>Ga0325405_1008054_pt1 | contig 10522 bp, 7 predicted proteins | sample PopdelMetagenome_21_FD_205663 | JGI IMG/M metagenome (GOLD analysis project Ga0325405, IMG submission 205663) | Populus deltoides microbial communities from Bellville, Georgia, United States - Xylem-Control-R2 | ecosystem: Host-associated > Plants > Phyllosphere > Stem > Wood/Secondary xylem...
GGTTATTTATTACTGTGACACTCCTGCACTTGGGATAAGACATCAACTCTTTGATCGTGTCAGTAATGCTCCTGCAACTTAAGCATCATCGGCAAAATCCGAATCTGACCTTGCTTGAGTCGTATCACAAAGCTGAACAGTATCATCGGCAACTACTCTTATGAATGCAAGGAAGGGTTATTCAACTATAACAACTTATAAACTAGGAAAATTAGATTATTTAGCTTTTATTTTCTTTGCTACATGCGATAACAATACCAGACTTTTTGTTATTTTTATTTCTTTTTTGTTTGGGTTATATTTGGGTTTAATTGTAAGTGAGCCTTATTTAAAGTCCACATAAAAGGTCCATTATGGTTTGTTTCAGTCTAGAGTCAGTATAAATAAAATCATAATCAGATAATAAGGTTACACAATTTTGAGATTAATAAAACTTCTTTGTCGCATCTTGTTTTGTAAGTTGGTAAGATATTCTCCCTTCCTTGGTTCTCTAAAGAGCTGAAAATGACTTATCAAAGAACAATTGACTTTATGGCGCCATCCTTATAGTTCTCGTTCACGAATCAATTTCGTTGGGTGGGGGTTTCCATTTTCAATAGTGTTGGTGCCTAGATACAAGTTATCTTTGTGTCACACTCCTATCAAATCTGATTTATGTGGCTTTCCGGGAATTGGTATCTTTACGTGTGGGTTGCTTGATGACACAAGCAAACGATTGATGTCTTTTTCAAAGTACAGGAGTGTCGAAGTAATAAATAACCCAGCAAGACCGGGGTCGAACCACAGGGAGGTTAATTGTATAAATTATAAACAACAATAATACAACAACAATAGTAACAATAATAACAATAACAACAACAACAACAACAACAATAGTAGTGGTAGTGGTAGTAGTAATAGTAGTGATAATAGTAGTGATACCAATAATATTATTAATAATGATAATAATAAAGATGAAGAAGAAGAAGAAGTTGATGAGAACTTTGAGATGAAGATTAACGTAAGGATTAAACAATGATAACAATAAATGTCAAGGTTAGAGGATCCACTAATGGTATTTCAAACAAGTATAGTATAAACTCTTTTTATTCAATTGGAAACCACACACAAAGGAGGTTCCAATCAGATTATAAATTATTAACATAATTACATTAGTTATCTTATTCGAATAATGATAATACTTGTAAATGTTGTCAGGCATTCATGATTATAACTTATGTTAACAACAAATCAAGTTCCTTTCATAGTTCAGGTGTTGGTTATACCATACAGTATGGGCTATGAAAGTGCCAAGTATTTTTTGTACCAAGTGTTATACAACATAAATCTAGATTAACCATTTAAAAAGCAAAGTATTAAAAGTGAATAAGATAACAAATATAAAGCATGTTAGTATCCAACATTAGGGTCCATGTTAAGTTTATATTATACTTATTCTTACACCTTTAGTGTACCCTTTTCACCTTGACATAATTAACTTAACTAAACAAATGAAAGAAAGAAACATAAATAAACAAGATAAGAACATAAATGAGAAAGAAGTTAAGTAAAGAAAAGGAAATGAAAGGCATAAACAGAACTTAAGTATTACAAAAGAGAGAGCAAGAGCATGATCTTGATTTGAATACCACGATGCCTAAATACATGTCAAATGCCTCCTTTTATAGGTCAAAATTCGAAACTATTGATTTGTTGACTAATTGATGAATGGGTGGCCACATCTTTACTTGGTGACAATTCTTATCTTCTTGTCTGCCAAAAACATCATTGATAACGTCATAATTTGAACAGACTTCAACCATAAAAGTTCTAGGAAATTGTTTCATCTTTCTAAGGTAAAAATGTGAGATCATTTGGACTTCTAGAACTCGAGATATGGGCTGAACACCGAACAGTGTCTGGGCTGCAGGACAGATTCGGACTTCTTCGTTGTTGCTACAATTTGAACTTGAAAACAACCTTGTTAAATCTTGGGCTCCCATGAAAGTTGTAGGCCTATGTCTTACCTTTCCATCCATATAAAGTACACCTAAATCCGAGATCTACAGCTCCAGATATGACCCGATTACCAAACAATGTTCTAGTTTGGATTACACCAACATCTCTTTTCTAAGTTTGCCATCAATTTGTCCTTTCAATTTCAGTTCTTCAACTCATCAATCAATTCTTTCATTTATGTGATAGGCCTATATTTAAGATGAGCATTTACCATAAATTAAAGGTATCTTATATTATTAGATATGTTATGATAAAACATGCTTTAGTTAAGGAGTTATTGATACTTCAAGTGCAAAATGATGATATAAAACCTTGATAAAAATACACTTTTAAGTACTAATCACTTGACCGCATGTTCAAGAGGTTCGCATCAACATCATCATATTCCCCAAAGTTACAGAAATTTCCCCTTTGGCCGAATTGGCTCCTAGTTCCCCAAAATCCCTTCGGTTTCTAGGCTGCCACAAACCTTCCCTATAGCCTATAGTGTCATCCTTAAAACCGCCATCACCAATATCACCAACCCCTAGAGCACTAACAATTAGCTCTTTATTAGTTCAATATTCCAACGGGACTTTGTGAAGCTTAACACATACTAGAACTTTAGAGAAATCATCTTTAGAATATTGTATGTTTGGTTACCAACGTCGAAGCACCAAATGTCTGTTATCCATGTGCCATAAAGTTTTGTCCACTAAGAATAGGAAGTTTGCTACAGAATTAACAGAATCAAAAGTGAAGAGGAAGAAACCATTATCTAATGACAACACTTCTAATAATCCAAGTGACCCCGAAATTGTATTTGCTAGAATAGAAGTTTCTAACACACAAAATGCCCAACGAGGGTGGATTGCCAAAGATACAACCTTCTTAAAAAACATCAATAGGAGGACTTACTGTCACACGATCAATTCCCAATGAAGGTGGTAAAATTACAAGTTATAGTTTGTTTGGAAACCATTGCCAACTTTAACATCAGGTTTTCCATCTCTTCTAACATTGTTTAAAAAGTTGAGATTGCAACTGTTGGATTACTTGATATTAAGGTCCACATACTTCTCCCACGTTGTACATTAGTATGTAAAGGACTATCAAGGCAGCTAACATATTTCCTACTTTGGCTAATTGGCTATGCTGCCTTTCACATAACTCACTTAACATGGTAAAGGAGGAAGGGGCAACTTGTATACTGGTTGTTGTTCTGAATATATATTTTCTTGGACATTGACCACACAACTAGCATTAATTGTTGCCCCTGACCTGCCCCATCTTGCCCAAGAGGCATGTTGATTTCGTTGTCTTCATCTAGCTCAACAATACTTCTATAATTCATTGACTGAACAAGACCTTCTAGTAGCACCTTTGTTCTCATCATAATACCGAGAAAATTTGGCACCAAGGCCATGCAACATCTTCTGAAGTTGTATTCTTAGGTTGTTTCCAGTTAAAAGCTGATTATCCCTTATTACATCTTAAATAGGTTTGTTGTTGATGGAACAAATGCCGGTTTCAGACATCCATTGAAATCTACAAAAATTTAGAGAGTAGCACAAATTATATCCTCACACCTCTCGTGTTTAACACAAAATCATTTCACTCTAATAAATCCACTACACCTTTTACCTCACAACCTATTTTCTTTCTATTCTTTCAAAATTAAAAAGCCAACCACTCAAAGTCAGAGGCTTTTGCAATGCAATTCAATTATGATTATAGACTCAAGAATCAATAAATATACTTCAAAACAAGCAAAACAAAAAATTATGATTTTGTGAGGAGCAATGAAAATTCATACAAATTACGGACAAAACAAAAATGCTAAATAAAACAGAAAAATTAAAGAACACTTATTTGACTCCTAAATAACCCAAATATGATATAAACAAACTTGATGTGGTGATTTCTACAAACACCAGCAAGGACCCATTACATGTTCCAAATAGACCAATGAATCAGTCCAAGACAAAGCCATTGAAAGAGGCATTGCATGCATTAGTTTTGAAAGTTTCAACCAAATCAGATTTGAAGGGTCCATTGGAGCATCAAGAAGAGGCGTTAGTATATCTTATCCATGTGCAAGATGGGCCTAATCCAACCTTATTTGGGCCATGAGGTGAGTAGAAAACAACAAAGGGAACAAAAAAATCTAAGCTGACTTAAAAAACAAAGTGGCAGCAAGGCTTCCCAATTATGCAAGGTGATTATTCCAGCAACTTATTGTATTTCCTAGTATTAAAAGGATATTAAGAGGCGGCAAACGAAGGGAATTAATACCAACGGTTACTTTCCCTTTAAAAGAAGAAAAAAAATAAGTCTGAAATCAGAATCCTACTACAATTTGGAAATAACATAGGCTGCATAGAAGGCAATGAATCAGTTCTGAAATATTTTCTTTCCTTTTCTTCTTCTCATGGTAGAACAGGGATTTACTATTATCAATTTTATTTTATTTTGTTAGCTACAGACAAAGGCTTGCTTAAGCTTAATACCTTGTTTTCAACTAGAATCTGAAGCTTGTTTGGATCAGGTTATGGGCTTTTCAGCTTAGGGTTTTTGAGTTATTTTTGTAAGTGGGCCAAATCAGTCAACCAGGGTAGGATCATTAGGGTTATATTTTCATAAGTATTTAAACCCTTGTAAAGCCTAAAGATTAGAATTTTTTTTATCAATAAGAATTCATAATGTTTTATTAATTCTTGCATTCTTTAGTTTTTAAACAAATTGATTCTGACTTATCAAAGATTAACTGACTTTGTGGTGCCATTTGATTTCATTCCAATAAAAGGATGAGTTAGCATTACCTTTTGAGGAGTCCTTAGTTATAAGGTGCACAATTCAGGTTCCGGTCAAGTAAGATGATAGTGCTCAGCAAAGGAAAAACATCTTTCATATGTGATGCTATGTACAAAACAAGGTGTGTAGTTAAATTATTAATAATGGATGTTGTACTAATACAGCTAGCACTACCATTGTTAGTAAAATGAATTTGTGTACTGTTAAGCATCCTCAACCATATAAATTGCAATAGTTGAATGATAATGAAGAATTGAAGGTTACTAAGCAGATTTTGGTTCCATTTTCTATTGGAAAGGATGTTAATGAGGTTCTATGTGACGTGGTACCAATACAAACAAGTCATATCTTATTAGGGAGACCATGACAGTATGATAGGAAGGCAATACATGATGGTGTTCAAAATAGATATACGATTTTAAAAGATGGTAAAATCATCACCCTTATACCCTTTACACCCAAACAGGTGTATAATGATCTAATAAAGTTAAAACATGAGCATAAAGTTATGAGAAAAAATCAAAGTGAGGAACACGGGGAGAGAAGACAATCAGATTCGGCCATATCCCAAAACACCACATCCACTCATTTAGCCACATAACTAATCCACCCAAACATTCGACCACCACTCCAAAACAACTAGACCATTTGGCCACCACCCAAAGAACCCCAAACCTAACCGAGAGTGGCGGTAAAACAAGAAGAGTGAAGAAAGTCAATAATTGTGATGAGATTTGTGTGGAAAACCAAAGAAACAACCCAATTTTTATATTAGAGAGGGTGAGGTTAGATTTATATTTTTTACTAACAAGCCAATGATTTTACTTATGTACGAGGCTTGCTTTAATACAACGAGATTGACCATTGTGTCCCTAGTGTGGTTGTTTCTTTGTTGAAGGAGTTTGATGATGTGTTCCCTGATGATATTCTTAGAGGAATAGAGCATCATATTGATTTCGTACCCAAAACTTTAATTCCTAACTGACCAGCTTATAGAAGCAATCCCGAGGAGACAAAGAAGCTTCAAAAGCAAGTTGATGAGCTGATGGACAAGGGGTACATTTATGAGTATTAGCCTATGTGTTGTACCCATTTTACTTGTGCCTAAGAATGGAACATGGAAGATATGTGTTGATTGCAAAGTCATCAGCAACCTAACGGTAAAGTATAGACATCTCATGATACAATCCAGACAATGAAAAAACAATCAGATTCGGATTCTGACGTAAAATGTGCAACTATCTAGTTTTACAGCAATAATTATAATTCTTAATCCGATCATTGGATCGAGTTAAACTTTTACGTAGAGTCTCTTGACATATTATCCTACCTTAGGTTACAATTGCAAGTCAATCAGAGTTCGGTAAGGCATGGAAATACTATCAACAGAGATTGTATGAATTTTTTTATTTACTTTCTTTTGACATGTGAACTTTCTATTTGGCTAGAATTCTTTTCCTATAAGAATATGCCAGATGGTTTTGAGAATTTTCTCGTCTTGCAAGGATATTTAATGGGCAATAACATAGTTTCCATGTGTGGTAGACAGCATATTAATGTGGAATCCTTATGGTGTATGGAAACAGTTATTCTATACTCATTAAATAAGTTTCCAAGTCAACCAAGAATACTTTGCAAACAAGGAAATTAAAGGGGAAGCAACTTCAGATTTGATTCTCCTAGCTTATATGGGACTTCTAAAGGGCAACAAATCTGATCCTATCATATTTAGGATATTAAATTCGGAATTATTTGTTATTATTATTATTATTATTATTTTCTTCTTAGTTTAGAGTTTATTTATATTATTTGGGTTTAATTGTAAGTGGACATCATGTAAGTCCACATAAGGGGTCCATTAGGATTTGTTTCAGTCTAGAGAAAGTATAAATAAAGGCATAACCAGAGGTGTAAGTTAGACAATTTAGATTAATAAAACTTCTTGTTTGCCGCACCTTTTGTGTGTTGGAGGGATAATCTCCCTTAATTTGTTAGTTAGCTGGTTGTATTGGTTTCCCTCACGAATCTAGTGAGGTTTCAGTTTTAGGGTCGGTGGCTAGCCTGTAGCCATTTGTTGTTTTATGTTTCTGTTATCATTGTAAATCTAGGGTATGCCCCTTATAATGTTTGTATCTTCTTCTTTTAATACATACGTCAACTTACCAAAAAAAAGACTTCGTGGCTTCATCCTTATACTTCTCGTTCGCGAATCAATATTCGTTGGGTGAGGGTTTTCATTTCCAATAATGTTTTTGCTTTGGTTCAAGTTATTTTTGTGTCACACTCCTATCAAACCTGATTTACATGGCTTTCCGAGAATTGGTGTCTTTGCATGACCACGTGATCACGAGGTTTACATCATTTGGTATCGAGCTTGTATTTTTATTTTTACCTTCCGCGTCGATTTTTCTTTGTGTTGTCTTTGTTTCGGGTCTAATCTTGCTTCAAATCAGTTTGGTCAGATTGTTTCTTCCTATGTTATTCTTGATTTGTTGCATTGAATTGAGTCCTTTGGAATAAACAAAGGGTGTCATATTATTCTTTCTTTTTAAATTTTCTTTTTAGAGTAAAAAAACATAAACAGAAAACTAAAGGAGAAAGGGGTTTGTTTTGCTTCTTTTTGCGTCCGGTTATCAAACCATATTGTAATTGTCTCAAAATTGATATTTCAGTTATTTAGGGTAAATCGCACAACATATCAATTTTCAACTCATTTGGACATTGTTTGGTTTAGGTTCCAAATTCAAGTCTTAAAAAGGCTGATTCGCGCCAGTTTCACGTCCATATATCAAATCAATTCAGAATTAAATCAAACCTGATATTCAAGTTTATTAGTGTGAATTCACGCTAAATATCAAATTTCAGATCATTTGGATGTCGTTTGGTTTAGGGTCCTTTTTTTAGGTCTAAAGGGGTTTGTTACATTCGTCAATTGAAAGTCCAAGTAATTTTAAGTCAATTTTCAGTTCTCAGTGTCTTCTTACTTTCTTTATTGTCATTACCTTTCATTTTAGGTTCTAATATAAAAAAAAATGCAAAGGGAGTATTAAAATCAGGATTTCATGTATTCTGGCGAGGTTTTATGGAAAAAGAAGATGAGGATTCAAAATGATAGGTGGTATCGAAGGGAGAGAATAAAAGAGATTAGTGTTCTCAAAAAAGAAACCAAGAGTCTATTCCATATTCTAGAGTAGATGCAGCAACAACTTGATGTGTTAACGACATTAGTCGATGCCCAGCAAGCTTCAAAAGGAGAGGAGCAAAAACACCGTAATGATGATAGACGAAAGAAAAGGGATGGTACCTTCATCCAAAGTTCTTGGCGATGATTGTTGGCAAGAAAAGAACTCCAAAAGCTTCAAAAAAAGGTGAAAAATTTATCCCTTATCCCTGTTAATATAAACCCTAAACTAAGAAGAAAATAATAATAATAATAATAATAATAATAATAATAATAATAATTCCTAATTTAATATCCTAAATATGATAGGATTAGATTTGCTACCCTTTAGAAGTCTCATATGAGTTAAGAGAATCAAATCTAAAGTTGCCTCTTCTTTAGCTTTCTTGTTTGCAAAGTATTGTTAGCTGACTTGGAAACTTATTTAATTATAGATTCCTACTATAATAAGGATAGAATAATGGTTTCCATATACTACAAGGATTCCACATTAATATGGAGTCCATACCACACATGAAAACTATGTTGTTGCCCATAAAATATCCTTGCAAGACTAGAAAATTCTCAAAACCAGTTGCCGCAATCTTGTTGAAAAAAATCCTAGCCAGTATTGCGATACCTTTTCGAACTTCAATTGACTTGAAATTTTAACCCACTATAGGATAACATGTCAAACTCCACGCAAATGTTTAGCCCGATCTAACGGTCAGATTGAGAATTAGGACTGTTGCCTTGAAACTAGATAATTGCACATTTTATGTCAGAATCCGAATCTGATTGTTTTTTCGTTGCTCGGATCTTATCAAAATGGATTCTTTCTCCTTAATTTTGACTCGGTTGAACATGCTACCTCTATTTCGAATAAAAATCCTTGTCATATGGTCAACAGGCCTTTGATGCTTAAATGCTAGCAACCGAACATACAATTTTCAAAAGATGATTTAGCAAGAGTTCCAGTTTGGGCTAAAGTGTATATAATGTTCCTCTATAGTATTGGATTATTTGAAGGATTAAGTTGTGTTGCTATTGGGGTTCCTCTTTGTGCTGATCTTATTACTATTGCGCCTAAGGCTGAACTATGTAAGAGTTTGTGTTGAGATAACTACAACAGAGGCGCTGGTTAAGGAATATGAATTACACTATCCAAATGGAGCTTTTATAACCATTTCAGCTGATTATGAATGGATTCCTTCCAAGAGTAGTTCTTGAAGAGTTTTCAACATTCAATAGATATGTGCTCTACTAACAAGACTGAGCATCCAAGAGTTGTGTTTCTGCGGAAAAAATTGAATGATCCTTCAAATTTCAACTAATCCCTATCTCTCTTTCTTTTTAATATACTGATATGATTGGAGACAGTAACAAGAAGAAATATAACCTCTTTTTTTTTGCTTAGATGACGTAGACACGAAGAACAAGAAGATGTCCGCAAACACCGAAAAACTTAAAGGAACACAAAAAAAATAACAAAAGGATATGACCTTGTTTTGGAGCCTAGCTCTGATACCAACTAATGCGAACCTCGTGATCACGCAACCCACAATCAAGATTGAGATCTGATCGCGGAAAGCCGAAATAGATCTGATAGGAGTGTGACACAATGAAAACCTGCCCTAAGGCACCAACACTATTGGATTGAGTAGAATGACACAACGAAGCCAGTTAATCTTCGATAAATCAGATTCAGTTCGTTCAAGAACTGAAGAATGCAAGAATCACTCTCACATGTTAAAACTAAAAAATTTTGGCTTACATAAGTTTAAATAGTTCTTGAAAAGTTAACCCTAATGGACCCTTTTTGTGGACTTAAATGAGGTCCACTTAAAACTGACCCAAAACCCTAAACTTAAAAGCCCATAACTTAATCCAAATAAGCCTTGGATCCTAACTGAAAACAAAGTATTAATTAAGCCCAAACAAGCCTTGGGTTGTAGCTAACAAAATAAAACAAAGCTCATAATATTAAATCGATGTTTTGTCGGAGCTCAACATGGATTTAATATTATGTGAGAGAGAGAGAGAGAGAGTGGTGCTGTCGGAGCTACATCTACTCCGTCCACCGTTGCATTGTTCTCATTTCTGACTATGTTGTTCCTTATAACCTTCTCTCAACATTGACCGAACAGATTTTTTTATCCAATCAACGAGGTAAGAGATATTGATCTCGCAATATTTCTACTATTCTGCATTTTCAGTTCTGGAACTATGGAGAAGTGGTGAAGTTGCAGCATAGTGAATGGATTGTCATAGACATGAAGGCCTTTGCCAGATGTGAAGATTAAATCACAGTTCTTTGGAAAAAGTTTCATCTTTTCTTGCTAGTTTCAGAGTGGTTTGTCATAGCTTGATATCCTTTGTTCACCGTTGGATCGTTGCCATTTTTGAGTATGTTGTTCTTCGGAATCTACTCTACATCTTGACCGAATGGATCATTGTTATAATCAGTGTGCTGGGAGATATTGGCCTCGTAATTTTGTAATTCTCTCCTTCCTTCATGAACTATTCTGCATCTTGTTGTTTATGAGTTAGGTTGCTGTTATTTCTGAGTTT
>Ga0325405_1008057_pt1 | contig 10521 bp, 6 predicted proteins | sample PopdelMetagenome_21_FD_205663 | JGI IMG/M metagenome (GOLD analysis project Ga0325405, IMG submission 205663) | Populus deltoides microbial communities from Bellville, Georgia, United States - Xylem-Control-R2 | ecosystem: Host-associated > Plants > Phyllosphere > Stem > Wood/Secondary xylem...
TCATGCATTTATATGGATGATCATTTGACATGTAAGAGTATCGAACTTTGTTATTCTACTGTTACAGGAAACAAGTGAGAGTGTTGGGCAAGTTCTTCTCATTCAGCTTCTTGTGGGGTTTCTTTCAATGGTTCTACACTGCAGGAGATGGTTGTGGATTCGCTGAGTTCCCCTCACTTGGTCTTAAAGCACATGAAAACAAGTAAAAGCATTACTCAATCTTCCAAAATCCTCTCTTCTTGTTGAATGTAGTTCCATTTATTATGGCATTCTGTTTCAAATTCGTTGTGGTATCTTTGACTAATAATGTTCTTGTTACATGTGCAGATTTTTCTTTGATTTCTCAGCAACATATGTTGGAGTTGGAATGATTTGCCCATATATCACAAACATATCAGTATTGCTTGGAGGAATTCTTTCCTGGGGTCTCATGTGGCCTCTCATAGATACAAAAAAGGGTGACTGGTATCCAGCAGACCTCAAACCAGGCAGCTTACATGGCCTCCAAGGTTACAAGGTAAGTTTTCTAACAAGGTTAAGGTGACAAGAATGCCCATTACATGATTTTTAACATTTTCTTGAAGCCTTTTCTTTCATACCAACGCTTATGCATTGAACACAGGTATTTATTGCCACTGCCTTGATCTTGGGTGACGGTCTGTACAACTTCTTCAAGGTTCTAAGCCGAACTCTCGCTGCATTGTTTTCTCAACTTCGTGGGAGAGATGCAACTGGTGATCTGCCTGTTGCTGACCGTTCCTCTCCCGAGACATCCAGGATCTCCTATGATGAGCAACGTCGCACCCACCTCTTTCTCAAAGATCAAATTCCAACATGGTTTGCTGTTGCAGGTTATGTCACAATTGCTGCCATTTCTACAACCACCGTTCCGCATATATTTCCTGAACTGAAATGGTATTACATATTGGTTATCTACATCTTTGCCCCAGCCCTTGCATTCTGTAATGCTTATGGTTGTGGACTCACTGATTGGTCCCTTGCTTCCACCTATGGGACACTTGCAATTTTTGTAATTGGGGCATGGGCTGGTGCCTCTCATGGTGGAGTTCTTGCAGGACTAGCGGCCTGTGGAGTCATGATGAATATTGTCTCCACAGCCTCTGACCTATCTCAAGATTTCAAGACTGGTTATTTGACCCTTTCTTCACCACGTTCCATGTTTGTGAGCCAACTAATTGGCACTGCAATGGGTTGCATGATTTCCCCGTGTGTATTTTGGCTTTTTTTTAAGGCCTTCAAGGATCTTGGGACTCCTGGAAGTCAATACCCTGCTCCTTATGCTACTGTATTTCGAAACATGGCTATATTGGGGGTAGAAGGATTCTCCTCTCTACCAAAGAATTGCCTCTATCTTTGTTATTGGTTCTTCAGTGCAGCTATTCTGATAAATTTGATCAAGGATGTGTTGGGTAAGAAACGGGCTAGGTTCATTCCCAATCCAATGGCAATGGCTATACCTTTCTATATTGGCTCATACTTTGCCATCGACATGTGTGTGGGAAGCTTGATTCTATTTATCTGGGAAAAGATTGACAAGGCAAAGGCAGATGCTTTTGGGCCAGCAGTGGCTTCTGGTTTGATTTGCGGGGACGGGATATGGACTTTGCCTAGTTCGATACTTGCTCTAGCAGGAGTAAAACCTCCCATTTGCATGAAGTTTTTGTCAAGGAGAACAAATGCTAAGGTCGATGCGTTCTTAGGGTCATAAATTTGAAGTTCAGATCAACTTCAATAGAAACTGTGAGTTAGAGCTGAATTGCTTCCCAGACTAAGGTTATGAAGTTTACATATGAAGTTCGACTAAAAAATGCTGTAGATAATCACCTGCTATTTGTGGAGTCAACAACTATTTTCTCTATAATCATTTCTGGAGAAGAAAATCAAATGTCCATTTACTTATATATGCTTGTTAGTCAATCCTTGGAAATATGCTTTTAGTTTTTTTCTTGTCTAGTTTGAAGAAGATAGTGGAACAGATGCATCAAACAATGTGCAAACGGAAAAGCACAGTACCCTTTGTGAACTTTAAACATAATATCAAAAGTGAATGTGCAAATATTACAGGTTGCAGGCATGTTGATTTTGAACATATTGCAATTATCTTTGTTGGCTTCTTCTTCCTTATTCGTATACGACCTTCCAGAATCACACCCAAGACCGCTGTTGTCATTCTGGGTTGCTGCTTTCCTGCCTTCAATTCCTCAGCTGTTGTTTTGCTGTTTGATGTTATCACAACTTTTGCACCAGTACGTAATATCTTTGGATTTTACTCAATCTGGTAAGGTTATGATCAGTTGCTATATTTGGTATCAGGTTTGCTCATTTTGCTGGCTATGATATCAGGTGGTCCGACGTGGCATTAGTATGGCCTTCTGGAACTGCTGTGTTATTATCAGTCTCTCACAATAAAACCATACCAGAATTAATTACCCAACAGGGAAAAAAACAGGAAAAAAAAAAAACATCAGATGCATCGAGAAAGACGATAAAAGCTTCAGCGATGAGACTTGTAACTATCCACACAGCCGATCAAATAAGTTGGAAGTAATTGCTTGTGTAATGATTATCTTATTTTATCTAGGTTTGTCCTAAGAATATGAAAAGAAGTTACAAAACAGTCAAGCATTGCTGTATTTTTAATGGCATTTAAGCCGTAGGAGTAAGTGAACTACATAAACAGGCTATCATTTGGATCAAACGTTCGTCCCCATGCAAAAATATTCTTTCTGTTTATGCGGAACAAATAAAAAAGTTAGGAAAAATAGAGAATTAGAAAAGAAAAGGTTTTGTATTTTCATTTAATCATTAAAATCTCTCACAAACAGAAACATATAAATAACAAAACTCTAAAATATCCAATTATTAGGCTTAACTCATCAATTAAAAATGTTTAATATAAATAATTCCAATAAATAAAATAAAATAATAAAACAAATTCAAATGAGCTCAATTTTCTAACTAAAAAGTAACAAGTTGTGTCATCTTATATTATCTCCGTTCATAGTGTAATCTACTGTGTGAGTATGGTGTCCTTATCACCTGTATTATATATATATATATATATATATATATATATATAATGTAATAAAAATTACATTTGTGTGTATAAAGAAAAACTTCAAATATAAACCAAAAAGTTGATGCACGTGTTTAGTAAAATTGATTGAATTTAAATTTTATTTATTTAATGGCAAAATATCCTAAAAATAATTTTATTTATTTTAGTTAAACAAATTTAAATTAAAATACACACATAAATAAGAGCTCATAAAAATAACTCAGAAGCCTTAGCCTACTGAGCCAACTTTTGGCTAAAAAACACTAGGCTAGACATGCATCGCAATGATATGAATACATTATGAACTAATAATCTAAGAAAGAGCTTATTCTAATTATAAAATAAAATAGAAAGATAATCTTTCCCTTAAAAGCAAAAGTGTGTAAATATTTAACCCCAACATTTTTTTAATTTATATATTTTAATTTATTTTATCTTAGCTGTTATTCTTGCCAACAACAAATGGTTTATATTTTTATAAATAAATCATGCAAATACAATTTATTTCTATCAAATATAAAAAAAAACAAAAATTAAAGATAAATTACAATAATTTCTTTGAAACATTATATGAAACCCAAAAAAAACAAAAACAAAAACAAATATATTTAAGAAATCTGAACTAAACTATTTTAAAAAATAAAAGAGTGTATTAATTAAAATTCAAATAAAAAATAATGCAAAGAATAAAAATACATAAAAAGGGTATTAATAAAAAATGAAAACAAGAGAAAATTAAAAGAAAAAAAGAAGAAGAGCAAAACATACTAGGTCTTGCAAGCTACCAACAAGTCCAGTGCCTGAGCTATTTTTTTTAGTTGTTCGTTTCTTCTTTATCTTTTATTTTATACTAAATTATGATAGTGGTTGTTTTTACAATAATATTGTATTTTTAAAAATAATTAAAAAAATTTATTTGAAATTATTTTTTTATATTTTTTGATCGTTTTGATGTACTGCTATCAAAAATAAATTTTAAAAATATATTATTTTAATACATTTACAAGTAAAATATATTTTGAAAAGCAATTGTTACCACAATGCCAAACATTATTGACAAGTCTTCTTCCACTAAGATCAAAAGTTTACCTTAAAATACCTAAAAAACCCTTATAGAAGTCTTTAAAAACAACTCTGCAACCGCAAAACAATCTATAATCTTTCTAATAATAAAAAATAACCACGAAAACATCTTTAACTATCTCGATTTGCTTTTTCTGACATTAGGAAACCCAACCCATTAACATTAAGATTTTTTTTTTGGTGAGCAGAATGTTAGTATTCGATAATTTTCTCTCTCCATAATATTTTTCGGTGATGTTCTCTCTTTTCTGTCCAACTCAATGACTAATAGGTGAATAAAATAATATTTTAGACCAAAACATTCAATTTTCAAACTAAAGAAATCAAAATCAAAATTTATCCAAATATTAAACATTGTCAGAAGGTGCTTTTTTGAACAGTAAACCCCAAAAAACCCTGCATTGTTTCCCCTTTTATCAAATCTGGTCCCTGAATATTTTGTTCTAGCATGCAAGAAGATTAATTTGTTTTTGCAAAATCAAGCATGGACCAAATATGTTAGTAAAAGTTTAAAAGAATAATAATAAAAATAAAAATGTTCACATTGCATCTGCTCACAATCCGCATAGTAATCCTAAACCCTTGGAGGTTTTTTTTTTTTTTTTTGAATGTGTTAAGTGATAAGTAGTTAAATATAAGTTTTGAAATATTAAAAGATTAGTCTAGAATGAAAAGAATAATCAGCACGTCATTTCATATAAAACCATTGTACGATTTTTTAAAAATATATATAAATAAAATTGCTCTTTATCCGAGGATAGAGTCTTTCAAATATGCTTCGTTCATGTTCCCCAAGATATATATATATATATATATATATATATATATATATATATATATATATATATATATATAAAAGTAAGTAACGACTTTTCAATGATGGTAACAAAACTATAACCATAATTGAAATTAATATTGAAATAGAAACTGTGACTAGATAGAGGAAAATATCAACGGTGTCTTAATTAATTCATTATTTTGCTTCAATAAATCCCTCATGTTTTTCCACGCGTGAATATTTAGTCTTCTGATCATAGCTTGGGTTTGATTTTTTGTCGTCTACCTTGTTAAATATTTTCCCACTAACTTGCTTGACTGTTTTAATTTAATATCCGCCATCGATATCCATAAATATATGGTAATATCATAGAAGAAGAGTCAAGTCTTCTTTGTATAGAAGAGTTGAGTTTTCTCTGTATGTATAAACGGTAACAAGTCATCAATGACGAATTCAGTACTCTTAATTAGGACAGAAGTCTTGGTGAAAATGGTAACAAGTCATCAATGAAGAATTCAGTATTAGGACAGAAGCTTTAAGTTTTCTTTTATGATTAATTGGTACGCGACAAGTCATCAATGATGAAATCAGTATCAGGAAATGGTACTGAGTTTTCTTACTGTGTTAGTTGGAATAATATATGAATTATGAGAAATAAATTATTTATATGGTTATAATAATAGTATTTATCAAGAGTTTCTAGGTGGGTATAGATTGAAAATTAAGCTTTTGACTAAAAAATTATATAACTTGATTTTCTGACCGTGTCTTTACAATGGTTAAAATTTAGATTTGCAACCGACACTTCGTTTACTTTTTAATCACACAAGCCCACACATGTAATTTATTTTCTCAAAAAACTCACTGATTCAAAATATAATATAAATTATTTCTTTTAAATTCTTAGATTTATTAAGAATGTGTTTTAGATATTATTTTAATAGATTCCATTTAATATTTTTGTTGTTCTTGAACAATTATTATTTTTAGATAATCCTTTATAATTTTTTTTATTTGGTTGCTTTTATATAATGTTGCTATTATATAATTAAATAAAAAATAAATTTATGACAGTACTTAATTAGGCCCCTAACTTATAATCTATATTAAAAGTTTGACAAGTTAATTACGATTGATCTGATATATGTTACCGCTTCAATATTAAAAAAACAAGGATGTTGTCTTGATTATTTTTTTCTTAAATCAAGTCACTTTTTTAATAATCTTTCAAGTTTTCTTTATACTGGTCAAGATAATCAAGTTATTTCAAGTTAATTTTCAGTTAATTTAATTTAAACTTGAGATCGATAAAGATTCCGATAAAAAGATTTCAATCTTTACCAATTGAATTGTGTTTAATGAGACTTACAAAGTGTTTCTTTTAATAACGTGTGACCTTTTGTATTATAATCATGTTTTTTAATATAGTCTTATTAAAATTATAAGGATGTTATTTTTTTTAAAAAGAAAAACTGAAACTTATTTTTGAAATGATGATTGAATACTGTCTAATAAATAAATGTTCTAGTGGAAGTTAAAAACAAAAAGGAGCATATTAATGAGACAAATGAGTTTTAGTTAGATAACTATATTTTTTATTCTTATTAAAATCATCAGGATTTTTTTTCCGGGTATACATGTGGAAAGCTTTTAATTTTTACTAAATAAATGACATAGAAAAAATGTTATGTTTTTAAAAAATTAAAGATAATAATTAGAATATTTTTTCCGTTACTCTTCTTGTAAAAAAAACATTTATGTCTCACAGCAAATCTCTTATCTTCACAACATTAAAATATTTTTTTAGCATTTATTAACTCATATAATTCTTAATCTATTTAATTAAATATATACATCAAACTTTGAGTTAAGAAATAAGATTTTTCTTTAGCTAGCATTAAAACCTCTTAACTAGATTATTCCATGTTGGATATTATTACAAACAATATGAATAGTGCATCTTCTACATCAGTGTGTTATATTTAACAAAAATAATAATAATTTTTGTTAGGTATGAATCCTAAAATTTAAAATAAAAAAAAAATCAACAAATAAAATATTCTTCCTTAACTGTGAGTTTAATTATTGGGTTTTTTTTATTCTCCAATATTATTGTGCAAGAATCCTAGCTAGCAAATATTATGGAAATTAAGTTGAACAGTAGTGAAGGTTTGGTACAGCCATGATTTTTCGTTGGCTGCGGTGGCCATGGACAAATATAGCAAGCTCCTCAATTTCCATTTTGCAGGCTTTGAATAGTAGATTTCTGGCTGGACCATCTCATCTTCTTTCCCACATGTATCAAGTCAAAAGATACCTTTTATAAGATCATGTTTAGTCTATTCTTATATTATTTTTCGTACTTTACGGCCGCATTTAGTCTTTGCATGCACAATTTTAAGATTTAGGGTTTATTTTTTTTATTATAGGCCAGTTGTTTTCCCATATATACGTCAAGAACTATTTAATTTATTGCAGAAACAACTTTGATTTGTTTTTTCTAAACATAAAAGAGTAAAAGCGTGAATGATAGTGTGGATATGGTTGTTTTTTAAAGTGATTTTTACTCGAAAATGTATCAAAATTATTTTTGATATCAGCATATTAAAATGATCTAAAAACATCAAAAAAATATTAATTTAAAATAAAAAATAAAATTTTTTAATTTTTTTTAAAAATACTTTTAAAATATAAAAATAAACATTACTTTTAAAAGTTGAAGAAGTTCTCGGGAGTTGTTATGGTAAGGTAGCCATTTTCTTTAGTTAGAGGTAATATATAATCTATTTTAATAGAAATATCTAGGACACATTGATTTGATTTTTAATGATTAAAATCTCTTTTGACATAGTCAGTGGATAGTTATAATTTTTTACGTAGTTTTTTTTTTTTTCCAAGAATAGATAGTTATTAGCAATACAATTAAGACATTTGAGATGGTGGAAAAATGAACCTTTTGAAGCAATCCCTTACTAGGGAAGATGACACTTTTATCAAGACCTGGACAAAGTTTCTTGAAAAGTCTGGCCTTTTGAAGCAACCCTTTGTTACTGGGCGAGAGAACTCCATAAAATAACAACTCTTTTTCTAAAAAACAAAAAATGTTTCTACGTTTTTTTGGAATTTTTTTGCTTAGCATTTTGTCAAATTTGATTTTTTTTATCTTTTTAGTTTGAACATTATACAATTTAGTCCAACATTTTATTATATTCACATTTTGATTTTTAAACTTGAGAGGAGAGAGAAAATTGTCAAAAAATAACAAGAAAAAAAGAGGTCATTTATTTCAATTCAGTTGATAAAAATAACCAACCCCGATTTAAAAGTATTCCTCTTCAGTTGATAAAAATAACCAACTCCGATTTAAAAGTATTCCTCTTGGTGAGAGGAGTGTTGTTGAGAATCTTGAGATGTTTTTGGGCTTCAATGTCTCCTGAAAAAGCAGATCAGAGTTGAGAGATTTTTTTTTATTTTCAGTTTAATTTTGTATTTTTAAACCAATTAAAACATTTTTTAAGTTAAGAAATTAGTTTTTTGATGTTATAAGAGTGTTTTTTAGATGAAAATAGGTTAAAAATTGAGTTTTTGATAATTTTTTAGTCACCTCTGCAATGATTAAAATTCAAACTTGTAGGCAACACATCATCATTTTCTGAACAACTTAATTTTTAAATTCGAGTTAAATAAGGTTTTAGGTCAAAAGATTTCAAGATTAACTAACTTAGCCGTGTTTAATTTCATTAACATTAAAATCTCTTTTTAATATTTATTAACCATATATAATCATCAATTTATTTTATCGAACATATACATTAAAACCTCAAATCCAAATTAGGTCCAAGTTGGATACTAAAACGTTTGATTTCCTAATTATTATTTTCTTTCAAATATAAGGAATATTCTCATATCACCTTGCTTGTATCTTTATCAAAACCTTTTGTTTTTACAAACAATATTAAGGGTGCATATCCTACATCAGTTTGTTATATTAAAAAAGATTAATAAATTTTCTTATATATATGAATACTAAAAATTAAACTCGAAAAATAAAAAAATAAAACATACTTCCATAACGGTGAGTTTAATTATTGGGGTTCTTATTTTGTCAATATTGTGCAAGAATCCCAGCAAGCAAATATTATAGAAATTAAGTTGAACAGTGAAGGTTAGGTGCAGCCATGATTTTTCGTCGGCTGCGATGACCATGAATACTACTACTAGTCTAAAGTAAATTATTGGGATTTTTAAAATCAATCTTTCCACCGTGGTTTTTTTTTTTTAAAAAAAGGTTAAATCAAGACCTTCTCGTAAGTCAGAGATAATATAACCTATCATGACAGAAATATCCAGAACATTGATTTTGATTTTAATAATATATTAAAATTTCTTTTCACTTAGTCAGTGGATGGTTATAATTTTTTTTAATTAGTAGTATTTGTTTTTCAAGTGTGTGTGTGTGTATATATATATAAAAGGAAATTGAAACCATTAATTTTAAATTTTAAAATGAATTCATCTAATATGATGGGATACATATGTCATCTAATCCGAGAGGAAAAGCTTATTAAATAGCATGTACAAAATGAATGGAAGCCTGGTAATTATTATAAAGTTTTCTTCCTTAATACCGGTGTAAACCAATCGTTCAATGACATAAATAGATGGTTGAAATTAATTTTTTTTTTAATGTGAATGTTCGGCCAGCTTGCGCGTACCTCGACTAATCTTACGGGTCCTGAAGTTAACGACCATGTAAAACTCCAGTGATCATCATATTAGCAACCACATGGCTCAAACTTAAGACAATATAAAGAATAAATCTCTTAATTCTAAATTTTTACCGTTAGACCATTATTTCTTTAAATTAATTTTCTTGCTATCAGGGGTTGTTGTCATGCTTTCCTTCTCTTCTACATTGATTTCTTGAAATTAGGCTAAAAATTAAGATTATGTTTTGCTCATTTTCCTTTATTTTCCAAGATTTATTTTCATTTTGGATTTTAAGTTATTATCCTTAATGTTTGAGGCTTCTAATTGCATTATCTCGTATAGGTCAGTTTTCTAGCTTATTTAAAAACTTTGTAAACTTTACAGAGAGGTTTTAGGTTCTTTGTATTTTAACCCTACTTCTACCTATTTTTTTGTCCTTTCGGGCTTGCTATTGTCTTGTTTTTGCTCCTGCTTTGGATATTCAACACATACCCAAAAAATTCTGTATGCATGGCCCTTGTATTTGTTGGGTGATTATAAGATCAAACTACCTCATTAATCCAATAAGAATTCTAAATAGAAATGCTTTTATACTAATTAAGAAATCTTTCTCTAATTTAATTAGGAATGCTTCTTCTACAATTCAATTCAATTCAATTCAATGTACCAAATAAAATGACATTGAATTTATTTTCCACGAATAATTAAGACTCAAGTACTGTAGATGCACAAAACATAATTCTCGACCAAAACATAGTGTAGTTATAAAAGTTCAGCTCAACAATTAAGCATGTCCAACTCAACCGAATGGCTTGATTCCAAAAATCCACAAATCTAAAATAATAATGCTATTTCTTTTCCTGGCATAAAT
>Ga0325405_1008059_pt1 | contig 10520 bp, 8 predicted proteins | sample PopdelMetagenome_21_FD_205663 | JGI IMG/M metagenome (GOLD analysis project Ga0325405, IMG submission 205663) | Populus deltoides microbial communities from Bellville, Georgia, United States - Xylem-Control-R2 | ecosystem: Host-associated > Plants > Phyllosphere > Stem > Wood/Secondary xylem...
ACAAAAATATCTTGAAATTACATTCAGTATAACAAATACATAGATGCATTTATATTTTTGCAAATTGAAAGAAAACACCAAAAAAAAAAAACATTCCAGATATCATGTTACTTTGAGTGAAAAAGGTGACCAAAGTAATAAAACTAAATCCTTCGCATTCTCTGCTTTGTAAAATAAAAAAAAATTACATGAGGAGTTGCATATTGCATTACCTCTCTCTACTAAAGATTTGTGGAGATTTCTTGTTAATATGAACAATGAAGATTCTCTCTTTTTGTTTTTTTATTCAGCCCCCTCTTCTTCTTTTTCCCTTCATTTTTCTTTTCAATTTTATCCTTTTTTATCAATTTAATTCTGTTACATTTTTAATAGTAGTTGGTGTTGTATTTTGATCAATCAAATTAACTGGATCGTGTTAAGGTAACTTTCATGTAGTTTAATTTTGAATCCATGCTAGATAATAAGTTAGGTTAAAAGAGTTTTTTTTTCAATTTTATCCTGAGATTTGTTTTTATTGGTCGACCAGGTTACCTTTGAATCGGCTAAGTTACTGAGTTATGTCAGACTAATTTTCATGTGGTTTGATTTAAAATTCAAGTTTTATGAGGGGTTGGATTGGGAGATTTTTTCCCAGTCAATTTCATCTCAAAAACTTTTTTAACCGGTCAGATGGATTATCTTTGAACCGGTTAATTTGACTAGGACATGTTAGAACAACTCCAATATAATTTAATTTTAAACTCAAACTAAGAAAGATATCAAATCTAAAAATATCAAGATTACTCACCAGACTAAATTTAATAATAATATTAAATAGTTATCTATAGCACCGATATTTTTTATTAGATTTAAAATAAAAAATTGATATGATGTGAACATCACGCGCAACATAACAGTGCCAATAAACTAGTAATTTTCGAAGCATCCAAATGGATACATTTTTATGCTCAAATGAGAACGAGATGCCAGTCCGATTGCATCAGGGCCAAAAGCCCACAAGAAACTCCGCCCATGTATGGGCTTAATGGTTAAACCCAAAAAAGAGAGATTTTGGAGCATTGATAATCTATCTATCTGCTTTGATTTATTAAGGGTGTTCACCGTTGTTTTCTTTTTTTACGGGTTCTGGTTGCTTATATGTGCTTTTCAGGGAGTTGATCTGTTAGCTTGTCGTTCTCCACACGAATTGATTGAATTGTTTTTTTTCTTGTTGTGTTTATTATTTCTAAAATTTTAATTTTAAACCTTACAACTGATTTTCTTTTCTGTTTTTTGAAAATTCAATTTATTTTTTTTTTCAAACAGCTTAGTTTATTCCATAGCACGTTGTCTTGGTTCTTTCGGGTGAATAAGGGTGTTCAAAATCCAGTTTAGTTTAGACAAAAAAAAATCTAACTGAGCTAAGTTTTTTAATTTCTATAAAAATTAATATTAATCAAATTTAAAACTGACTCCGAATTAATTTGATTTGATATGAGCCGGTTTTTTATTTGGAAACTATAAAACCATAGTTTTGAAACCCGATCCGGTCACGGATCAGATGGGTTAACCCAGGTCAACTCGGGTAAAAAAAAAACAGAGACAGAGAAGACAGAGAGACTTGTGACCTTCCTCTAGTAAAAAGGAACTTCAACTTCCCCTCACCGTAGGTTGTTGATCCAACCAACCAATACAAACCCAGAGAAACCAAGACAAGCAGACAAAAGCCACAAAGAAGGGGAGAACCACAAACAGATAATACAAAAAAACATAGATAAAAAATGAACTAACACAGATAATACAAAGAGAGACCAAGAGGAACAAGAACAGATAAAGACAGAGGGAGCAAGAGAAATAAAAAAAACAAATAAAGAGAAGACAAGCAGAGAAAAGCAAGAACAGAGGTGAAGTGAACCAAAAACAGAAGTAGAGGGGAAGAAAGTAACATTGGTTAGCAAGCCCTCCATCACCATCGCCTTCGTCTTTAAGTAGCAGCTCCAGGTAAGTCTTTCTTTCTCTTTCCCCTGCTTTCAATTTTTAATAATAATTGTAATAATAATAACAAACATGGGTTGTGGATCATAAGGAACATCAAACGAAAGGCCTATTGTTATGATATATATATATATATATATATATAAGAAATGGTTACAATGGCGAATCTAGAAGGTGACAGACCAGTAACAATGGTTGTGGCAATAAAGGTACTATGATGGGGGGATCGTGAGGTAGCATGTTGATGGCAGTGTAGCGCCACACCATGTGGGAGATTCAAACCTTTTTCACAGAAATCAATGTTCAGATGTTCGATGCTCCTCTGCTTCTCAGCTGAGTTTCAAGGACAAAGAGTAACATTAATTAGGTTTATTGCTTCGTTCTTTTTCTGTCTTCAGTCTTCAGCGTTTTGGCATTTTAAATGGTAAAAAACGACGTCGTTTAATGATAGTGAAAATATAAAAAAAAATTGATCGGGTCTTACCCTGATTTGGCCAGGTGGACCGGGTTTTCTCGGGCCAATTTCCGAGCAGGTTTTTGCCTCAACCCGGACAGGTCCTAGGCTCAGGTCGGCCGGGTCTCGGGTTGACCCGCTAGACCGGTCCGGGTTTTAAAACTCTATATAAAACCCAATATCACTATAGCCTTCAAGCTCCCGAACACTTGCCTAAAAAGTTTAATTATTCAACAAACAGCGCTAAAAAAACCAAGGCTGCGACAAAATACCATGTTGATCTAGTATATAATTGATCGGTTTGATTAAAAATATTATATTCTTACAAGATATTTTGAATATAAGAAAAGAGTTGAAGAAATATATATAAAAAAAGACATGACTAAATCCTTGCCTGAAGCCAAAACTTATTGTTTCTTGATGTATAGTTAAAGCTACACAAAGCTATAGTGGACAATAGAAATGTAGAAAGTGAAGATGGCATTGGAAGGTTTGTTGGCTTGGCATAGTGATTCTTGTCTGGTCACTAAAAGTGCATCGGCAATTTGCGAGAGAAGTTGCCGTGACTTTGATGTACAATCTGCCGACAGGACTTATGCGGACAAGAATCAATGCAAAATGGTAGACAGATGTATCTGTTCATATGAACGACAGAGAAGGCATGTGTTCCGATGGGATGGGGAATTAATCTTGCAGTCTTTTTTTTTTTACACGCGCTATGATACACAACGGGTTAAATATTTTTTTTAACCTTAAAAAAATTATAAAGATGGTTGAAAGAAAAATATCATGTTGGATTATATATTTTTATAAAAAAAATTATGAAGATAAGAAACTGGCTCGAGTAAACATATATTGGCGGCGAGTACAATGGCACAGGCCAAGGCAAATTTTTTTGGACATAAAAAGAAAAATGTTAAGGCGATATTAGGATAATATTACAAAATACGTGAAAGAAGAAAATGATAAATTTAGTTAATTTAATAATATATAAAAAAACAACCTTAATTAATAACATGAAAAATAAAATATACTCATATGAATCTCGTAAATTTGAGTTAATATTTTAAAATCGTGAAATCTAAGACTTGAACTTAATTAAAAACATCAATTTTCAATCAATTTAATATTGAAGGATAAAATCGAGAAAAAAATTCAATTTAAAAAACATGTCAAACACAAAATTAGCAATTAAAATAATAAGGATCAAACTTTATAAAAAAAATTATGAAGGATGAAATCATAAAAAAATCAATTTTATAAATCATCCTAAATAAAAAAAACATGTAATTAAAAAAATAGAGACTAAATTTAAAGAGAAAAGAAATTAAAGGGCTAATGTGATTTTTTCAAGGGGCAATACACAAAACCAAGATAGAGGAGAGACAAAATAATGAAAAGAAAGCGAATTTACACCAAATTGGACCAATTCATCATGAACGCACCACTTAGAGAGGAAAAAAACCCCGAAATGAATAAGATAATGTGGCAAAAGCACAACTACAATCACTAGAGTCAACAATTTTTTTCTATTTTTTTTTATTTTATTTTGACAAAGATTAAATGCTCCTCAAACTAAATGATATGAAATTACTACTGAACAGTATGAACTCCTAAAGTTAACGCTAAAAAAAATTGAAGGTGAAAGTAATTGAGTCATTATATTTATAGTAAAATGAAATTCTTATAAAGCCCTGGACATGGTTTTTTTTTTTAATTTTATAAGGGTAATATAATAATTTAACTATTATAAAAATTAAAAAAAAACAATAATCCCCCCCCCCAAAAAAAAATGACAAAATTAACCTTCTTTTTACCCCCTCAATGCCAGTTCATCTGATTTTTTTTGTCGGGGGAAAATTTGTAATCTTATTACTACATTTCACAGCAAATCAAGACATATGTATACAGTGATTTTCTCACATATTTTGAGTTTTGGAATGTAAGTTAAAGAGAAGCTTATCAACAAAAAATAAAAATAAAGAAAAGAAAAGGAGAGAGAGACCAGAGATGGGGGAGAATGAGAAAAGGAGAGCAGGGGAAGCGGAGGTGGGGGGCGGCTGGCTGTAGTTATTAGGATAAGGTGAAAACTTTCTATTCATACCTTCTTCTTTTGGTTCAATTTCACTTGAATCGTTTCACTTGTTTTTAGCTTTATTGAAATTGAAATTGAAATTGAAATTGAATTGGACCAAATGATTTTTTTTTGTTTTTATTTCTTTTCTTAATTTCATTTATTTAATTTTCTCGATTGATTGATGTTTTTAAACAACTCTACCTAGACATGCACCCAACACTTCAAGCATTTTACAGACCTGGTGCCTTTTAGCGCCTGCCAGCTTCGACAACACTAGTTCAGACATCTCTGCTCCGGTGATCTTCTTCAAGCAGAAATTGAGTCTGAATCTGAAAATGGGATGGCATAATTAATCTTTACGATATGTATTTTTCTTCAAGTACAAGTCAATACCTTACTGCACTGTGATTTTCATGCTGTCATCATTACTAATTTTCTTCTTGTTATTATATTGTTTTGCTGGTCATAAATTGTTGGCTGGACTTTTTTACACTTGCCAGATGGTTATAGGCTATAGCAGTCTGAAAAATATTATTTTAATTTATTTTTAAATAAAAAATAATTTTTACAGCCCTCCCAAATAGTCATACGCTAGGAAAAAGAAAACACATTCCAAATATTCTATTACTTAGAATAAAAAATCAGACGAAATTAATAAAACTAAATGCACTACATTATCTGCCTTGTAAAATAAAATAAAAAAATTACATGAGGATTTGCATGTCTCATAATTTTCTGGGCGTGCAAATGGCTACATTTTCTGTAAGCGGGCTCAAATCAGAACGAGATACCAGTCCGATTGCATCAGGTCCACAAGCCCACAAGAAACTCCGCCCATGTATGAGCTTAATGGGCTGTCAGGAGAATGGCTTCCTCTATTATTGACATACACAAACCCAAAACATTTAAATAGCGTGACAAAATCCATTACGGGGATGGCGAAGACCGAGTAAACTATAACTCAATCACTGTATTCTATCAAGATTAATTAACCAGTCCTTTTATTTATTTAATTAAAATTGCCTTCTTTCCTCCTCAAAATCTCTCATACTTGTTTCTTCTTTCTTTCTTTTATTTTTCAAGAAAGAGAATTGAAAAACAACAAGTAACTAATGAGACAACTAAGGTGTAAATAAATCTTGAAACATGGGATTAGATATGTAGTTTCAAGATATACAAGGACTAAGTTATAATTAACTGGGGGAAATTTCAAAGTTTATTTTTGGTTCTATTCTCTTATATACCATTTTTTCTTCATGACTACCATTTTTTTTTAGTATCCTTTGATATTATCATCACTGTGTGTCTAAGTTTAGTATTTTTGGTGGCAGGATGGAAGCAAAGCTGTTTTACAGGAAACCACTGGTGGTTTTTGTTTTGGGTGAGCATTCCATATCACTTCCTTCACCACTTGATTTGTGCTGAGTGATTTTTTTAATTTTTTTTTAAGTATTGGTTAAGAACTAAATATCATTATACAATACTTTAAATTGTGTGGGGAAATTACTATTTCTCTACACTTAAATCACTGTAGATTACATCAGTAATCCACAGTGATTTTTCCCCACTTCTTTCTTCTTCTTTCTTTTTCTTTTTTCTAACTTTTTTCTTTTTTTTCTATTTTTTTCGTTTTTTTTCAATTTTTTTTCAAAATTACTTTTTTTTTCCATCTTTCCTAATTTTTCTTCTTTTTTTTCATTTAATTTTTTTTTCAAATTGTTTAAACTTTAAATCAGGGGTCCACGTGATTTGTTGCTGAGGATCTGCTACTTACAGTGTAAACGTATGGGATTGGGCCTCTTTTTTTTTTTTAGCTTTGATTCTCCTTTTGTAAACGGCTCTTCCATCTTTTTTCAAGGAATTTTGCTTTATTCCGATTATTAGATACTAATGACTGGGTTAATTACAACGTTCGGATGCCATTTTTCATCCCTTTCCCGGTCAACTCTATGAATTTTATTTTATTATAATTTATTGCTCTGATACTCAAATTTTTTAGATGTCCTAGATAGTAAGTGCATTTTGTAAAAAAACTTCTTCTAATTTTTATTTTTTAGCGTGGAACCTTTTTTTTTGGAAGAATTTCTTTCAAGATAATATTATATTAAATAAAAAATAATTTAATTTAAAATAAAAGATGTTAGCAAAGATTGCGGCAGGACAAAAAAAGTTAAGGCTTCACTATCCATATCTTGCACTGACAAAATAATAATAATAATAATAATAATAATAATAAACAGGGTCACATTATCTTGATACATGTTCTTTTAACTTGCATCGACAAAAATGATTTTTTTTAAAAAAAATGGTGATTATGGTTAAAAAAATATTATTTCACTTATATAGTTAAGAGATATATTAATAAGAAAATTAAATTTAAATTTGAAAAATACATGTTTCCTACTTGTTTCAAATAGCTTAAAATTTTAACTAAAATTTATTTTAATTTTTGTTCCCTTTTACCATCAATATGTGCCCCTAATAAAAAAAAAAACCAATATTGTTGTTTTTTAAAATATTAACAATTTTTTTATGAATAATTATAATTTGACACAATGTACGAAATTTTGATAATAACTTTCTCATTAATATTGAATAAAAAAATATCTATTTTAAATATTAAGCTGGTTAAGAATTGTAATTACAAGTAAATACAAGTTTTTCATCAAAAATCACTATAAATTGATACAGTTTTTCCTCACATGGTTTTTTTCAGTTTCTTTTGTGTTTTTTTTTGTAATATTTTTTTTCAAAATTATTTTTGTCGATTTTATTTTTTTAAAATATTGAGTAGGTTAAAATTTAACTTTGTAATAAAACTTAATCATGTTGGGGAAGTATTGTAGTTTTGCTCATAAAACATTGTGGACTGCTATAGTGTCTCTCCGCATAATTGTTTTTGTTATAATTTTTTTAAATTATCCTTTTCAATTTCATTTTTTTAATATTGAATTGTTTGTGAATTACAATTACAAGTCATTACAAATAAGGCTAAATCATGTGGAGAAGCACTGTAGCTTTCATCATAAAACACTGTGAATTGCTACTGTGTTTCCAACATGATTTTTTCCCTTTTTTTTTGTGTTTGTTTTGTTTTTTTTTTTTCTAAAATTATCTCTGTTGATTTTTTTTAATATTGAGTCAATTAAGAATTTAGCTTTGTTATTTTTTTCTTTAAAACACTGTGAATTGTTGCAGTGTTTTTCCATGTGATTTTTTAATGATTTTTTCCAAAATTATCTCTGTCGATTATTTTTTTAATATTGAGTTGGTTAAGAATTATAATTACAATAAAGCTAAATTATATGAGGAAAGTGTTGTAGTTTTTATCACAAAACACTGTGGATTGCTACAATATTTCTCTAAATATTTTTTTAGTTTATTTTATTGGGAAAAACGCTATAGTTTTCCTCACAAAACATTGTCAATTGCTACAATATTTTTTCTCATGGGTTTTTTTCCTTCCAAAATTATCTTTGTTGGTTTTTTTTTAATACTAAGTTGGTAGAGAATTTAGCTTTGAATTTTTTTTTTTGCTTTTCATTAACTAAAAAGCTAAATCATGTGGCGAAAGTACTGTATCTTTCCTCACAAAACACTGTAAATTGCTACAAATCATTTTGTCCAATCTCTAAGTTTTTGATTACCAACACAACTTTTTTTTCCGTCATGAAATATTTGCTCCATTATACCTTTAATTTCTATTACTTATCTAGTGTTGGTTTACAATTATAATACTATCAAGTGCATTTGTTTTATAAACCCACGGCAACGCGTGTGCAAGTCATCTTGTCTTTATCTATTTCTGATCCCTTGTTGTCATCAGTGGGCGAAGAGGAGGGAAGACTCTTTAACTTGGGCTCATGGTTTAGAGTGTTCTGAGAGTTGAACTCTTCTTATTTAATGAATGATAGATGCAATATTCCTGGGAGGGGTGGTGGCTATGATTTGTTCTTTTCACCGTCGTTCTCATGGTTGAAATGATTGTTGTTGTTTTGCTATGAAAGAGAATAATTCTCATTTGTTTTCAAACATTTTCAAGTCTTCTCGTACACTTAAACTTCCAGTTTGGGGAAATGGTTAAATCCAAGAGCTGTAGAGGAAATGAAGAAACGCAAAAAAGAGATGTCTTGGAGCATTGATATTCTATCTGCATGATCTGTTAGCTTGTCATTCTGCCACCCCATTTGATTGAAATTCCATGACCTTGATTACTCTTTGCAGGTGGTCCTGGTAGTGGAAAGGGCACTCAATGTCCCAAAATTGTTGAACACTTTGGGTTTAGACATCTTTGCGCCGGTGATCTTCTTCAAGCAGAAATCGAGTCTGAATCTGAAAATGGGTTGGCATTATCAATCTTTAATTTTTACCATATGTATTTTTTTTCAAGTACAGGGCAATACCTTACTGCATCATGATTTTCATGCTGTCATCACTACTACTTTTCTTCTTGTTATTTTATTGTTTTGCTGGTCACAAATTGTTGGCTGCATTCTTCACGAATTCCTCTTCATTTGTACCACAAAGTGTTCATTGTTGTCCTCATTTTTTCCATAGAAAAATGATTCAAAACTTCAAGAAAGAAGGAAAGATCGTCCCTTCTGAGATAACTGTGAAGCTTCTACAACAGGCGATGCAGCAAAGTGATAACAAGAGATTTATCATTGATGGTTTCCCGCGCAATGAGGAAAATCGTGCTGCATTCGAGAACATTGTAGGCTTGGAATTTTTATTATGTCAATTCAAAGTTTTATAATCTGCTGCTTCTATTGCTTCCTAAATTTTAAATCCTTCCATTCCTACAATTGTAATGATTTTGTGGTTCCTTCTTGATTCCCATACCGTTTTGAGGTAAGAAATCTAGCAATTTTTCATTTCTGTAATCATCATGCAGGTGAGAATCAAGCCAGAATTTGTATTATTTTTTGATTGTCCTGAAGAGGAGTTGACAAAACGTATTCTGAACAGGAACCAAGTTACCTTGTTGCACATTCTTGTGGCTGAATCACTTCCAATGCATCTCTTCACGACTTTCTCTTTGTCTTTTTGAAGGGAAGGGTGGATGATAACATTGAAACCATAGGAAAGCGACTTAAAGTCTATTCCGAATCAACCTTACCTGTAATCAACTACTACAACTCAAAGGGGAAGGTTCAGAAGGTAATTGTTTTTTGTCAGAAGCTCACTGACTGTATACACATTACATTTTTTCAATGTATCGGTTTGAATCAGTTATGTTATTCAAAATTGCTTCTGCTTTCGATATATGGTTTGAAAGCATAACAGGATGGTCCTGAAATTTTCTTTCCTTCCAATACTTTTGGTATTTTATATGTTAAGGATAATCATAACCTACATCTGATTTGATTTCTTTTCTATCGTTATTATGATGGTTATTGATGTTTGTATTCACTATCTTAGATTGATGCTCAAAGATCAATTAAGGAGGTATTTGAGGATGTGAAGAGTGTTTTTGCCAAGCTCAGACCAGTGGCCAGGGTGGGATCAACGAAATAATGTGATATCCTGGGATTTGCTTCATGACAGTAGTTTCCTGAGATTATTGGTCAGATCTCTTCAACTTGTAGGATGAAATATCATTTTAGTAGGAAAAGATCTTCTACAGTCTTTTTGACAATCAGTTTACATCTTAGTTTAGGAGATGATGAGTTAGTCTTTCGATTAATAAGTTAACCATGGTTAAAGAGTGTGGAATCAAAGCAAGAGTTTGGAATCTATTAATAAGTTTAGTCAACCTGCTTAATACAATAACCCTGTAACCCTAAATACAAGATTAAGATAACTTTATAGAAATCAAAAGAAAAAAAACAAATAAAAACTAGTTCTCAATAAATTAAATGTTCAAGGAATAAAAATAAAAAAACAATCAATTTTAAAAATAACTTAAAAAAATTAAAGTCAACCGACGTTAACTTTCGAAATCCATGACGCTAGTTATAAACCTAGGACCAACTCCATAAAAGGCAAACTCGAGGTTACTTTTTTTTTTTTTTT
>Ga0325405_1008060_pt1 | contig 10519 bp, 5 predicted proteins | sample PopdelMetagenome_21_FD_205663 | JGI IMG/M metagenome (GOLD analysis project Ga0325405, IMG submission 205663) | Populus deltoides microbial communities from Bellville, Georgia, United States - Xylem-Control-R2 | ecosystem: Host-associated > Plants > Phyllosphere > Stem > Wood/Secondary xylem...
TACTGAAGTCATGCTTTGGATGATATTATGCCTGCAACTGCATGATGGATGGCGCGAGCTTGATATTGAAAGAGACTTGATTAAGCCCGATAGAGATGTTGGTGAGTTCCTGCATATTTCCATTCAATTAATCAACAACATGATGCGGAATAATGAAAAAATAAATAAACTTTTAGAGAGAAAAAAAGCTAAGAATTAAAAGAAAAAAAAATGATCGGAAATGTATAACTCTGCAATATTTTTAATTAATTATCAAAACACCATAACATTTAAAAAATAGAATATAAGTACTAAAACTCTAAGTAGAACAAGCGATTAAGCCTATTAAAAAAAATATTTTAACAATAATTAAATTAAAACCAACAAATAAAATTTAATTAATAAATCTCAATTAAATATTCATATAAATTTGAACTAAAACATATGTTAAATTTAATCTTTCAATGGTTTGAATTATCCTTTATTTTCTATGATCATCCGAGTATATAAATAATATTTCGAATCAGGTCATCCCACCACAGCTACTGTTATGACAGGGATGCGAGCTACTGTCCAGCCCCATTCAACTATTGTTTACTACAAGTAATTAGAGGGCGTCTGCTAATTCTCAGCTTGTCTTGTGTCGATGGTGATCGAGGGCTCCTTTTCTTTCTTTCTTTCTTTCTTTCTCTTCACTATAGCGCAGCATCGTCACACAACCTTTCATCCAATAAATGACCTTGCTAGCGACTACCCGTATTTTCCTCGTGTCGCCTGCATCAATTCTAACAGGTATCCAATTTCTTGTTGAACTCGTGCATAATGTCTTTTTTTTATGAAGTGCGTTAGCTTGCTCTCCGGATCTCAAATGCTTATTCTTTGAGTATGGCTTGGAACCCAATCTCTAGTTCAGATAGCAACAGCGAAAAAAGTCGCTAATCATCTTTGTATAATCTCCTAAAGCATTGGTGACAAGAAAGGTATATGTCCTTGTAATTTTTATTTATTTATTTTTGTATTTATATCCTTGCTGATTTTGTTCCAGCGAGTCCTACCCTCTAGGGCTCATAGTAATATTTTGCAAGCAAGCCCCGTCGAAAAGTATGTTTGAAAATATGGTTATAATTGCTTTTCAAAATATTTTTTATTTAAAAATATATTAAAATAATATTTTTTAAAAATTTTAAAAAATTATTTTTGATATTAGTGTATCAAAATAATTTAAAAACATATTAATTTGAAGCAAATAAAAAAATAAAAAAAATTTAAATTATAGAATCGTCAATGACATCTAATTGATCTACTTAGTTCGTGATGGCTTCCTTGATAAGTTTTTTCAGTTGATTTGTGGTGAAGATGTCATTAGTAATACCATGTGTATTCCTTGCAACTCTGATTGTAGAATCCTCAATGACATCTAATTGATCTACTTAAAAAGCCTTGGTAGCCGAGGTTTTGCTTCCTTCGTTCATGCTCTCAAGTTTGTTCATCAACTTTGTTATCTCGTTGTCTTTTATCTTGAGTGAAGTCGAAAGCCCCTCGACGAGTTTTGTCAAGTTAGCCACTTGATCCTCTAAAGAGGTAGTCTTGTTCATCATCACTGACATGGTACCAAAACCCAAAGTCTTACTTGGTGATTGGCATGGAAAAGTTTCTGTAGGTGAATTGTCGAAGTCACCTTGAGTGCCAAAGAAAATTCCACACGCCCCACTTGACTTTTGTAGTGGAATTACTTGTGGTTTCAGCTTTAGAGTGAGCTCTTATTCCCCTCTTGCATCTGAAGTTGATGTCGGCTTGAGAGTCGACTTAGTTTGTGCATACAACTCAGTGGTGGATTTTGTTTTCAATGACGGAGTTGAAAAATCTTTAATGATATGTTGGCGACTTGAATCAGTAGCCTTGTTGCTTTTGGAAGCAACAATGGTGATCATATTGCTCCCAGATGCCGTTGAGAGTTCGTTGAAAATTCTTTCTTGATGGGATGAGATGAGAGGTAGAGATGTTCCCAACGAGTCACTTGAAATTTGTAGACACAATTTTAAGTACTTGAAATTAAACAAGCACATGTATACAAATATATGATTTTATTAAATATATATGGTCGGGTGCAATCTCTATCTAAAATATTATTTCAAAAGAATAAGACAATCATTTGTTTCTTTCCTTGAATTTAATATATGATGACTTGATTTATTTATGAAGTCAAGCCAAGATTTATGCTTTGCAAGAACTTGAATTTAGGCATGTATTGCGAAGCGAGATTTGATGATGTGATATTTTGAAGAGTACCTTTGATTTGTATTCAAAGTATTGTTGAAGAACTCTAATGGGACGTATAGGTTTAATCTGATAAAGCTTCATTCTTTGTAGACTTCAAGCGTAGATGAAGAAGGTTTGAGAACTTTTGAGAGAGTTTCCTTACTTGAAGAAAGAACTTCCTTGCTTAAAAAGCTTGCCTTTAAGAAAATTTGTATTTCCAAGAATTCTTTCTCTTTTTCTAAGGTAAGACACTCTATTTATAGAGGTTTATAGGGGCTTTCATGTTCTTTTTTCAATGTCACATGATATTATTTTATTAGTTGATTTTTATTGATGAGATCTTGCATTTATAACAAGATATTTTAAATATCTCATCTCATGTGTCAACTTTTCATTGGCCAAAAAATATATAAAGGTTCATTTATTTTCCATGTCATTTATTTCAATTTTATTTTACCTTTTAATATAAAAATAAAAATAACACATGCTAAAATTTTGACATTAGGTCGGAAAAGATACAAAAGATAATTGATGAAGATCTGTGTTTTGAATAATGGTTAAGACCTTGGAGTACTCATCCTAACTATTATGTTTTTCTTCGTTTCTTTTTGCTGCTCCGGTTGGCTAGCTTCTGGGTCTGGGAGACAAGAAGAAAACCAACTTGGCTGATATATATAGCTGTGACCCTAAGGACATTAGGTCGGATAAGATACAAAAGATAATTGATGAAATGGTTAAGTGTTCATGGCTCCTTGTGTTGGTCTTGCCACTCCTCAGATTGGAATCCCTTTAAGGGTTGGTTTTTCTCTGTTTATTTTTGTAAGAAAGTTCGGTGATTGTTAGTTAATGTACGTTGTTTGGCTTAAATGACACCAAGGGTACACAAAGTTATGAACATGTAGGAAATGCTAGATGGTGATGATGATAGACTGGAAGTAGAATTTAGGTCATTACAGTAGTTTTGGATTTCATGGAATTTGAGGGATGGAAAGCTCTCAAGTGTCAGCGTTGAAGTTTGTAGTTTATATCGTAATAGAAAACTCATTGACAAGTGATTTAAATTTTTTTAATGTAAAAATAAAATATATGTGCAAGCAATACCAGCGTTTTTAAAGAAAAAAAAATCTATGACTAATGTTATTCACTTTGATTATGTTTAATAAAATTGGTTGATTTAATAAAATAATTAAAAAAAAACATTGATGGTCAATAAAGTAAAAAAAAAATAATTAACTATAAAAAATAAGTTGACAATATCATTCTCACGAAAAGAATGAAGCAAAACTCATTGAAGACTCATCGTCGTTCTGTCATGGACAACGCCCCACCACCAAAAAAACACTTGTCGAGACGATTCTAATGCTACTGTGAAAATCTGTACATAGACAATGAAAGATGTCGCATTGGCCATCAGAGCAAAAAAAAAATAGAGTCAAATTTTCAATTAAATAAATGTTAAAATATGAAACTATACAAACATAAGTTTTAAAAAAATAATCTCTGAAACCTGGGTTAATCACCTAAACTCGCAACCCGTAAAATTCTAGACTGTAGCTCAATCAAGAAGATCAATTCGCAATCAATTTAATGTTGAAAAATAAAATCATAAGGAAAAAAATTAGTTTTTCATATTTACCAAAGTAAAAAAAAAATCAAAAGAGTTAGGATCAAATCTGATAGAAAACAATTGAAGAATGAAATTGTAAAAAAAAATTAGATATCATCCTAAATAAAACAAATAGCAAAAAAATAGGTACTGAATCTAACAAATAAAAAAATTAAAATATTATAAAATTAAAAAAATCCAATTTTATGAATAACTTCAAATAAAATAAATAATAAAATAAAGAATGAAATAAAAAAAATTAAAATACCATTATGAAAAATTGAAGAACTAAGTGCAAAAATCAAGAAAAAAATTAAAAAACAAATCGTGAACACCATATAAAAACTCATTATCCACATGAGCCTTCTAAGAATACCTTGAAAAAATATATAAAAATATTGAATTACTCCGAATAACCATACCAATTTTTTTTTGTTAATAACAATAAAATCATCATTTTAATGTCAACAGTACAAATAAGTCTAGAGACATTGATTAACACCATCCTTTCATTTTTTTTGTAATTAGGTTTTAAAAAAATTAAAATTTATAATTTATTTTAATATAATCTATATGTGATTATCTTAGTTTCATGATCCAGGTTTCAGGTTTGATTGGTTAACTTAGGTTGACTTAATTTTTTTTTATCTATTCCTTTTAATTAAATCTTGTTTTTCAATCCTATCCTTCAATGTTAGATTGATTGGGAATTGAAATTTATAATTTGTTTCAATTTATTTCTTATGAGGTTATTCTGATCTCATGACCCGAGTCATGAGTTTAGTGGGTTAACCCGAGTTGACTGGGTTGTTTTTTATGTCCTTTAATTTTCATTTAATTTTTCTTCAATTTCATCCTTCAACATCGGGTCGGTTAAAAAGTGGTATAAATAGTTTGTTTTAATTTTCTTTTTATAGAGTTATCATAGTCTCATGACTTGATCGTGGATTTAGCAGATTAACCAAGATTAACTTGGTTTGTTTTTTATCCTCTCATTTTAATTGATTTTTTTTCAATTTTATCCTTAAACATCGGTTGATTGGGAGTTGAGCTTCATAATTTATCTTAATATACTTTCTATGAAGTTATCCTAGTTTCTTGACTCGGAACGCGAGTTTAATAGGTAAACCTAGGTTTTTTTAGGTCCTATTTTTTAATTAAGTTTTTTTAATGTCATATTTCAACGATGGATTGATAAGAAATTAAGCTTCATAATTTGTTTTGATTTTTTTTATATGGAATTATCATGGTCTCATGATCCAAGTTCTGAATTTGATAAGGTAACTCGAAGTTACTCGAATCACTCAAATATATTGTTGTCTCAATATTACAAAAGAAAGAGAGAAGTAATCTTAATTTTTTTAGTCAAATTATATTTTTACCGATCTTCCGGGTTTTCTTTGGATCCACCAAGTTAACAAGATTTTATCAAGTCAACCCCTACGGTTTAAAATATTTTTCTATTAGAAAATATATTAGCAACGATTAGATATCTTTTTATTTTCAATAAAAATTTAATCCACTCTGCAATATAACATGGGCCGATAATAAGTAAATACATTGTATCTTTTTAGTTTTGAACAATTTTAATAGTTGTTTTGTCACTCAATTTTTTGGTAGTGGAATTGTTAAGGAACAATGATATAGCTAATTAGTAATCAGTGAATCAGAGGGTGAGCTACGCATGTTATAAATCGAATTTTATGTAGTTATATTATAAGTACTTAATTTCATATCAAATATTACTAATTCTTTTATATTTATATTTTAACAATGTAATTTTCATAAATTTTCCAATATTTATATAGTTGTTTTACCTGCCCAACATGAACTCTACACAATAAATCTTTTGATTTTATTTTGACAGAGATAGAGATGGAATAAAAAAGATTATGTCAATATTGCTAATGTGTCAATTGTTTTTATAAAAATTCTATCAGTGATTTTAAAACGATTTAAAACCCCAGAGTCCTCTCTTTTCCCCTATTTCTTCTTCTTCTTTAATTTCAATTCAAACCCTAACTTTGTTTCTTTAAATTTTCAACAACCCCCCTCTTAAATCCACTCGCCCAACCTGTCAACACCAATGCAACCTCCCTCCCTTGGTTTCATTTCTTGTTAAGTTTCACTCCATCAAGTATACCCCCCCATTTATGTTTTAACCCATTTATGTTTAAAGTTAATTTATTAAAACTTGTTTGTAGTTTTTATAATTTGCTTGTATATTTAAATGTCTTGGTTGTTTTATAATCATAATTTTGTTGTATTAATGTATGATTTGTATTTTAGAGTTTGTTTGAAACATGAGAGAAATGGGTTTAATTTGTCACTTGATGAAATTAAAAGTGATTTTGTAACTTAGATGTGTTACAATTGAAAAAATGATGGGAAGTTTAATGGATAACAATTATTTTGTGTCAATTTTGTTGACCTTTAAACCACACATTTATGTTTTTATATATTTTGATGATAACAATAAAATAAAAATTAGACTAATAATATGTTTGGTTGAAAATAAGTATTAAACAAGTTTTATATGAAGATCATATTAATAAGCATAAAGGATTTCATGAAGATATCAATAAAAAAAAATCCAAGAAGGAAGCAAAGTGAAGACTTAGAATTTAAGTGTTCATTTTAGTGTTTTATGTAAATTTGTATATCTTATCTTAATAGCACAATTAAAATGAATGCATATATTTAAAAGGATTGATTAAAACCTAATAAACAGTTTTAAGAATTCACTTATGTTAAAATTGATAAAAATGAAATTCTACATGAATCAATTGACCATTTGGTAATACCAAATGAATCGTTCAACCACTTATTCATCAATGATAAACACTTGGGATTTTTACAGGAATTGATCGACCAATTGGCTTGACTAATATGAGCCGGTTGACTATTTCAATCCTTAGTGGTTATCTTAGAGGATATATATAGCTTATCTAATTATAAAATTAGTGAGGGATTCAAAACATATATCATATACAAGTTATTCTAAGTGCAAAAACACTATAAAAATATCAATCCTTGATTATACTCTAATTAGTGTTATTAAACTTTCATAATCTAGTACAAGAGTATTCAATCTCATTCTTACTACACTTAAAAATCTTCAAATCATACAAGTGTTATCTTGTGAAATATAGAGATACGAGATTTTTTAGTTGTATTATCCACTATATTAAGAGAGTTAATTGCAATTGAGGACTTTGACTGAACAAATCAAAAATTAAGGATTGATTTAGACTCTTACACGTTTTTGGCGTCATTTCCTTTAAAATGAAACGGTGTGTTTTGGATAAAACGGCGTCGTTTCATCCACTGTTTCAAAAAAGAGAGAGAAAAGCCCCAAACGGTGTCGTTTTGAACAGCACTGTGGGTCTTCTTCTTTCCCTGGATGCGCGAGGCAGAGGAAGAAGAAGAATTTTCTCCCCTACTTTTCTCCTCTCCCTCTTTCTCCGAAAACATCAAAAAGACGCCGACAAAGACCCCCCACTTGCCTAAGTTCTGACTCGTGGCCTACCACGGTGGGGAAATAGAGAGGACGTGCCCCTGGGGCGGTTGCACAGTAGCCACCCTTGCCACCCTACCTTTATGCCATGACTGGACAGCAATAGTAGGCCTCTCTCCCCATGTTTTTTTTCCTATAAATACAAAAAAGGAAAGAGCTGAAAAGGGAGAGGAGAGAAAGAAAAGACAAAAACCGAGACGAAGAAGAGAAGGAAAATAAAGAGAGAGAAAAAAGCAGGGGAAGAAACAAAAAGAACTGTCGTCGCCATCATCATCCACCACCACCTTCCTCGTCGCTGCCACGAGAACCGTCTTGAGCCGCTGTTGATAACAGCTCCACCGCCAGCAGAGGCATAGGAGAAACCAAACCGAAACAGAGAAAAAAAAAAAGGAACCCTTAGCCGCTTCAGTTCTGCCACCAGCAGCTGCATTCTGCCACCTCCACAGTCACCAGCAGCAGCACGAGCAACCGCATGTCAACCTCTTTCCCTTCCCTTTCTTCTTCTTCTTCTTCTTCTTCTTCTTCTTCTTCTTCTTTGGGTGCTCCACTGTTCACATTGCATGTGAACAGTGGAGAGATCCTCCACCATTTAATGGGCCGACAGCGCCGACCTAGCCCAATTCTAAAAAATTTCAAAAAAAATATTTTGAAAGAATTGTGACTTTTCCACATATTTTTCTACTAAATTTTTCTAAATATTGGTTTATATATTTATACCATAAACATACAAATCTGGTATTAAAATACCCGGTTTTCGTAAAAAAAAAACTGTTTTTGTTTTCATGCATACGGCCAAGTCTCTCAAAGCTAAAAAAACCTTGTATTTTCATACGACAAAGAAAACTTCAAAAAAATATGTTTTGGCATGCATTTTGTAACCAATTTATTAAAGTCACGAGAACTTGGTCAATATTTCAAAAACTCCACAAAAATATTTTGTTTTGTTTTAGTATCAGGGATTATGAATTTATACGTAAAATGTATCAACAATTAGAAATACGGTAAAATCTTAGCATATATCAGACAATTAAATAATGCAGCTTATCCTAGATAGGGCGTAGTTAGGGTGCTAATACCTATCATAACTCATTTTTTGGTTATTCCCCAAATTCATCTTTTCTCTTCCAAAAAAATCAAAATCATATTCAAGCTAAAAATAAAAAAAAAATCCAAAAAATAATAGTAGTGAGAAGAGGATGTCGGAGCGCCCTGAAAATGGCTAAAATTTGGTTAAGGAGGTTCAAAAATACAAAGATTGAAATTTGATAGTATTTTGTTGATTGATGAAAGCTCTATTGACAAAGAAAATTCAATTTTGAGGAAGAAAAGTTCAAAACTAGATGTTTATGGACTCAATTAAATTTTATTGAAGGTTTAATTGAATTTATGGAGGGTTTGATTGCAAGAAAAAATGGATTTTAAGTCAATTTGGGCTTTAATTAGGAGAAATTAAAGTTCTGTAGTCAAATTATAATTTTTTAGAGTTGATTTGGTCAAATCAGGGGCTTAATTGCATAAATATTGAAGTTCATTGACCGAATCAGGGGTCGAATTGAAGAAACTGAACATTTATTGCTCAATTGAGGGTCCAATTGCATATATTCGAGACCAGTCTCCATACCAAAATACTAGGTGGCAACTCTCATTCCATTTTCCACTGATAAAAGACAAGAATTCCTTGTCTGTCCATATTTGCCAGATAGACACGATACATATAAGGGTGGACGATCGTCGCGACGCCGCACACGTGCGATAGTGATAATAAAATCACTCTTATAAATCTTTGAGAGTTAGATAAAAACTCTTGGTATTTGTAAGGTAATTTCACCAAGAAAAAATCTTGAAGAAGATACATCTTCAAGCAAGAAAAATCTTAAAGATGACATATTTTCAAGTGAAAAAATCTTAGTGTGGATTCATCAATTGGTGAAAAATCTTGAAGGTAGAATATCTTCAAGAGGAAAAACTCTTAGTGTGGATTTATCAAGTGTTGCAAAAATCTTAGTGTGGATTCATCAAGTGACTATTGTACTCTTGAACTTGGACCAGTGAAGGAATATAATACTCAAGTATGGTTTGATGTTTGAGGTGTGGATGTAAGCTTGTCGAACCATGTTAAAAATAAGTTTGCAAATTCTCTCCCTTATCATTTTACTTTAAGCACTTTAATTATATTGTTGGTTATTTTATTTATTTGAATTAATTTGCATTATTTGTTAATATTAGTGATGCATTAAATTCACCCCCCCTCTTAATCCCAAAACAATAAATTTTCTAGTTAAGGTAGAAATTTGGGAAATTTTAATTTTGTGTGGGATTAATAATGATTAAAGGTATTAATTTAGGTTGAATAAATTTGAATTGAAGAAATGATGGATAACTGATAACAATTAGGGTATTAATTGATGTTATTATTTATTGATGATAGTATGATAAGAAGGTTTATGATGATTATGATAGAGATAATGATGATGATGATGGTAGTTGTAATGATAATATTTGTAATGGTAGTAATAATATCACTTGTAGTGATGATGGTTTGATGATATTAGCAATGGTTATGATATGACAACTAGTGGTGGTGGCAATGACTAGTAGTGGTGGCGGTGAGATGGTGGTTATTAATTGATGGTGGAGATATAGGAAAGTTATTGTTATAAAATGAAGATTATATTGATAAAAGATAGTGGACCGGTGGTGGTTGTTGTTGTGATAGTAATATTGGTGCTATTAGTGATAGTTGAAGTGGTTAAGTGATGATATATTGTGAGTTAGTAGGTTAATTTTGATTAGTTTTTAATAAATAATTGAATTTGTGTTTGATAATATTTTAATTTTTTTTAAATTGAGTTCATTGTTTACTTGATAGAGTCCATTTCAAGCAAATGGATAGTAAAATAGAAGGACAAGCTCTTTATGTAATCTTTTTGTCTCATGATGTAATTTGTTTTTATTGAGTTATTTTAATGTATTGTTCAATTCTTTTAAAAAAATTATTTGTGTATGAAATCCTCCTTATATCAGTGTTATACACTATTTATATAAATTTGCTATTTAAATCTTTTAACTGGGAAAATTCATAGATCTTTATCATTATTTTGATGAAAAATCCCTCTTAGATCTTAAATCTTTATTGGGTTTTTAATTTTTAAAGATGT
>Ga0325405_1008061_pt1 | contig 10516 bp, 10 predicted proteins | sample PopdelMetagenome_21_FD_205663 | JGI IMG/M metagenome (GOLD analysis project Ga0325405, IMG submission 205663) | Populus deltoides microbial communities from Bellville, Georgia, United States - Xylem-Control-R2 | ecosystem: Host-associated > Plants > Phyllosphere > Stem > Wood/Secondary xylem...
ACTTAGTTGAGCTCGTTTCATTCTACATGATTCAACCATCTTGAAGTCTGTCCACAACAACTAGAGAACTACAACGATGTCAAAGAAAGGTAATCTAATTCCAATTCAATTCGAGTATTTACCTTTAATTTGAACAATATTATAAAATAAAACCAAATGAACAGGCCATCCGTTCCAGCGCCGGCTGCAGCAAGTTCTTTGTAATCTGTCTACACTGAAGAATGCCCACAAACAATAAAGAAACAGTAATGAAGTGTAAATTAATCTTTTATGGGTTGCATGCTGATGCACAAGTTGATGGTTTCGAGTTCGAAGGCTGGCAGAGAAGGTATACCATACCGTACCTTACCCTTGATGGACACGTTGACCTTCAGTCACTGTAAAGCTAAGCATTTCCATCTGCTCCAAGTCAATAATAGTCATCGAGGAGAGGAAAACAAAACCCACCGACAGTCCTCTCTTCTTCACCGTTAAAAAGCATCATGGACACAGTCAAAGGTTCACAATTCACAATCAAGGAAGCCACAATCCAAGAAACCCAACAAGCATTCACTGAAAACAAATTAACCTCAAAACAGTTAGTCAACTTCTACTTGAACCAAATCCAAGAACTGAATCCTCTACTTCACAGCGTGCTAGAAGTCAATCCAGATGCGTTAGATCAAGCTGAAAAGGCTGATCAAGAAAGGGAAAGAAATCAGGGCCGGCGGTTCCTGGGGGACTTGCATGGGATCCCAGTGCTGCTGAAGGACAACATAGCTACAAAAGATAAGTTGAGCACCACTGGTGGGTCCCATGCCCTGTTGGGGTCCGAGGTTGCACGTGATGCTCACGTGGTGAAGAGATTGAGGAATGCTGGTGCTGTGATTTTAGGGAAGGCGAGTCTTAGTGAGTGGAGTCATTTTAGGTCTGATGGCATTCCTAGTGGTTGGTGTGCTAGAGGAGGTCAAGCTGTGGTTAGTTTCTTTCCCTTTCCCTTCATATTTTTGGTTCTGCATTTTATGTTCCCATTGTAGTTAGTAACTTGTTATAATCCTTGATAAATTTGTGACACTACTTGCCCTCATAGTGCAAGATGTGCTCGTCGCGACTGCCCCATTTGCGTTGTTAGTGGCCCAAACATCGCAATGAAGATTTTCACGAGTTGTTTCTACCGTAGGCTTAATTTAGTCAATTACTTCTATTCTTGATCGCTAAATGTATGAGCATGATAGAAAGTATTGGAAAACAAATTTATAAAGGAATCCTCAATGTTGAGCTCTCTTTCTTTTCTTGTCTTTTAAATTTTCTTACCGATTCTGCTGTTTTGATTTTTTTAATTCAAGCATTCAAATTTTGTACAATGATCAATTACCAAGTGTGACAATAAAACAAAATGCATCAATTTTTATGTGGGATGTGCAGAATCCATATGTGGAAGGGGGCGATCCATGTGGATCAAGCAGTGGATCAGCAATATCTGTAGCTGCAAACATGGTGGCAGTATCACTGGGGACTGAAACTGATGGCTCTATCCTCTGCCCATCAGATCACAACTCAGTTGTTGGGCTCAAGCCAACTGTCGGACTCACCAGCCGCTCTGGTGTGATCCCAATTTCATCCCGCCAGGACTCAGTTGGGTGAGTAAACCAGCTAAACTAAGTATAGGTGTTGAGTATAAATTAGTTGACTGATCTGTAACTTGCCATTTATGGTTTGCAGATGTTTAACCAATGATTTTTCATTGAAATGAAAATGCAGGCCTATATGCAGGACAGTATCAGATGTTGTGTATTTGCTTGACGCAATTGTTGGTTTTGACCCAAGAGATTGCGAAGCAACGAAATAAGCATCCGAGTTTATCCCTGCAGATGGTTATAAAAAGTTTCTGAAAAAAGATGGTCTCAAAGGAAAGAGACTGGGAATAGTCAGACATCCATTTGAGATATATTTCAAGGATCCAGTGATTGTATCAACATTTGATCACCATCTGGAAGTATTGAGGTATGTATTGAACACGAGCAGAGATAGGTCCTATAAACTTGGACACAATCACACACATCAATGTTGATACTGTAGTATTGTTACAAAACTTTGCCCCTGGAAATTGTAGGCGAGGAGGTGCAACTGTAGTGGATAATCTTGAAATTGCAAACATTGATGTCATTATGGATCCCGATCAAAGTGGTGAAGATTTGGTGATGCTAGCTGAGTTCAAGGAAACCATCAATAAGTACTTAGAAGAGCTTGTCAAATCTCCTGTGAGATCACTGGCAGACATTATAGCTTTCAACACCAATAATCCTGAACTGGTTAGTTATTTCTTAATTTAGTGATTTTTTGCCAAGCAAAACGAAGTTGGCAGAGAAACTTAACTCACTCTCAATCAATTTACAAAATAATCTGGCACTCAATTTGTGCTTCCCTATCAATGAGGAGATTCCTGCATGTTTCTGCGTTTGATTTAATATATGGCATACATGCCATTGTCTGTTTCAGGAAAACCTGGGCATATATGGTCAGGAACTACTTATCAACTCGGAGAAGACAAATGGGCTCGGAGAGGAGGAGATGAAGGCAGTGAAGCATATGGAAAGTCTGTCACAAGAAGGATTTGAAAAAATGATGAAGGAGAATGAGTTAGATGCCATGGTGACACTTGGTGCAGCTGCTTCTACTGTGCTAGCTATTGGAGGTTACCCTGCAATTACAGTTCCAGCAGGGTATGGCAGCAGTGGAATGCCATTTGGTATCTGTTTTGGGGGACTGAAAGGCATGGAGACGAAGCTGATTGAGATTGCTTATTCTTTTGAGCAGGCTACACTGTCTCGCAAGCCTCCTTGTCCTTCTCTTTGTACTTGAGCCAAAAGTTTTCCCACTACATTTTGAAATAAACATTTGCTACTGCATTACATATCTTCAATCTTCTCTCCCTCTCTGATTTAGAGTCCAGCCAATATATTTGGCCGAAGTGTAACTCGGCGGAACAAGAGAGATTGGAGGATTTCATTTAATTTTAGATGCCAAGCCAGTGTTTGTAAACAATTTTAGTCCAATATCAAGAAAGATACTTAGGACAGGTTCTTGTTGACATTGAACTGATGCTTTCAGCGTGAATGCAATTTAGAAAGGGTGATATCTGATTGTTTAGATAATCCTGGGCACACAGGAAAAAATTTGTTGCTTTAAAATTTTGAGAACTCTTGTTATTCTCTGAATATTATCCAAAACAAAGAAAGAACTTACTTAAATTAAGGATTCGAAAAGCAATTTATGTCTACTTAAACTTGGGATTCCCAAGGATTTCCATCTCTCTCTCTATATATACACATACTTGCTGACATTAGGGACATAACTTTTGCAGGCACATATATTACTTTGTTGCCGAGTTTAATTTACTGTCTTCCTCATCTTGTTTATTTTCTCCCTAAAACTAAAAAATATGTGGAAAAAAAAAACTAAGAAACCTTAATAATTCAATTTCTAACTTTAAAACACCTTCTAATATGTTCTAAAACTCAAAATTTAACAAAATCTAATTCATACTGAAAACTCAAAATCATACAGAATCTAATTTATACTAATTATTTTGCATGTACTAATACTTTACTCTCTGGTATACTTGAAGTTTCATTTTCTTTTATAGTCCCTCAAGCTCCGTCTAAAATTATGGATCCACTTCTACGTCAATTCATACATATTTATACATCCATAAAGTTACTAGATTTTATCTATTATTGTTATCCTTCATCTTTTACTTTCTTTTTAGTTTTTATTCATTATTTCTCTAGGCCCTCTTCCTATAAAGAGGCACTTTTTGATTCTTTTTTATAGCAAACTATGGATGAGAAATTTTCTGTTTTGCATAAGATAAATACTTGGGATTTGATTCCTTTACCTCTTGATAAGAGTGTTGTTGATTATCGTTAAGTGTATAAGATCAAGACTAATTCTGATGGATCTATTGAGCGATACAAAGCTAAGCTAGTTTTAAAAGGATACTCTCAACAGTATGATATGGATTATAAGGAGACATTTGCTTCTATTGTAAAAATAACTACTATTCATACTTTTAGTGCAGTAGTCAGTGGCATATCTCTCAACTTGATGTTAAAAATGCCTTCTTAAATGGAGATCTTCATGGAGAAGTTTATATGGTGCCCCCTCCTGGTATTTCACATAACTCTGGGTATGTTTATAAACTCAAGAAAATGTTATATGGTCTCAAATAAGCACCTCTTGCTTAGTTTGAGAAATTTTTTGGTATGATCTCGTCTTTTAAATTTATTTTTGGTAGTTATGATTCTGTTCTTTTTATTAAGTGCATTGATACAGGTCGTATCATTATGTTTTTATATGTTGATGACATGATTATTACTGGTGATGACATTGATAATATTTTATTTTTGAAGACATAGTTAGCTAGACAGTTTAAAAATGAAGGATTTGGGTTTTTTATGATACTTCTTTGGTATTTAGGTAGCCTAATCACCTAGATGTTATCTTATTTCTCAGTCGAAATATGTTGCAGATATTTTTGAGTGGGCTAGATTTACTGATAATAAGATTGTAGATACTCCAATTGAGGTTAACGCAAAGTATTCTTCTTCTGATGATTTACCTTTGTCAGATCCTACTTTATACCATACTTTTATTGGGAGCTTGATATATCTCACTATTACTCATCCAAATATTGTATATGTTGTTCATGTTGTTAGTCAATTTGTTGCTTCTCTTACTGTCGTGTATTTTGCAGTTATTCTTTGTATTTTATGATATATTCGGGATACAATCTTTGAGAGTCTTCTACTTTCATCCATCTTTTTCTTGGAGCTGCGTACATACTCTGATCCTGATCATGACAGTGATCCCACAAATCGCAAGTATGTTACTGGTTTTTGTATCTTTTTAAACGATTATCTTATTTCTTGTAAAAGCAAGAAACAATTTATCGTTTCTTAATCTTCAACTGAAGCAGAATATCATGTTATGATATATACTACCAAACATATTGTTTGGTTATGTTGGTTACTTGCAGATATGTAGGTTTTCCTTTCTCATCCCACTCTTATATATTTTTACAACTAGAGTTCTATTTAGATTGCTCACAACTCAGGTTTTCATGAAGGAACTAAGCATATTGAGATCGATTTTCATCTTACTCGTCATCATCTCAAGTATGACATCATTACTTTGCCTTTTGTTTCTTCTTTTTTACAGATTGTAGATTTTTTTATCAAGTCGCATTCTATTTTCCATTTTCATTTTCTAGTTCGTAAACTCTCGATGATTGTAACTGCTGCATCGCGAATTTGAGGGAAGATGTTAAGAAATATAAAATTATTTTGTTTTATTTATTAAGGGTAGAATAATATTTTTATTTTGTTTTAGGTTTAGCCTATATATAATCTTTTTGTATTTAGGTTAACCCTATTCCTTTTAGATTATTGTGATTATATCATGCAGTATCAATGAAACTTCAGCCTCCTCCTATTTTATTTTTGTATTTCTTTTTTATTTCTTTGGATTGTTTTAACAATCTCCTCCCTTTTCCATTGGCTTTCTAATACAATTAAACCCAAGGAATAAGAATCAAAGAACAAAGAAGATGAGATTCTTCAGAAGATGGAATCATGCAAAAACCCTATTTCACAGTTTTATAACTAAAACAATTCTCTTATAATAGTTTACACTCGAAAAATGAATTACAACTTTTTAAATAGGTCTTTTATTTACTTTACATGTGAATAATCAAAGTTCTAATTCAAATAGAAAAATAACATAAAACCTGAAAAATAAGCTAAATTTATGAATTAAATAAGAAAATATCAAAATTGGTATTGAAAACATTTTCTAAGTCTAATTTGAAGGTCTTTTCGATCTTGGCTAGTTACAAAAAACCTTCCTTATATAGAACAAAACTTATAGATTTTTCTAAAAAATTTGAGTCCAATCCAATAATTAGATATAAAAGTTATGAACATTTTTTTTTTATCAAGTAGGTGGTTTGTTGCAACGAAACCTCTTCTTGAACTTGTATTTGTCTATCTGATTTAAATGCATAACTACCAAGTTATAAACATGGTCATAATATAATAAATTCATATATGATTGATAAAAAAAAACTCCTACATCACTTTCTTTCTCTTTTTTTAACAACGAGGAACTAAAACTTTAGTAAAATGAAGTTATAAAACCAAAATGTCAAAACTAAAAACAACAAAGATAAAACATGCAAAAATTAAAACTTAAGAGGTCAAAATGAATATTTACACACTTGATTATCTATAATATAAAAGGTATGGCTCTTTTAATATAAGCACCTTTACTGTTATCCCTCCCACATTTCACTATGGATTGTAATAGTGAGATATTTGAAAATTTTTAATTTGATCCTCAAATTTTTTATTTGCACAATTGAGCCCTTTAAAGCACAAAATGATGCCCAATTGCTTTTTTTTTTTGGGGGGGTCGGAGGGTGAAGGTTCAATTGAAAGATAAGAGACTCAAATAAAAAACGCGGGTAACATAATTGGCAACCTTGAAATTTATTTTAAAATTTCATTTTCATCCCCCATCTTTTTTAGCTATTGGATGACTGGTCCTTATAATTTTAGCAAAATAAATTTTGTTACCAAGCTTCAATTTTCTCTTTCTTAATCATTTTTTGGGTGGAGGAGAGAGAAAAGATCATCAAATTTTGGTTTAGAGAGAGAAAATTGTTATTGGAGAAGATTTAGACCACCAAAACAGTCTATATTTATGTAAAAAGATTCCATATAACGAGAGGGGGTTAAGACTACGTGTTTTTTTACCTTGAAAATACCTAAAAAACATATATGAGCTCGAGAAAATTTTTAGTTTCGGGTTGAATTCGGGATTTGGCGTGATTTTTTGTTTTGTTTTTGGAGATCATGTATTGGTTTAACAAGGTTTCTAGAATGTTTTCTAGATATTTTGAAAAAAAAATGAATTTAAAATTGGTTTTAAGGTTAACAAAAAGAGTCCCATTTTTCTAGCCATATTAGTGGCTAGATTTTGGGATTTACAGATAACGTGTCATTTGCTGAGACAGACGACATGCTATTTTTTATTTTATTTTGAGAAAGAATGGGGTGGATAACGTCCACCCCATTCACTTAAAATAAAAGAGGCCTACACGTGTAGGCCTAGATTTGCAAGTCGCTGCATTGGGCCTTTCTTTATGGGCCAGGTGTTGACCGTGGCTTACCAAGCTCACAACACCTGGTCTCATTCTTTTTTATTTTTTTATATAATTTTTTTAAATTACTACTTTTTATATGTATTTTTCAAAATACTTTTTGTATTTGTATTTTGATTAATACCTCTTCTATGTGATTGTTTTGGCTTATTTAATCTTTTTGAAATTACAATTATTTTTTAATTATATAGAGTGTTTAATTTTTTTATGACATTATTGTGGTTCATTTATAATTATTTTTTATTATTTTATATAGACTAAAATTATTTTATAAAATAAAAACATTTATTTTTTTATAAAATTTTTAATATATGGAGCCTTGTATAATTTTTTTTATTTATTCAATAAATTTATGTTTGTGTTAATTTTTATAAATAAATTTGTTAAATATAATTAAGTAAATAATCCGTATTATAATATTAAATATTTTAGTCTATTTTTATCTTTTAATTTTTTATTTAAATAATTATCAATTTATTTAATTAAATATATACATATTTAGTCAAAAGGCATTATGGATACACTTTAGCACTTCACGGTACAAATGTGAGATTGATTGAATTACAGAGAACCTCTAAGCTATTTTAGTTTGATACTTAAATTAAATGGCCTTGCCATTTCACATTCCTCGTTGGGTCTCCTAAGTCCTAAGTCCAAAATTTCTCAAGAAACAGAGCGCAGACAGATGGCGGTCAACCTCCCTTCTTCTTCCCTTCTCCTACCATTGATCTTCCTCTTCTTAATATTCATCACAGTCAACGGCCAACATTTCACAATCCCAGAATCAACCATAGAGGAAATCCAACAAGCCTTCGCCGAAAATAAACTGACATCAACACAACTCGTAGACTTCTACATAAACCAAATCAAAACCATCAATCCCCTGCTTCACGGCATTATAGAAGTGAACCCAGATGCACGTGATCAAGCTAAAAATGCTGATGAAGAAAGGAGAGAAAATCGGGGTAGGAGAAGCTTAGGGGACTTACATGGGATCCCAGTGTTGTTAAAGGACACGATTGGGACTCAAGATAAGTTGAACACATCAGCTGGATCCTACGCTTTGGTGGGTTCAGTGGTGGCCAGAGATGCAAGCGTTGTAGAGAAGTTGAGAAAGGCTGGTGCAGTTATAATGGGAAAAGCTAGTCTTAGTGAATGGTACAAGTTTCGTTCTTTAAGTCATGTACCTAATGGTTGGTGTGCAAGATCTGGACAAGGAGTGGTAAGCTCTCTCATTTCATGTCTTCAAATATTATTTTTAGTTTATTTAGTCTTACACTTGAATTGTTTACAAGGTTAATAGCATTTTATAGTGCTAGCCAATGTCACAACATGAATGGTCTGGTCTGTCTTTGGCCGGAAAAATGCACATTGCTTGTCTATTAATATGTTGGAACGTTTAATGTTGATAATGTTAATTTCTGAATTTCTTTACAATTATGAGTAAATAATTTCAGGAGTAATCTTATGTTATATATCCTGATAGGTTATCTCTTCCTAGATTAATGAGGGCTGCATTGCAGTGTAGTTTCACAACAATGAACCTTGCAATAATCAAATACACAAAAATGATGAGAATCCCTTCACCAAAGCCAAGGTTGCATGGTTGGGTTGATACATGAGAACTTGTTATTGTGCCCAGTTTCTTGAAGTACACGTGGACTAATAATACTAGGATTAACCAATAAGTCTGTAGTCCCTAACGGAATTCAATGCTCGACATGTGAAAACATGCAGAATCCTTACCTTGTAACAGGGGATCCATGTGGCTCAAGCAGTGGATCAGCAATTTCAGTAGCCGCAAACATGGTGGCAGTATCACTTGGAACTGAGACTCATAGTTCCATCATATGTCCCTCTGATCATAACTCTGTTGTAGGTCTCAAACCCACTGTTGGTCTCACTAGCCGTGCTGGTGTTATTCCAGTTGCGCCTAGCCTAGACACCATTGGGTAAGATCATATGTCTTGATCATTACCTAACCAGTAACAAACCTGACAAAATAACTCTTATAGGACTAAGCCATAACATCTGCAATCTTCTAGCAGAGAATGAATTTCTCAATGATGAACTGGCAGGCCTGTAACCAGGACAGTGTCTGATGCAGTTCGAGTACTAGATGTAATTGTGGGTTTTGATCCAAGAGATTATGAGGCAACACAAAGAGCAGCCAAGTTCATACCTGCTGGTGGTTACAAGCAATTCCTCAATCCAAACGGGCTCAAAGGAAAGATATTGGGCATAGTTAGGAACCCATTTTTGAAGTCGTTGAATGAATCTATATTTCCTATCTTTGAGAATCATCTGAACACATTAAGGTAAAGTATTGAGCTAGGCATCAATGGTTTTGAATATGAAGTTTTATTCTTATTCTAGTCCAGTTTATATGATGTGCATTTGATCTTGAAAAATGTAGGGAAAGAGGTGCCACTGTAGTGGACAATCTTGAGATAGCAAACATAAACACTATTGTCGATCCATCGCGAAGCGGTGAACTGACACTAATGATGGCCGAGTTCAAACTCTCCTTAAATGATTACCTGAAAGATCTTATCACTTCTCCAGTCTGGTCACTTGCTGATATTATAGCCTTCAACAAAAATAACCCCGATCTAGTGAGTGCTGTATTTCTCTCCTTTGTTACACCTGACCTTAGAAAGCCCAGCTGATTATAATGGTTCTGTCAAATGCAGGAGAAGAATAAAGAGTATGGTCAGGATACTTTCATAGCAGCGGAGAAGACAAATGGCATTGGAGAGAAAGAAAGGAAAGCTATAGAGTTGATGGAAAAACTCTCGCAAAATGGTTTTGAGAAACTGATGATGGAAAATAATTTGGATGCAATGGTGACACCAGGTTCAGGCGCCACATCCGTGCTGGCAATTGGTGGATACCCTGGGATTACTGTCCCAGCTGGATATGATATCAATGGAATGCCATTTGGGATCTGTTTTGGTGGATTAAAAGATACTGAAATAAAGCTAATTGAGATTGCTTATGACTTTGAGCAAGCTACCATGATGAGAAAGCCTCCTCTTCTTGAATATTTTCCAATGACTCCAGAATTTCTATCTGGAAGTTTTTAACATACTAATGATGACTGGTTTGCATACAAGGACTTTTCCCTTTGTGCTGGTAGAGATACGTTGCTGCATTGATTCAGAAAATCATCCAGGACACCTTAAATCAAGAAAAGGCCCTTGTATATATTATTAACTCGTAGTTGCTCGTAAGATATTCTGACTTTCAAGCTCAATAAAGCCTTGATTGTTTGCAGGCTTTGAACTTGTCTTGATTTCTCCTCTGAAATGGAAA
>Ga0325405_1008062_pt1 | contig 10515 bp, 8 predicted proteins | sample PopdelMetagenome_21_FD_205663 | JGI IMG/M metagenome (GOLD analysis project Ga0325405, IMG submission 205663) | Populus deltoides microbial communities from Bellville, Georgia, United States - Xylem-Control-R2 | ecosystem: Host-associated > Plants > Phyllosphere > Stem > Wood/Secondary xylem...
ATGGATGGAGTTTAGATGAACAAAATCATCTTTTTTATTTTCTTTTTTACAGTAAAGTTATATTTTTATATATAGATCAAATTAATGAGTTACTAAAAAAGAATATTTTAAATTCAAGCTGGAATAACGTGTAAACTTATAATTAGACTAAACCTTTAAAAATATATAAAATTAAAATTTAAAATATTAAGAAAAAAATTATAATCCATGACCAGTGATTGGATTTTATATTAACATTATAATCCAATGTTTCATAATCTTTTTTGAGATTTTATCTTATGTTTTATTTTTGATTTTTTAGTATTACTTGCCAAGAACCACATATTAACATTTTCTCTTATGTTCGTCAATTCACATCACCCTTTGGGCATCTTCCCCTTGAAATATTGAGAGGAATGCACTTATGAGAAATCAAATTAAATTTGTTCTTTCTTTCTTTTTCATTTTTCTTAAGAACAAGGAACCGAAAAACAACAACATTATGCGATACAAAAAAATAAAAGAAGAAAAACGACCTCTCGGGGAAGAAAAAGAAATTACCCATGGAGAAAACGACAAGTCGTAAGGAAATTAGACTGTCGCCATTGCAACCACAACAAAAGAGAAAACACAAAAATCTAACAACAAAAACCTAGGAGACGAACTTCACTGAACAATGATGTTCAAAACCCACAATTCTCTTATTACATTAAAAACCTTATTACAATCAAAATCCCAGCTTGAACCTCAAAGCAGCAAACTTTACGATTTTTTCCAAAGTCGGTCCATTGTAAAAGTAAGGCTTAAATGGGTGAAAAACCGATCTTTAGACCATATAATTGATACAGAAACTGATCTTAAAGCAGCTTGTCTTTTGAAAGATGCAATCAAAAGGTCTCCTACTGGATTTCTCACTGCAAAGTCTGTCTCTGAGTGGCAAAAACTTCTTGGCCTTACTGTCCCTGTTTTACGTTTCATGCGCAGGTATTTTGAAGTTTTTATGCGGTTTTTCTTATTACCCTTAAGTGATTTTGCCTTGTTTTATTGAATGTAGGGTTGTAGAAATGAATGTGTTAGATGAAAGTTTGAATCTTTTCTTCAGTTTTTAGGTGTGCCCATTTTGTAATTTTCCCATATTGATAACTTGGTTGTGTAGTTGTTTTGCGATGAGATTTCGAGAGCGGTGATTTTTAGAGGATTTTGTGCTTCATGAATTGATGTGGAAATTGGAGTTTTGTAGTTTACTAATTCTATGTATTCTATTTAGTTCTAAATTGTAGCTGATAGATTCTGTCCTAAAATTCTAAGAAAGCAACTCTTGAGTAAAATCAGTTTTCTTTCATGGATTTAGGTATACCTTCACCTCGTTTGCAACAATTAATGACTTGTATGAATGATATTATTGGTGGGATTTATTGATGGTTAAAGGAATGATATTTTCTTACTACTTAATCCGTTTATGTGTAGGTACCCAACTCTTTTTAATGAGTTTCCACATGCTCAATACACAAATTTGCCTTGTTTTCGGTTAACAGACACTGCGCTCTTGCTAGATTCACAAGAACAAACTATCCATCAAACTTATGAGAGTGATACAGTGGAAAGACTTTGTAGAGTGCTTATGATGATGAAGAGTCAGACAGTGCCCCTTCAATCACTACACCCCTTGAAATGGGATCTGGGTTTGCCTGTTAACTTCGAGAAAGTATTGATACCTAAGTATCCTGACCATTTTCAATTTGCTAAGGCACCAAATGGGACTAGGAGTTTGCGGCTTGTGCAATGGCATGAAGAATTTGCAGTTTCGGCATTGCAGAGGAGCAATGAGACTAGTGAAAAGGGTAAGGAGTATCGGCAGTTTAAGAGTGGGTACACAGCTTTGACTTTCCCAATGAGTTTTCCAAAGGGCTATGGAGGGCAGAAGAAAGTGAGAGCATGGATGGAGGAGTTTCACAAATTACCTTATATTTCACCTTATGATGATTCAAAAAGGATTGACCCGGATAGTGAACTCATGGAGAAACGGGTTGTTGGAGTTCTGCATGAGCTTTTGAGCCTCACAATTCATAAGAAGACTAAGAGAAACTACGTGAGGAGCCTGAGAGAGGAATTAATTCTTCCTCATAAGTTTACTCGACTCTTTACAAGGTATCCAGGGATTTTCTACCTCTCGTTGAAGTGTAAGACAACAACTGTTGCTCTAAGAGAAGGTTACAGGCGTGGAAAATTAGCAAATCCACATCCTCTTGCTCGTCTAAGAGAAAAGTTTTATCATGTGATGAGGACAGGGCTTCTTTATCGCGATAAAGGTGTAAAGATGATTCCTCAGGAAATTTTGCTAAATGACGTGGAGGATGAAACTGGACAAGAAGAATCTGAGGAGGAAGAGGTTGAAATAGGTGATGACTGCTACGAGGAAACCTCCGAGATGGGAGAGGATTCTGATGAAGATTAGTCTTTTATCGTAATAAATTCGCTAATTGCCACATTTTAGAAGTGAGAGAGACGGTCGTCGGGACCTTCAGATATTGAGTTAATGAACACCGAACAGAAGTATTGATTTTGGATAATTATCTTGCCAGATGCAAAAGTAGCTCTTGACTGTTAATCTTGATAGGGGATTGTGTTCTTGCACATTAGCATGCATGCGTTTTGTCTTCAAGTTGAATAGGTGGATAAAGCTCTTGATGCGGTGTGAGACAATTCGATGATCATACACTAATGTGTTACCATCATCATGTAGTCCTTCAAGTCGTGTTCTTCTACTTTAAGCATCTTTCAGGCAGACAAAGGGTCTACAGTAGTTTAACATCTTGGAGTCGTTTGCGTTTGTTTTTCATCAAATTATTCTGAGGTTACAAACTCTTTTAAGAGTTCAAATCCATGCCGACTGTATTTCTTTGGTTAACAATGATATGACTTCGAACATGACTTGCTTTTCGGGTTTTTTTTTTCTTTTTAAAATGATTTTTTTTGGTATTTTTGAAGTAAAAAATAACCGCATTTAAAATTGTAATTCAATTTTTAACATTAAAAAATCTAATGTATCTATCACCTACCTGGCGCAAATTGATTGTTTCACCTCCCATGACAGCTGATGCATAAAACACAAATACAAAGACAAATCTATGACTACTGGAGGATAAAAAAATTAATTTAATCCTTTGAATTGTGAAGAAAAGAAATTTATATACGCATACGAAAACAAGAGATCGGATTCCGGGATTTAGTACGATACTAATCCCAAGCACTGGCTACAGCTGGATTGTAACCCCCACCATAACCAGCAGAAACCCCATATCCACCGCTACTACTGTTTCCTCCATAATAATCTGTACCCCTGTTAAAAGAGCCATCCCTTCTCATATCACGGCCACCAAAACGGGCTCCCACAGAGCGCCGATTCTTGCCACCACTAAATGAAACCCGTGAAGCATAACGGGTGAGCCAGGCAGGCACTTCTTGATTTGCTTCTTGCATAAGATCAGCTAGAGGTCTTGCTAATGACAAATTATTCTCATTAAAAAATGCTGTAGCCAGACCTGTTTTTCCAGCTCGCCCTGTTCGCCCTATCCGGTGAACATAATCGTCAATGTCATTTGGAAGATCAAAATTCACCACATGAGCCACATGGGGTATATCAAGACCCCTTGCAGCCACATCTGTCGCAACTAGAATTGGCGTCTTCCCACTCTTGAATGATCTAAGTGCCATTTCTCTTTCCTGCATGCCAACATAGAGATGATCATTTTGAAGAATATAGCTAGTAATTGCATGGTGCAAGAAAACAACAGACAACAGAAGAACAGGCAACTAAACAAGTTGGAGTGATTCTCTACTCTCTACAGATTTTTTGTGTCAAGAGTAAAGAAGGCCATCTGTTCCTTTTCCTAAATTGTAGTGTTACTTTCTCACAGTTTACCAAAGAAAGGAGTCTAAATTACCATATGCCCCAGAATAATCTTTATAAAAACACTAACCTCAAGACTGCTTAAGCTCATCAATGTTGTAGGGTATTGCATAAATAAAAATGCTGAAGAAACAAAGTAAAAGATACATGCCACATTCATGCACTCAGTACTCACTACTAAACCCAAATCCGATAACTTACCTGTTGTGATCTATCTCCATGAATTGATGTAGCAGGAAATTTATTGACATACAACCAATGTTCCAATGAGTCGGCTCCCTTCTTTGTCTCCACAAAAACTAATGTCAGAGAATGCTGCAATTTAACAAAAATCCATGGTCACTATAGTACACTTTTGAAGTTTTTTGTATGGTGGCTGTTTGCATCCTTTTATTCCTCTCCTCTCATTCAGGCTTTTTTCTCTCTTGATAAGACATGTCTCACCTTTTTCCTCAATTTTATCCTTTTATAATATGAGTTAAAACCTTCTACTCACCTACCTGTCACTGGATAAATCAAATTCAAGGGGCTAAGTTTGAAATTTTAATGAGGCTGGAAGAGACTCTTTTCCTTAATTGATATGAATAAATCAAATCACCAGTAATTTTGCTAGAGAAAAGATTAGATCATATAAAATTGTCATGGTCAGCAAGTTGTTTCATCGTACCTTGCCATTAACTTCAGTTTCTCTCTGAGCATGAAGAAGGTCCATGAGATGACTTCTCTTGTCAGTCTCATGAACATATTCAACTCTTTGAACAATTAAATCAGTACTCGAACCGACCCTTCCGACAGCCAAAAATATGTAATTTGAAAGAAAATCAGATGCAAGTCTCTGCATGTCAGCCAAATTGCAAAAAAAAAACAGTCAGATGCAACTGAAATGGCAGTCTTCAATGGATATCAACAAGCAACCTTCACATGTGAATGGTTAGCACCTAAAAGAGTGCGCAGCAACTACAAGATAGCAATGGTGCTTGCTTATCTAAGTAGGCAATTGTCCAAACAGAACCAAAGGTACATCCTCACTAGAACGATAAACTTTAGCAGTCAAGCTACTTCATACCATAATTTAGCAACCAAGTATTATTATATATACACTCACTGAAAAAATAACACCCAACATTTTCATAACCAAGATAAAATACTCAGACATATCACTATATTAATAAATTAGCTTCACAAGAAAAAGAGTGGAAACTAACTCAACCAGCACCAGCAACTAAAACAAACCTGTATTTCTTTAGGAAAGGTGGCACTGAACAGCATTGTCTGTCTCCTGCCACATGGGGGCATGTCCATTTGTTCCACTATCTTTCTAATCTGAGGTTCAAATCCCATATCCAGCATCCTGTCTGCCTCATCAAGTGCTAAATATCTGATCATCTGCAATGACACTCTAGCCCTCTCAACCAAATCCACTAACCGTCCAGGAGTTGCCACTAGAACATCAACCCCTCTCTCAAGTTCTCGCAACTGACCAAGCAATAAAGAGCTAGTGAATAATTAAACTAGATGACAGGCACTCCTTTGAGACAACATAAAGGCAAAATAAAGCTGAAAGGTCACAAAAGGCATTACTTTATGAAGAAAAACATATATATGTGCATCCAGCAATGCAATTGACTGTGACGGTGTAAAAGCAAGTATAACCATTGCTATTGCAACTCCCCAAGTGAAGTAAGTCGCTTCATAGTAACATTTTAAAAACATTTTATGATGGTCCCTTAAATATCACCCTCCCTGCCAATCAGCTCCCTTGCACCACAACATTCATGCTAAGGTTGCATTTGGTATGGATATAAAAAGCTACAAGTATAAATGTTAATAGTAGTTGGCTGTGTTATTGGCAAGATAGAGGTATGGTGGTATTCCTGGTGGCAGCTACAGCAGTTAAGGCATTGTAGGTGGTGGGAGCATGACAATAGCAGTTCAAATCCCCTTTAACCCAGACCCCTTTAATGTATCATCCATTAACAACCCTCAGACAATCACTACCACTTAGGCACTAGCAAAACACAGTGGCCCCACAAAGATTAAAATCATCCAGGAGCTGAATGAGCATATTGGACAACTATGTAATAACTCCCTCACATCAAGCAATCTACAGTGTGACATCTAGTTCTAGTCCAAGTACAAGTCAATAAATGACTATCTGCAATGCAACAGCAAAACGGAGCATGCAGAATACTGAACTAATCAAGACATATGCAACAAGCATTTTTGAAACAAGTGAGATAAGAGTAAAATTCATTGAGATGCATCCCCAGTAAGGTAGCTTGCTAGTAACAAACCTGTAAGCAAGCTTAGAAATATGAGGCAAATGTGCTCATAAAGACATGGCTAATGGTCAAGTCCAAGTACAGTGTGGCGAAAATATACAAGGAGCAATGGTAAACTCCTCACAACCATCATGGCATAGGCATGAAGGCATGCTCTAGTGGGTAAAGGGGTTGACACAGGTATGAAGGCATGCCATGGGGGGTAAAGGGGAAAAGAAAGAACCTGGAGCGTGGTGGAAGAGCACCTGCAGCCCATAATATTTCAGGTGTATGAAACATTTATTATCACCCGTAAAATTTGGAATAAAACAGCCAAGCACATAACGGCTGACATATTTGAAGGTTCCAAACAATAGTGCAAGGCCGCACGCATATTCACATTTCCAGAATAAATCATTTAACACATTAATAGGAAATTGCCAACTCAATGCAAGTCATGTGAGCATCATTAGAAGAATGGACAATTGATCTAATCATTTTGAACATGGTTCAGGCTAGAAATTTGGGTGATGTGTCAGTTGAAGTACATCCAGAAATGAATCCATGTAATTGGTCTGAAAAAGAAGGGTGCTGCTAAAGAGGACTTTGCTACTATTAGTGCCACTGTATTTCCCATGGTTTATCAGACATCTAAGCAGTTTCCAATGAAGGAGATATCATTCAAAATAACAAACCAGAAACGAGCTATTGTTATCATTTTAAAGTTGGTTAGGAAACCCAATCCGAAACGCCCCCATGTTGTCACATAGGAGGTACAGTGGGCACAAGTGGACTCTGGTCTTATCTATTTCCCTCTATCATATAATAGAGAATATGAATGAAATAAGAAAAAAGCACCAATGATAGAATAAGAGCAATTACTTTTTTAAGGATAATGGATTCAAGAAGAAGAGAACCATACAAAAGATATCCAGCACTAATAGAAAAAAAGAAAAGAAATGAAGAGAGAGAGAGCTATTGTCATATGATTTAAACCTGTTGGTTGACTGGAGCACCTCCATAAACTACCACCACCTTGACACCAGTTTGATAGGCGAATTTTTTGGCTTCATCGTGTATCTGCAGTCAGATTGCAAATAAAGAAAAATAAGAAAAACAAGTCGTATAAAGCCATTACATGATCCAGAATGCACATGACTAGCCTGAAACTAAATAACACCTGACACGAAAGCTCCCTTGTAGGAGAAAGAATGAGAGCCAGTGGGTACACTGTCCTCCCTCCATGTGGTCTCTGCACATACTGCTCCCGCATAATTCCAGCAATTATTGGAAAGCAAAAGGCAGCTGTCTTGCCTGACCCTGTCTGAGCACAAGCCATCAGGTCCCTCCCAGCAAGCAATATTGGGATTGCATTGCGCTGCACTGGAGTTGGCTTCACATACTTGCATCTCCGAATATTCTGATTCACTGCCTCACCCAGGTCTATCTCTGCAAAGGTATTCACAGGTGGTGGCACATTTTTCCCACTCGTCTCCACAGGAATATCCTCATACGCATCAAAGTTAATTCCTGTATTCTCTTGCACGCCAAAAGCCGGCTCTGCATCACCATCATCATCAAATGGATTCACCTCACGCTCCCTCCCACGTTCCATTCTATTATTCCAACCACCACCACCTCCTCTACCACCAGAACCATAACCTAAGCGCCCAGAATCCAGTTTCGAAGCACTGCCGCCACCGCCACCCCATCGAGAACCACCCGCAGGCCCACCATAACCTACACGAACATTCCCTAATGACGGAGCAGCAGGTGGTGGCGCCAGGAAATCAGAAGATGGTGGCCGGTTACGAAGGTGTGGCGGGATGTAAGTGGCACGAGTAGGACGCGGACCAGACGAACCAGATGCTGCATTCTCAGATGCAGAGTTAGCCACAGAATCTGCCCATGAAGTTCTCATAATTGGTAGCAAATCACAACTGAAAAGAGAATCCAATACCACAGCGCCGAAATTCCCTATAATTGAACATCAGAAACTCGATCAATCGCAATTGCAAGTAAAACTAAACCTCAAGTTAAATTAAATTAGATAAACAACAAAAATTAAGCAAAATTGTAAAAAAAGAAAAGGAAGAAGTCCAAAATTCACTAACTATCATGAGATGGTGAGTTTGTTAAAAACGAAGCGAAATAATCGGAAAATGCAAAAAATAGTAACAAAATTGTAGAAACATAACCTAAATTGAAGCCGAGAGAGAGGGGGAGAGAGAGAGAGAGAGACCCGAGTTGTCGCGTTAATTTGAGTTCTAAAATTCAAATGGAGAAACCCTAGCCTGCTCTTTCTTTTCTTTTTCTTCTTAAATGATTTATCGGGATCGGACACGAAAGCGAAAATATCGTTACGGATGTTGTCCTTTTCTATGCTTGGTTTAGTAAGATTTATCTATCTGTTGCTGTTGTTGGTGGTGGAAAGACCCCAAAGATTTTGTAGTTTCCGTTTATGCAAAATCCATTATTTGCACCTATGTTTTCTTGGTTTTTCAAAAATAAAATAAAAACTCCTTTTATTATCATTTCAATCCCTTATTATATTTTTAATTTCAATCTATTATTAAAAAAAAATTAAAGAGGATGGTGAATTCACTATACCTCTGAACACAATGCACCGTAGAAAGTAATAGTATATTTACTGTATTGTCCTTGAAAATAAAAAAAGGTTAAGCTGAGAGTAAAATTATCTTTCTAATTAGATCATTTTAGCATTTTACAATTGATCATGTACAAAGTGGCATTTACTTTCTTTCTTGCACAACAAACTTATGTTGGTGCCCTTAAAAGAAATAAATTATTGGGATGGCATTGAGGGCTTTTTTTGTTTTTTCATTTTTATAAGCATAGTATAAAAACTTAATTGCGCTTAGAGTTTATATTTTCAAGTTTAGGGTTAGTGAGTATTTAGGTCATTGAGCAACTAATTTTTTTGTTGTTATTGTGTTAAGTCAAGGATTTTTTTGTCTTTTAATAAATGAAAAAAATAAATAAATATATATTAGTTGATGCATGAGCATTAGCCTTTTTACTATATTTAGATAGCGCATGCGGCTAACTTCAGTAGCCAAAATAGCAGATCTAAGGTCACTTTCGCTTTCTCTTGATGTCTCTTACATGAAAATATGGTGCATGTAATGAGAAGAATTCTGGTTCGAGGCTGGCAAACATTTTTTTCTTCTTTCTTTCCTCTCTTTTCCTCTGTATTTGCACCCTTCCCCTTAAACCTTCAAGTTAGCTCCTAAACTTCCCTTTATTTTTTATTTAGTCCATGTTCTTTTGGTTATTATTTTTTTATTTGAAATAATTTATGAAATAGGATTATTAATTTGATTTCATCCGCATTTAATTTTTTTTCTTTGTCAAATTTGATTCATATTCTTTTAATTGCTATTTTTATAATTTGAGATAGTTTTTAAAATCACATTGTTTTCCGATTACACCCTCAGTCAATTTTGTTCCAATTAGATTTTATCTTTATTTTTTTATTTTTTTGCTTTGCAAAATTTTCTGGATTGATATTTGTTTTTATCTAATTTCATTCTTCAATGTTTAATTGGTTTGGATTTGAACTTTTTGGTTAAGCTCATGTTTAGAATTTTATGGGTTACAAGCTTTGAAAATTAACTTAGCCTCGGGAGATTTGCCCAGGATTACTTTGGTTTTTTTATCATTTTTTTAAGATAATGTTTTTATTTTATTTTATGCTTCAACGTTTATTTTGTTAGAGATTAGGATCTAATTTTTTTTCCTGATTTTTATTGCCTTTATTTTTTTATTTAATTGGGTTATCTCGAGTCTTTTTGTTTGTTGTTTTTTTAAATAAATTTTATTCTTAAATTAAATAGAATTGGTTGATTGAAAATAGACAAATGCTCTCTTCAATTTGTTTTGTTTGACTTGATTTTCTAGGACCTTGCTCTAGAGACCCATGCAACTTCTTTTGATGTCATTGTCCAGATTTTTGTAGTGCGGTTTGAATCATCTTAATAATTTTTTTTTTTATGATGAGTGATTTCAACAATTGAGTGATGGTGGATCTCCAACGATTCTTTTTTTCTCTCATTCCGAGTATGATATCGGCGGCTAATTTATTTTAATTAATTGTTGGCAAGTATTTTCTTTGTTGTTCATTTGTTATCGTTGCCTATAATTTAAATCAGATTATTAAACTACACAATCTTATTGGATCCAGTCAAGTTGATGACTCGAGTATTGGATTTTTCTTAGTTTTTTAAAAATATTGTTATTGTCTGAGCATCCTTTTGTATGCTAAAAAATTCTAACCAGCCCGCAGTGTAGTGCAAGTCACTGATCTAGTTAAATATTATTTTTCAAATAACAAAAAAAAAAAAA
>Ga0325405_1008068_pt1 | contig 10512 bp, 8 predicted proteins | sample PopdelMetagenome_21_FD_205663 | JGI IMG/M metagenome (GOLD analysis project Ga0325405, IMG submission 205663) | Populus deltoides microbial communities from Bellville, Georgia, United States - Xylem-Control-R2 | ecosystem: Host-associated > Plants > Phyllosphere > Stem > Wood/Secondary xylem...
TCCTAACAATTATCAGATAGAAAACTGAAAAAATAAGTATTTGACATGCTCCAGTTGAGATGTTCCTGCTAGCAGTATGCCATGGCTTTAAGCACCACATGTTTTCAGAACATGGCTCCAGAAACTTTTCTTCTACAGCAATACGAGCCTCAGCTTCATCAAAGATCACTTTTTACATGGTAATTTTAAAAGCTTTCCCTGCTAAGCTGTTAATTGAATCAGTTTGCAAAATAAAATACTGAAAGTTGAGCAAGTATATAAAAACCTATTGAATTAAGCTAACTCCTAGAGGGGATACTCTAATAATCTGCAGTATGGAATTATCTTGATATGCAAATATCATTCTGCTTCTTGTAAATTATGATTTAATATTAATATTATACATTGCAGGTTGGATGCTTTTTGACAAGTATCACTCAGTTGCCGCGGACATTAATTAGATTTGAATAGTTGATGTGAGCAGAGTTCTTATCACTACTTGTGATCATGATTTCATAGAGCAGGCTATAACGATCAGTGTTAATGGAGAGGTTCATAAAGTAAGTGTTAGGGAAGAGACTTGAGATAAGATGCTTGACAATTGGTTTTCCAAAAACAAAGTTTTAGCTAGGAAATCCTTGTCGCCACAATCAACAGACTCTGATGTAGGAAGTGAAGGTGTTGATCTCAATAAGCAGAACAATTGAGATAATTTCGACAGTGTGGTTTTCTGAATTAGGGAGGAAGTTGAGGCTGGTATAGCAGCTGAGCAGAACGATTTTCAAGGATCTATTGAAGTTGAATCTCATCCATCATCTCCTCATGCTGAGCGGCATGAAGTTTATTTATCAACATCTGTCCCAAGTGTTGAGGACATACCAAACAGAGAGTGTGCTAACCCATCATCGTCGAACTCCTCAATGTGTTCCATTCATCGTAAAAAGTAAATCTCTTAGCTCTGACCCTGAAGTTGATATGCTTCTCTCAGATTTCATTGAAATCAGGGGGGAAGCAAAGGCTAGAGTTTTATTTTTTATATGTAATTTTCTTGACATTAAGGGAAGTTTTGATAAATTGAACAAAAATTGCAGGGTTGTAGACTTTTCCAACCTGCGTTCTTTTTTTTCTCTGCCTTTTTCTTCTCTTTCTTTGGCCTTTTCTTTTCTTTTTCATTAGGCTTCAAATCTTTTTTGGTTCCGCATCACGTAGTTTTTGCTTTGCGTTGGAAGGCTGTTTTGTATCGTGTTGATAGTCTATGTTATTTTTTTATGTCTGCTGTACGTTTTCTTTCTCCCTTGGTTGGTTTGTGTCTGCTGTAAAGCAATATCATATTTCTTGCTGGTTTCACTGTGTTCTATATTCATATTTGTTTCAATTGCTGAAGCCTGAACTTCTACGGAGAAAATTTAAGTTTAAACTTAAAATTTCCCCTCTGCTTTTTTGTCTTTTCCTGCTGTTTGGATGCAGATACATTTTCAGTCTCTTTAAGAGTTTTAGAAACAATCACCCGTTTCTGTTTTCACCTCACAAGACAAATTAGCTGGCAGCATGGATGAAATCGACATGTCAATATCAAAGTTGTTGTTATCTCCATTCACTTTGGAATAGGAACAAAACATTTGATGTCGATCATCCGTCCATAAAACATGGTGCCTAGGCTACTTAATCAATCTAGTTTATGATATAAGAGGGAAAGCAGCAGACCAGTTTCCATTTTGTGATTGTAAATGGCATTTTTCTGGCCCTGAGATTCAATTTCAAGGAAATCTAGCACATAGTCTAGCAAGAAACGGACCTTTTCTTAAGAAGAACAGGAAGGAGACATGGGTTTTCATTGTCCAGGACTTGAAACCAAGGGAAAATCCCATCTGAAACCTCAAAGCCTAGGGGAAGGGAAGGACAATCAAGCTTCATTCTCTTTAGAAGCATTTCAAGTCCTGAAACAGTATGAAAAACGAGTGAAGCATCTAAACAAGGAAAAATTGGAAGAACCAAGCAATATCATAGAACGCAACAGCGCTGATGTCCTGGCATTATCAACAGAAGAAATCATAAAGGTCGCAACAGAAACTTCTCTCGAATACCATCTCCAAAGATCTGACGATCTCTCCAGCTTGTCTTTTGGTTGTGCACCTTTTGTTCTCACCAGTGACGGTGTGAAATACGTGGAACTCATTCAATTTCTTATAGCCGCAGCCGAGAAGGTTGGCCAACAGCAATTTGATCACGAGAGTGAAATGCTCAGTATGTGTGATCAAATGTCTTCTGCTACAGGGAATCCAGTTCAAAGGATCGTTTACTATTTCACTGGAGCACTTCGAGAGAGAATAGATCGAGAAACTGGAAAAATAACACCCAGAGGATTGTTTACTATTTCATCAAATGTGGAAGAGGCAATGGTGAGCTTGAGCCCTGCCATTCTTGAATGTCACCAAAGAATGCCCTTTTGTCAGATTGCACAATTAACCGGAATCCAAGCTATTGTGGAAAGCGCAGCCGATGCAAAAAGGCTTCATGTCATTGATCTAAAGATTGATTCTGGGGTGCAATGGATAGCATTGATGCAGGCTCTTGCGGCTCGGAATGATTGTCCCATTGAACTACTTAAGATAACTGCTTTTGGGACAACATCAATGAGTAAAATTCAGGAGACTGGTAAGAGGCTGGCACAGTTTGCCGAAACTGTGAACTTACCCTTTTCATTCAATCTAGTTATGGTTCTCAACATAAATGATCTGAAGAAAGAGTCCTTCGACATAGAAGCTGGAGAATTCATTGCCGTCTACTCCTCACTCTTTCTTAAGAACTTGTTAGCACAGCCTAAATGCTTGGAATCCTTAATGAGGGTAATAAGAGATCTTCGACCAGAAATAATGGTGATCACAGAACCGGAGGCAAACCACAATTCACAAGCTTTTAAAGATCGTTTTGTTGAAACTCTCCTTTATTTTAGTGCAATTTTTGATTGCCTGGAAGCATGCATGGACCGGTCTGATCCAAGTAGAATGGGAGCAGAAGGTCTTTACTTAAGTTATGCGATAAAAAATAGTATTGCAAAGGAAGGGAAGGAGAGGGCATTTGAATGTGTAAAGATTGATTACTGGAGGGCTTATTTAGCAGAATTTGGAATGGAAGAGACAGAGCTGAGCATGACGTCCTTGTATCAAGCAATTCAAGTAGTCAAGAAGTTCGCTTGTGGGAGTTACTGCACACTTGATATGAATGGCAAGTGCCTAATTATTGGATGGAAGGGAACGCCAATTAATTCCCTTTCTGTTTGGAAGTTCTGTTAGATGCAGGCTTGTACTTCTTTAACTTTTTGTTCACTGAGATTTATATGAATGATATTTCCTGTTAATAGAAGTGTTTTTTTTTCTCCTTTGCCAGTATGCTTAATAGATTTGTGGGTATGCCTGCCTGTGTGAGCAGCTATAGAGCATGCCTCTAAAACTATGTTGCAGGCTTTGTGTAAAGTGTTATGTTTTACTTTTAGCCACCAAATGAAAAAATATATATATATTCAAGCTTAGATTCAGTCATCAACATTTTAATAACCATACAAGTTAAATTAACATGCAAAGCCTCTTTTCTCGGCTTATAAGAAAAAGATATGTAGAAAGTAGCCATCATAAACTTTCTCTGATTGAGCCCGATCCTTGTGTCTTCATATAATCACTAGAAATGTCTAAGAATAAATTTAAGCAGGGCACAAAGTTTTCTGGAAGTTTCTCATATAAATAACTTTTTTCCATTTTCTTATCACTCTCCAAGGTTTGGACAAAACCATGAAATTTCAAAGTTATAACAGCAATGGTCATATCTAAGATTTAATGTTGTCACTTGCTATGGAAGAAATGGTCCATCTGTCTTCAACTGAAACGCTTTTTTCTGTCTGTTCATGTAGTTTAATTGTTTAACTTGTTCATTTTTCTGATCATTTAAAGATGCATACGTAATGCCGGCTGATGCTCTCAGGTAATTTTTTGCCCGTGCCTTGTTGGTTTCATTCTAATTAATTAAGATTCTTATTAGACTCATGAAGACAACCTGTATAAGCTAAAGAAGTATTTTGTTTTCTAGTAATTCATAGAATATCCTTGCATAATGTCACTGCAGGCTGATCCGATAGCTTCAAGAATTTTTCTGGTCAGACTATTCTCCATCAAAAGAAAATTCACAAGGTAGAGAGAGAATTGGAATCAATTGTCCTGTTAATGGGGACAAGAAGAAACTATCCACTTCCACTCATCTACCTTTGTAATACAGATATAACAGACTTCAAAGGAAAGTAAATTAATTCCTGTTTCCGAATGTGAATCATCTTCTTTATTGGAATCTTTCCAATTTTTTATTGGTTCTGAAGAAATGAAGCAGTATTTTTAAAAAAATAACAAATAACAAATTGGAGGCCATTAAATACCTCTCCAGAGAAAAAAGCTAAAGGACCAAGTTGAAGAGTTGGAACGAAGAAAAACAAGAATAGCCAAGCTTTGCTACACTTGAAGCCTTGAACTATGGTTCCTGACAGTAGATTATCAACTGAAGAAGTCATGAGGGTAGCAAGAGCAAGGTTCATCCAAATTTCTTGCCAGCAGCACATTGATCTCTCCTTGCTTAACCATTTCTTTGATGGCCATGTTGCTCAGTTTGGCTCCTCTGGCAAGGAGATCAAAGACATGGAACTTGCACTACTTCTTCTAGCTTCTGCTGACAAGATTGAAAATCAGCAATTTGATAATGCGAGCAAATCCCTTAACTTGTGTGGTTTCTTGTCTTCCAAGAGAGGAAATTCAGTTCAACGAGTTGTTCATTATTTTGCAAAAGCTCTTGGTGAGAGGATTGAACGAAAAATTGGGGTTGTCACATTAACGGGAATGGAAAGCAAAGGTCAGCTATTGCATCCCGAAGAGACAACAGTCACTCTGAATCCTGCTCTTATTGCATGTTCCTTACGACAACCCTACAGTCAAGTTAGTCAATTCGCTGGAATCCAGGCAGTTGTAGAGCGTTTGACCTCTGCAAAGAAAGTTCATTTTATAGACCTTGCCATTAGAAGTGGAGGGCACTGCATAGTTTTGATGCAAGCTCTTGCCAATCGACATGAAAGCCCAGTCGAGCTTCTAAAAATAACTGCTGTTGGAACAACGTCAGAGCAGAAAATGGAAGAGGCAGGTGCAAAGTTGTCCTGTTTTGCTGAGACCTTGAACTTACCATTTTCATTCAAAGCTATTACAATTGAAAACATCAAAGATTTAAAAGAAGATATGTTCGAGTTAAGTGATGGAGAAGTCGTAGCTATCTTCTCCAGGATTATGCTGAGAACCATAAAACCACACACTGGTTGCATGGAATCTCTTCTAGGAGTGCTAAGGAACCTAAATCCGCGTGTGATGGTGATCACCGAGTTCGAGGCAAATCACAGCTTACCAATATTCATAGATCGGTTTCTCGAAGCACTATTTTTCTACAGTGCTTTTTATGATTGTCTTGAATTTAACATGGATCCGTGCGATCCATATAGAATGACACTGGAAGCATGTCTGGGACAGGAAATCCGAGATATTGTTGCTGCTGAGGATGATAAAAGAATGTTCCAGCACTTGAAGATCGATGGCTGGAGGGCTAATTTCGCAAAGTTTGGAATGGTGGAAGAAGAACTTAGCACGTCATCTTTTTATCAAGCAGAGCTGGTGCTTCAGAATTTTGCTTCTGGAAATTTATGCACACTTGACAGGAATGGAAAATGCCTTATTATTGGATGGAGGGGAACTCCGATTCTTTCAGTTTCTGCTTGGAGGTTCCATCAACAGGAACAGAAAAGGAAGGGTTGTACCAAGAAATATAAATCATGTTAATGGAAATGGTTAGTTAACAGAACATCTATTCATAGAAATACTTTAATTTTCATGTAGAAAATCTTGTTCAAAATCAATGCAATTCAAATTCCTCATCGGTTTTTTTATTTGATTTTTTTAAATCAAGTAAAATATTTCTAACCTTAAATTGTGATATTGTTAAGCAGATCTTATTAGACAATAATTAGGCTAAGATTTCTTGTTTAATTTTTTATATTAAAAAATCAATTTTATTTGATAAAATGAAGGGAAAAAATTGCAAGCTCTAATTATGTTTATTTCAATCTTGAAATTCGCTTTAACATTGTAGAATTTTTTTTATTACTAAATCTTAAAATGAAACGTAACTGTTTTAAATTTAAAATAAAATTTCATTTTTTTCAATGATTAATACTGGAGCCATAAGATTTTGATTATAAAATTCTTTATAAAAATATTTTGTGTTGTATTCATCTTTTTCACACTTATCATAATAAAAAAATCAAAATTTATTTAAATAAATAATTTTAAGGATGCACGACAATAAAAATACATAAAATATTTTTTTAAGGTTGTGTAGAAATAGCAAGTAGTTTTGAAGAATTAAGAAAATAGAAAAAAAATCAAATAAAGTGTTTATATATATATATATATATAGGGCTAGGATACGACAAGCCCACACATTTGGACGCGTGGGCTAAGCGTGCTTGGCCCAAGCTTCCCTGTCCCGGATGCTAAAAACGCAATTTTAGTGACCATAAAGGGGCCAGCGGTTTTGACCATCCAGACTCAATTTTTCCATCATTTTTTACGTAGAAAAACATTCCATATTATTAAACATATTTTAAGCCCACTAAAAACAAATCAAATTAAAAAATACAATGATTTTTTTCTAGTACCGGCCCCTCTCTTTCGACCATTTTGAGGATATTTAGGAATGTGTTCTAATATATATTTCTAAATAATTTATTTTTAAAAAAATTAATTGTTTTAATGTTTTTGTATACTGATATTAAAAATAATTTTTAAAAAATAAAAAAATATTATCTTAATATATTTTTAAATAAAAAATACTTTAAATCATAAATATTATAACAATATTAAACAGCATGGCACCAAAGTTGTTGGATCATGTTGGAGTTTGTCGGAGTTTTCTCTCTCTTGGGTTTTCTTTCACTCTACATATAGGGGCTAGATCATAAGATAAATGAATTGTAGGGACCAGGCTAGACGAACCTCAAATCCAAGGACCAAACTAAAATAACTAGAAAAAACAACTTAATGTTTTTGTGAAAACTGCGTCTTTAGCAGGCACATTCATGGTATCTTCAGCGTGGAAAGCCATTTGTCTGGACAATTCTGAATCTGATGAAACCAACTTAAGGCTTTGGGATTTTCTGAGGGGTCTATGTCATAGCTATGGATGTAACTAGTCCTTAAATGATTAGTCTCAAGATTATTGAAGTCAGGGGAAGAGGACCGGAACCCACAAAGGGAATACGTTTTGGAACCTGGGGGCAATTTAGGGTAAGCTTGGAAAATTCTAGTTGGCTGAGTTTGGATTAGTAAGGGAAGAGCCCGGTAAGGTCAAGCGGGTACTCATGAGATCCTATGAGGTTAGAAAAATGGCTTTCCAAGATCCCCCTCAGCTGTCCCACAAAGTTTAAATAGATTACTTCTAATTTCTTGAACTACTTCACTCAATTTGGTCATTTCAATATGGCACTGGTTTGTACATGTGATTACAGGTTGGGAGAAGAGTGAGTCAACCTGCTTGGAAAGACTGAGGTTCTCTAAACTTGAGATTTTGTCAGAGATCTCACAAACCTTTTCTATCATGAGCTCTTGTTGCCGACCCATGGGAACACTAGTATGAGAAACCTGTTTTGCAATAGCCACATCCCAGTAAGCTAAGAGATAACCTTCGAGCCTCCAAAGGAGGCTTAATATAAGAAAGATTGAGAGAGACATGCTTGTCTTTAAGTTGTAGTATCTCCTTTGTGGTAATGGCCATTCATAATTTGGCATGCTAAGAGAAAAACAGGATCACAATTAGATCTTTGTTTAAGATGAAGGGTGCAAACGATCTCGAACCATTAATTTTCCAAGGCACTATAAAGCTAATTTATTTTATGTCAATACTGGCACATGCACTGAGGTACAAGGAGCCAGAGCAAATATTTATAAATACTCTTTTATGTTCAAATTAAATGTTGGGCTAACACTGGGAGCAGAAAATCACAGCAGAAGACAATATGTTATTGCTAATGGTACATGGATGAAAGCCAAAAGCAATGAACCATATCTCCCAGTCACGAGCCACTTAATTACCGAGTCATGAGCACTTTAAAACACAAGATTTGTTTATGGTGCTTTCATTGTTTACTCTTCTTACAGACTAATCTGTCATGCTATGACGCAGAATACTGGCTATTTAACCATCACACTCATCTGATTGGATGTGCATTTATAAATTTCATTTGTGTCTGCAACACCATTCCGGCTACCTGCTCTATCTTTTCCAACTGTCTCAGTGGTTCTTGCCAAAAGCTAACCTCAGCAACTAATTGCAAAAAAATGATGCATTAGCGTATGGTTCTCCTTTTGTTTTCATCTGATGTGCTAATAGCATTCTAGCCTATTCTATCATTTCTATTTTGGATGTTTCCTCTTGAGTATTGCTAAGTAGTTGATAGAATAGTATGAATTATTTGCTGCAGCTACTGTCTTTCGATTATAAGAGTTTGGTGTTGTTATAGCTAAACCTTGTGCATTCTAATCTGTTATTGGAACTGACTTAATTAGTGCCGGTCATAGTATGACTGTTCTTTGGTTATGCGAGTTACATCAGAGCTAGCTGCTACTGTTTCTGAGTTGGGTCTTTTCTGGTAGGCTGCATGCTGTAAATTTGATTTAATCAGTGAGAGCCATATCAAGTATTATTTTGGTTGAAGTTATGAGTAGCCTGTGCTTTAAGCAGTGTCCTCTGCAAGTGCTATTCACTTGCTGTAATAGTATTCTTTCCAGGAACTTTTTGTTCATCTTTTGATTCAACCTCTACTGATTTATCCCGAAAAAAAATCTTGAATGACTGAGGTATGCATGGGATCAGTGCAATTGTGGTGGGAACTCTACATCTAATTTTTACAGATTCAACTTTTTAATGTTTGATAGGCGAATGCTGATTAACTATTCTATTCACGTGCTCTCAAAACAAAATAATTGTTAACTCATCTTCTATAAGCTTTCTTTCCCATTGTGAGAGCTACCTTGATGCATGCATGACCGGTTCATAACCATCAGGACTTTGCCCACTGTAATGAAGAAAATACATTTATTAAGCAAGTATCAAAATAGAACCATAAATACCTTACATTAAGTAAAGATCATGGACACGATGCAATTTAATTTCATGTGAGTGATCAGCTAAGAGAAGGAGCTTGGATGGAAGGGGGATACACAAAGGATTCAGGGAAGTGATTAAAGGCAACATGCTGGACTGTTGCTAATCAGCAGTCAATTTTTCAATCATGTTTCCATGGTTGAAGGCATTTGTAGTTGTAGACGTCAAAACATTTGCTAAACAGTTAGGTAGAACCAGGCCCTTGACTCAATGAATGAATCACCCTTGAGAATGTTTACGTGCAATAATAACTGAATTGATGACATCGTCCGAAGGATGAAAGACTGATAGAACTTCAAAGCCCTGAAGATCACAAGGATCAATGACAGGATATAGGAAGGCTCGAGCACCATTTGCCGACCTCATTAACAGTAAAGTTCCAGGAGCTATGTGGTCGGCCAAGTGTTTAATGACCCGAACTTTTTCTTCCCTGTCCATGCCTACCAGAGCTGCCAGGAAAACAACTTCATATTGTTTTAAGCTGCTCGACACATTCATAATATCTGCAGTGTGGAAGAACATTCGTTTTGACAATTCTGAATCTGATGAAACCAGCTGGATGGCTTTGGCATTTGCTGAAGGGTCGATGTCAAAGTTATGAAAGCAAGTAGTCCTTAAATGATTAGTAGCCAGGATGATCGAGGTGAGGGGAAGAGGACCAGAACCCACAAAGGCAATATGTTTAGGAACTCGACTGCAAATTTTGTTAAGCATGGAAAACTCTACTTGGCTGAGCTTAAGGTAATTGGAATAGTAAGGGAAGATCTTGATATGGTTAAGTGGTTTGTCATGAGATCCTATGAGGGTAGCGAAATGGATTTCTAAGAGGCCCTCAGCTTTCCCACAAAGCTTAATTAACTTACACCTAATAGCTTGAACTCTTTCATTCAATTTGGTTATTTCAATGTGGCATTGACTCATACACGTTTGTACAAGTTGGGTGAAGAGAGAATTAACTTGCTTGGAAGGATCGAGGTTTTCTAACCTTGAAAGTTTGTCGTAGATCTCACAAACCTTTTCTATCAACAGCTCTTCCTGGCAACCCATGAGAACACTTGAGGGGAGAGTTTTTAAACAAAAGCTAGCTACAACCCTGGTAAAGCCAAGAGACAGTGCTCTTCAAACCTCCCAGGGGGGGGGCCTTAAATATGTAAGATTGAAACAAGTGCCTCTCACCAGGCTGTGCATCTCCATTATAGTAATGGCCATTCATAGCCTGGCACGTCTAGGGAAAACGGATTCACAATAAGATCTTTCCTCTTAGATGAAGGGAGCTACAGATGGCCACAATCAACC
>Ga0325405_1008073_pt1 | contig 10507 bp, 7 predicted proteins | sample PopdelMetagenome_21_FD_205663 | JGI IMG/M metagenome (GOLD analysis project Ga0325405, IMG submission 205663) | Populus deltoides microbial communities from Bellville, Georgia, United States - Xylem-Control-R2 | ecosystem: Host-associated > Plants > Phyllosphere > Stem > Wood/Secondary xylem...
TCAAATAATATCTTGCCATTTAGACTACTAATGGTTTTGTTTTTCTTGCCAACTTATGATGATAAAATTTATTATTAATTGTCAAAATATACCCATTTAAAAAATTGTAGATATTAAAACAAAGATAATAAACACACCTTTTAAACACAAAATAAAAACTAAAAACATGTAAAAAAAAAAAGAAAGCATTAACCCGCTTTGTATACAACTCTTTTCCCCTTGTTGTTCCATATAGCTTTGACGCAATTATAAATCATTTAATTTTACACTAAATTTCCCCCAGGAAATAATGAGGAAAAAAAAAAAACAAGGAAACATTATCAGATAACAAATTTCTCCAAATTACCCCTACAAGCATTTCCAAATTCCCTATCTACCTCACTAGCCATCTCTATCTCACCCATTTCCTTTAACCCTCTGCGCAACACCTTAACCACATACTCATCACACGTCCACGTGTCTCCACAACCACTCCTCCGCAGCATCCCACAAATTCTAACCGTTGATTCCTTCCTCCTAGCCTCAACCAATCCTCTGACTACCCTCAACAGCCCCCTATCACTTCCCCACTTGACCCAACTCTCCCCTTCCTCCAAATCACCAATCAAACGGTCAATGTCGTCGAAACATTTATTCCTGGACAGCGCAAAGATGACGTCAGCGTATAAATTAAGGTCAATCTGGCCGGGGTATTCTGATCGGAGGGTTGAGAGGACTTGAAGGGCGAGGGAGCACAAGTCTTGACGTAGGAGCTCGCGAATGATAGAGAGGAGGTCTGACCTAATCATGCGCGCGAGGTTTGGGAGTTTTTTACTGGACTCAGATTTGTTGTTGTCGGCGCGTTTGAGGGATTGGATGGCTAGGATTGCTTCAGTGCTTAAGATGCGGCCTCTGACAAGAGGTCCACGTTTGGAGCGTGGACCGCAGCGTATGGGAGTGAAAGTGGAGGTTTTTGTAGGGCTTAGGGTCTTGAGTTTTGGAGAAAGGAAAAGTGGAGTGGTGAGGTTTAAGTGAAAGTAGGAGGAGGAGGAAGCCATGGAAAAGGGGAGGACGATACAGCGAAGCGAAGAGATGATGTGTTTTTAGGTGTTCGTAGGGCGTTAAAAGACAATTCTGACCTTCTAGATGCTGCTGCTCCATAGACCGGGGGGAAAAAGAAAAACGTCGACAGCAGGATTCGAACCTGCGCAGGCATAGCCCAACAGATTTCGAGTCTGTCTCCTTAACCACTCGGACATATCGACCAATTTATTGTACTAGCGGAAACTAAACTACTTAAACTATATTTTATTAGCTCTTGAAAGGAACAATGTCATGTATAACTGTATGGTCTACAGTTTGTATTCTTTCTTCACTTTAATTCTTTATGTCAAGCTTTTATAAATTTCCTTCTTAAATGAGCTAAATGATTCTTGCTGTTTTTTTTAATGTTAAAAAAGGCTAAATGAAGTTGGTTTACATGTTTAAGTATTCTTATAGGCGTATGCGTATTATTATTTGTTTATAATTTTGAGAATTAGGAAAGATAATTAAAAAGTAATTTTTCTTTTGTGAAGACAATTAGATTGAGGAGTAACTCACTTTTGGTCCATGAAAATTGTTCCACAATATCCTTACAATTAAGGCTTAAAAAATTTCCAAGTTCTAAAAAAATATTAAATTTGAACTATTTGGTTCTTTTCTTTTTAAGCATATCTCCAAATATTTCTCCTATCTTATGTTTTTTTTTTATTTGCAAATTCTTTCTATCATTAAAAAAAAAAATTAAGCCGTGAGGTGTTATTCTTGTTCACTTTGCATCGTGTGCTCCCTCACAAATTATTATAAATTGAAATAGTTATTTTTTTAATTTTCAATTTGGTCACCAATTTTTGTTTGCACAATTGAACTATTTTGAACCCAAATTAATAGCCAATTATACTCTCTTATATTTTAAGAAATGGTGGAATTAAAAGACAATGAATTAAAGTGAAAAACACGAAGAAAACACGTGGCAACTTTGAATTTCATATAAGAAGTTCAGTTTGATTCCCCATCTTTTTATTTAATATGTAATTGATCATTTCAGTTGTCAAAAAACCAATTTTGATACCAAATTTATTTCACTTATTTTTTAGTCTTTTTTTTAGAGGATAGAGACTGAGTTGCTAGATTCTAGTATAGAGAAAGAAAGTCATTATTGACACTGATTTAAATCATAAAAATAGACAATCTTGTGTCAAGAGGTTTCATATGATGAAGAAAGTTTCATATAGGTATTATAGACGTTTTTAGTGTCAAGAGATTTTATTTGATGAGATGAGTTTCACATAGATATTATATTGTAGTGATGGGGGATGATTGTCATGTGATCTTTGGCCATAGAAGTGACCCTCTTTCTCCTGTGTGTATAGGCCACGACGGAAGAGAGAAAGAGATTTCAGTTAGAGGAATGCCTCCTTTTCCTTGCCTGAAAAGGTAGATCTACCCACAATAAGATTTTTTATTCAATATTTGAGGTTAAAATTAGATTTATCAAGGTTTTTAGAATGTTTTTTAGGTGTTTTGGATAAAAAGGGGTTGGAAATGAGTTTTTTTAGCAAAAAAGCAAAAGAAGACCTACTTTTCTTGCCACCTTTAGTCACTAGATTTTGCAAACAGCAGACGACATGGCGTTAATTTTTTTTCTTCAAAAATATTAGGCAAACAAAAGGTCATCCTCTCATTTAAAAAATAACAAAAAAATATAAAATTAGATTCAAACACGCGGGCTGGGTCGAAAGGCCCACACATCTTAGCTCATTTTTTAAAAAAGGCCCACGCACTTGGGCTCTTTTTTTTATTTTATTTTATATTTGGATATAAAAATTAATAAAAAAATATTGAATCCAATTAAATCCATGAGCTCGGTTGTAGATTTGGCAAGTTAATTTACAATATATAAGCAATTATTTTATTGTTTTAATATATTTTTTGTCCCTTAATTAAAAAAAATAAATTTCATTCTTTGTTATTGATGATTTATTTTTTTAACTCAAAACTTTAAAAAAATAACAATTTATTATCAATGATCTAAATATTTACAAGTCATTTACTTCTTCTTATACTTCTCATTTTAGTCTGTAATTATTGTTAATAATGTTTTTATAATTTATCGTTCATATATTATCAATTCTTAATTAAAGACTTTCACGATGCTGAAGAATGTACCCATAACATCAAAAGTCTTCTTTTGCTTTGCAAATAAGCTTAAAATCCTAGTCGCAGTGTAGCATCGGTATCTTTAGCTAAGTTGCACTATAATATTTGAATTGATTATTAACAATTAATTTATAAATAACTATTTATAACCTATTGTGCATAATTGTTCAAAAAAATTAGTCATTACTATTTGATGACTATAAAGCATCCATTTTATTATTTCTTATTATAATCTTTTATATGATTTTTTTTAAATGTTTAATTCTTATTTTTTTATATAGATGCATAAAAATGATTGATAGATAGTTTTTTTTTAATTGAAACTTTTTTTTTATTATCATAATAAGTTTTTTTTTTAAATTGTTTATGATAAGAAAACATTTTTTCTCATAAGAAAATAAATGCATGAATAAAGAAAGAAAATTTTTAATTAAAAAGATGTGGTTGCTATTTTATTCAAATCATAAGGATTTTTATGAACTAATAAAAAATATATGTTATTGTCAAAATAAAAAAATTATATGAATAATAAAAAGATAATTTTGACTAAACAATTACAATTTTTTCTCAATAATTTTATTCATTACATTTCTTACAAATATCTAATTATTATATAATTTAAAAAAATCAAAAAATTTCCACAATAAGGTACTAGAACTAGTTAGATCTAAAAATAAATAAATGTTGAAAATTTTGTTTAGAAATTTTAGTTTTACATACGCAAAATAAACAACATATGATAAGGTAAGGTGAATCTCTTATGGGCCTTCAATTTGATGGATATTATGACCTCTCGGTCCATCAAACAGGCCTACGCAATAATGAGTATGAAATTTATGATGCACCAACAAGATCATGGGCCTTTTTTTGTAGTACATGAGATGCGACTACAAGATATATTTTAAACATGGATGATCTGAAGCTGCCCCTATATATATATATTATTACTTAAAAACTAAGAAGGTTGTTAAAAATAGTTTTTTGACATGATATGAAATATATAATATAAATTTAGATTATAGACTCGAATAGTAAAATTATAAGTAAAATATTTAAACTAATTATATATTGATAAATCTAGTGAAGTAGTAAATAATAATATAACATAATTTAAATAAAATTAAAATAAACAATATAAATATCCAAACATTTTAAAAAATATAATTCAAATAAAAATTTATATATGATTTAAATAATTTTAAAATATAATATAATATAATATAATTATATCCAGGTCACCAGCAGAAGTGTAAGCTATCAAAAGGGATCCAGCATTCCAGCTGCTCAAGGCTTATTTTGGAATCTTTCTACCACATAACCCTGATTAAGAAGGTATATACTAATTAATTATATAGCCATGTCAGCTGGACTAGTTTCATATGAAATTGTATTCTTCCATTAAATCTTTCATGCAAGATTTCTAAAAACTGCTGTTGAATATATGTGATTGCAGGGGTGATCAAAGCTTTTGTAGCATAGAGTGCAGAAATATGCAGATAGTTTTGGATGAAAAGAGAGAACTAGAAGCTTCTAGCAAGGAAAGATTACAATCTTATGAGCACTGCAGTACAACAGACAGGGACGATCTCAAAGCTAATCTTTTGTTCCTCTTTCAAGCAGATGAGTATTAATAGCAAAACACAATTAATATCCAACCGAAATTAAAAGCAAGCAATGTGTTTACCACTTACCAGATTTTCAGCACCAGGAATATTTCCTCTTTTTGCAAGATTAACAGCAACTTTAAGATTATTTAATTGCAAAACCAGCTGAGAGAATGGAGAGTGAAGAGTCTAGAGACAATTAGATTTAGATCAGAAGCAAACAAAGTAGAGAAAAAAATAAAGATTAATCCTTGCTGCGCTGCTCGTGAGTGCTTATGACTTATGCCGCTGCTTGTGAGTTGAGAGTGGAACAAGCTACGCTGCTGCTTGTTGAGACTTGAGAACTTGAGATTTGGGAAATGGGAAAGGGAAGACTGGGGGGTGAGTGGAGTGTCGGGGGACTCATGGAGATGGGGTTAGCAAAATTTTTAATTTTTTTGTCAAACTCGTGAAATCGATTTGGTTTTATTGATTTCACTGAGTTTGGGCGATTTTGACTAGTTTTGCTGATTTTTGAGTTTTTAACCTGATTTTACATGTTATATATGTGTTGACTCGTAAAATTGTACGATTTTACGAATAAACTCGTGTTTTTAATAACCATGACGTGTGTCATACATCCCCCGCGCGGCGTCGATGGTGATTATCGTTCGTTTGCTTGTTTTGGGAGTCACCACTTAATATTTGATTGAAGGTTACTAGGAAACCCGAGCGTACTGGTTGTTGTCACAGATTTGAGGGTTGGGGACTGGTTGTGGCTATGAAAGGTATTAGCACTCCGAACACACCCTACCTAAGATAAGCTGCTTGGTGATTTAATGTGATTTAAAAATTAAAATATTAACCAAATTCTCAAAACTTTAATAAATCAGTTATTAAATCTCGAAATATATATAGAAACATGTTCTTATATTTTCACGGGAAGTACAACATGATTTTATTTGTCCTTCAGATACTTGATCATATACAAATTAAAATATTAAATTCTTTTTTTATCCTTTTGATTTTATAATTTAATAACATACATAAAAAAAAATACAAACACACACACATCACTTTTTTACTGTAATATACTCACACACAACCATGACTAAATATTACAAAATAATCAATGTTAAAAACAATCCAAATAACACATTACACAATTTAAATTTACAAAAAGAGCTTGAACTAAAATCATGAATAATGCCGGTAGCCCTAAGTCAGAGGAACAATGTTGTGAAGCCATTGGGTCATCTGAACAGTGGTGACGCGTCTTCTCCACGCGCCACCGCAACTGGCGGCACGTGGGTTCACGCGTCGGTGCTGACAATGCCTGGAAACGGGTGGATCAGGCCTGCTTTCTTCTTCCCTTCCCTTCCCTGCTGGCTGTGAGGACCATCGTTACCTGCAAAAGGAGAAAAACACAAGTAGTCGATTTTATTTTTTCCTTCTCAAATCTGTCGGGCCCGTTTCTCCGTTTGTAGTTCTTTCCTTCTTCTTCAGGTGGCTGACGGCTCTAGGGTCAGGGCGTTTGTGGCTTGTGGTCGGCGGGTTCTGCCATGCTTGGGCTGCTGGATATGGAGTATGGCTTTGTTACACGCGCCGCCGACAGACCATCCATGTGGATGGCTGGATCAACGACTTCTCTCCTCCTCCTTCATTTCTACACCCGCGGGGTCGTTCACCGCCGCCATGGTTGGGAGACTTTCACCCTTAAAATTTTTGTTTTTGCCCCTTCTTTATTGTCCTTCAGCCTCCCTTCTTATTTCTTTCTCTTTTCTACAATGAGCTACTGTTAGTAGTGGAGAGGAAGGGAGAGTGAGAGACACTGCTGTGTTCGGTGCTGGAAATGGCTGGAGTTTGTGGTTCTTGTGGGTGTTCGGGTAAGAGAGGGAAGATTTGTGGCCGGGAAGGGGAAGATGAAGGTGCAACGGGGAAGAAGAGGAAACAGGGACGATCTCGGTCTCTGGGGGAAAATGAAGAGGGCTGAATCGTTTAGGTTTGGCCAAGGGAAAGGAAAAGCTTTGGTTGGTTGGAGAGGGAGAAGTGGCTGAGAGAGCTGGGAGCCCGAAAACCGAAAGTTCGGGAGGCGGCGCTGGTAGAGGGGAGCGTCCAAGGAAGAAGAAAATGATTTAGGTTTATGGTTTTTGTTTTGTGATTCCCCTTTTGCTCTCTTTTTCATGTTTCAAAATTTGCTACCCCCCCCTCTTTTTTTCCCCCTATTGTAAACTAGTATTTATAGGAAAATGTGGCTTGGCCACAATCACAATCGTCCTTCAACTCTTTTTTTTTTTTAATATTTTGAATTTATTTTGAATACAAACAATACCAACATCGACTCAATAAGAAAAATCAGTGATTGTAAAATTAACGCGTTAAAAGTTGAAGGCGTTCAAAATACCTTTGAAAATTTAAAACGATACAAATATATCAAGAATGTATTTTTTGGATTTTCATTGTTTTTTGTTTTTTTTTCAAAAAATTTATCAAAAACATGGGTAAAAAATTAAGTAGCAACAAATGCCCCCTCTTTACAATGCTTACGAAGAAAAACTTTCCTCAATGTTTTGCATAGTAAGCTTGTAAAGAAAACAAAAGTCTTCCTTGCTTACTGAGTGATCCACTCATCCAAGGACTTCGCTTTTTAAAAGAAAATAGTCTCATTATCTTGGGTGAGTTGCCCATTTTGAAGAAAATTGGTCTATTTTCACGGGCAACCTGCTTACACATACTTATTTTGGTATATTTTCAGGGGCGGCCAATCCACGCACACTTACCTTGGTCTATTTTCACGGGCGACCTGCCCACACATACTCACACTGGTCTATTTTCACGGGTGACCTGCCCTTTTGATTGGGTTAACCTAAGATCCCATCTGGCGATATCCTTTAACCAGAACCAAAATCGGTGTGTAGCTCAGTCAACCTGAAATCCTATCCGGCGATTCCCTTTTACCAAAGCTACATTCCATGCTTGGTTGGGTTAACCTGAGATCCCATCTGGCGATCTTCTTTAACCAGAACCAAAGTCGAGGTGTAGTTGGGCTAACCTGAGATCCTTTATGGCGATCCCTTTTAACCAGAACCAAAATCCTGTGTATAGTTGGGTTAACTTGAGATCCCATCTGGCGATCCCCTTTAACTAGAACCAAATCCTGTGTGTGGTTGGGCTAACCTGAGATCCCTTTTGACGATCCCCTTTAACCAGAACTAAAATTCTGTGTGTGGTTGGGCTAACTTGAGATCCCTTTTGGCGATCCCCTTCAACTAGAACCAAAATCTGTGTGGTTGGGCTAACTTGAAATCCCTTCTGACGATCCCCTTTGACCAAAACCAAAATTTGTATGTGGTTGTGCTAACCTGAGATCACTATATGGCGATCCCCTTTAACTAGAACCAAAATCTTGTGTGTGGTTGGGCTAACCTGAGATCCCTTCTGGCGATCCTCTTTAACCAGAACCAAAGTCTGCGTGGTTGGGCTAACCTGAGATTCCATTTGGCAATCCCCTTTAACCAGAATCAAACTCTTGTGCATAGCTTAGTTAACCTGAAATCTCATCTTGTGATTCCCTTTAACCAAAGCTCAAATCGGTGTTGTAGATAGGTTAACCTGAAATCCCATCCGGCGATTTCCTTTAACCAAAGCTCAAATTAGTGTTACAGTTCTTCCTAATGGCAGGGTTCGAACTGAAGACTCTTCTTGATGACATGATTGACCTTCTTACCTCATCTTCTTCCAATTACAGGCTCAAAATTGTGATTTCTTTGCTATTACCAACTTAATGATTCTTTCTTTGTCCACAACCTCGTTGGACTTCATTGAGGATCTTTCTTGTAACAAATCAACAAAAATATTTGATGCAATGTTTTGAGGTTAGATGACATGCATGTATCCTTACCTAGTTTGAAATATAGGCCCCCCTTTTCTGATGCTCCTTTATCATAGGGTGCCCTTGTTTGCATTCCAAATCTTTTTTGTCCTTCTGATTTGCCAGCTCATTTGTGTGCTAACCCTTCACTCAAATGTAAATGCAGTGCCCATTCTAGGCTGTCCACGATGATTACTGCTTTCATTATTTATCAAGGATGACCATGCCCCCAAGTGTGGTGTTGCTTGATTCATCATGTTGCTTACTATCCAAAACCTTATTTGTTCTTCTGACTGTTTAACTTGTTCGCATGCTAACCTTCAACTCAAATGTAAGTGCAGTGCCCATTCTAGGTTATCCAAGACAATTACTACTTTTGTTATCTATCAAACATAACCATATGCCCCCAAGTGTGGTGTTGCTTGATTCATCATAAAGGAGCTTAACAAGGCATGCTTTTTAAAGATTCTCTCAAGAACTATTTTTTGTTTAGCTGTATGCATCCTGCCAACACCTATCAAGAGGTTTTTTAGTGTCGTCCTCATCTTAGATTGCTAATCAGTCATGGACTTGCCTCCAGTTAAAAAAATACTCTTTAAGTATATGTTATCATCAACCTTCTTGGAAACTATCTAGTTATCCAGATATGCATCTCATAGCTTGTCATAAAAGGCTCATTGATGTATGCTCAATTTTCTTCTCTACGAATTCCTCTCAGCTTGTCTAATCAGATTATGAAAAGAAATACATTAACATCATCAATGATGTTTCTTTTATCACCCATATTCATGCAGTGAAGTGCGTCTTTTGGCTTCAAAGTAGATGGTCCCACAATCAGTCTTGGTGATGTGCATCCTTTCGATGTTCATTCAAATGCACTCACGCGATAACATCTGTCAGGAGTCCTAGCCATGTGTCAAAGGGTAACCCAACATAAAGATATGAAGATGTCCTTTAAGTGCATCGTTGTTCCACAATCAGTCTTAGTGGTGTGCATTTATTCAACATTCATTTTCATTTAATCTGGTGTCCAAATCGGTTGGTAGCCATGTTTAAGAGGTTAAACCTAGATAAAGATGTCCTTCAAGTGCAACGCCACTCTCATTTGCTACTGGAGTTCACTAGATCTTGACTGTGTTTAAACAATATTGCCCTAGTGTGATCTCAATGTGCTCGTTCATTGATTATCTTTCTTTAAACCACATTGTCCTCAATTCACTGATTCATCATTTAACCATTTTTCTTTATCCCCTAGCTGATCTAAATACTGTTTCTTTTCCTTCTCAAGGTCCATTGTATTGCCCCTATGAGTGTTGAGAAGTGTTGATGTCATTTCTGTCAAGGATTTTGCAAATTTGATCGATGTTCTTCTTGTTTAACAATCTTTCTTGTTTTGGAATCAACTCCCCTATTTTAAAGATCATGTCTATTCAAGTCTAATTGTTAAAATAAAATCAGAGATATGTTAACTTTTTGAAAGTATTTTTGAAAATCAAGCTTCTTCGGTCAAAGATCCAACACACGCAATTCAATAGAGTCATTTGATTGTCTTGTATTTCAAAAACAGAAATTAACCCGTTGTAAGATTAAAATAGTTTTTTCTATGGTTCTTTGTGTCAATTTTAATCTTTGATCTGGGGTATATCATTTGATGGTCTGTGATGAGGTGACCTTCTGTGAATTTCAAGGAAAACAAGAGTCTCAAGTCAAAACTCGAGAATTTATCAAGAAAGTTTGTTTTCTTTTAAGCACCTATTTTATTAACATGCACAATAACCAGTAGCTTAATTCATGAAGTCACGACTTTTATAGAAAAGCTCTATAAGTTTTGAGAGCGCCATTTATCTGTTCAAATTGCTTACTTGATAAAAAA
>Ga0325405_1008075_pt1 | contig 10504 bp, 10 predicted proteins | sample PopdelMetagenome_21_FD_205663 | JGI IMG/M metagenome (GOLD analysis project Ga0325405, IMG submission 205663) | Populus deltoides microbial communities from Bellville, Georgia, United States - Xylem-Control-R2 | ecosystem: Host-associated > Plants > Phyllosphere > Stem > Wood/Secondary xylem...
AAAAAAAAACCAGGTTTAGTCTCCTAGGTTTAGGGACTAAAACGATAATTTTCCAAAACAGGGACCAAAACATAATTTCACCAAAATTGGAGGACCAAACTGTAAATACATAACCATACTGAAATTCCACCTATAAACCATCCTCAATTCTGTATAGAACGAACCAGGGACCGAACTGTAATTTTTATAAAGTTTAGGGACTAAAATGTAAATTCCTAAAATTGAGGGACCAAACTGAAAATATTCAAATCAATTATCAAAATGAGATTCATCATCCTTAACCTCATAATAACACTGTCCAGAATCTCAAAATTCATTTAGGGGTCAAATTGTAATTTTTCCAAAGTTTAGGGACTAAACTGAAATTTTCATAAATCAAGGACCAAAATAAAATTTGGTCATCTTCAACCTCAAGACTATTCTGTCCAGATTTTCCAGCAAGGTTAAAATGAATTTCTTAACCCCATAAGAATTAATTTAAACAAATCAACTCACAAATTCTTATTTCTAACAACATACTAATTAATCACCTAATATTAAACCTTTAATAATCATAAATCAATCTTAACAACATAAACTTCTAATCCTTATAAACCCCAATCTCTTTTTTAATCATTTCATAAACAAACTATAATCGAAAGTAATATGAAAGAGAACCACTTACTTGCTACTTCCACTTTTCTTGAACCAAAAACTCAAGATCAAAAACTAAAATATTTGATTTGAGGAGGGAAGGGTCACGGTGGCCACAAGAATTAGAACAGAGAAAAGTAACTCTCTTACAACTTTTCCTTATATACCTAGGTTAACTTAGGTTGGGTTTGAGCTGACTTGGGTTTAGGTTTGGGCCAAAAGTTTGGGTCTTACATGACATCTCCTCACATGAGAAATCAAAATTTTTTGTCATTGGCCGCAGAATGAGAGGTCTTCCATATACAAGGTAAGGGCCTCCCTAGAGAATAACAAGCTTGTCCTCCTTAGATTTAAATCTGTAGACCAGACACCTAGAGTCATGAGTAGTAAGGGGGGCCTCACACTTCCAGACATTAGAAATAATACTGTTCAGAGCCCTATAGCCGGGGATTTTGCCAGAGACATACCCCATAACATAGAAGTTCCAGACATCAAACTTAGGTTGAAAGTCCTCAGGCGAGATGGCACAAGTTTTAGTGAGGTGGTTAAGTGAGAAATTTTAAAGCTTTGTACAAGAGACAATTGATCTATTAGAAGAGAAGAGGTCCCACCATTTACTACTACTTAGAGTAGAAAAAATAAGGTTACCTGCTACAACGGATGTGATGGGTGCTCGACCATCAGAAGGAGAAAGAGGAGACACTATATCAGCATAAGGAGGAATCAAGGTGGGAGATTTGGGGGAGCCATCACAATCTTCATCCGAGAAATTAAAATTTAGCTGTTCCTCTTCTAGGAGCTCCTCATCATCTGAGCAGTCTTCAACTAGGACCTTATCCAAAGGCTTAGAGCTGGAAGCAAACTCAGGAACAGGTGAGAGAGCACAAGGGGCGCTCTTCACTGGCTTTTGATGAAGGCATATGGGGAAGATTAGAAGGGGATTCATGAAGAACAACACTAGTTTGGGCAGCAGGAGCAACTTGAGAGCTAAAACAACAAATCCATCATGGCCATGACCATCAGAAACTAATAAAGATCATGTAAGATGTCTTTTCCACATGCTACTGTAGCAATAACTTTTCTCTTATTTCTAGCCATTTGAAATGAAGAATGGGTGGGAAAGGAGAAACAAAGGGGAAGCGGGGAAAAGATGGAAATCAGTAGAGGAGGGGAGGGAATAGAGAAGAGATTAAAACAAAATTGGGAAGAAAAAAGAAGCCAAGAGATGATCAAACTCAAGAATCCGCTAACAAACACAAGGGAATCATCTCTATGGGGGAGGAGAGCATCTCTCTCTAGATTCTCTCTCCGACTAAGAGCTATTTCTTGGCCCATGTTTCCTTTTAATCATATTTGTTGTTGCTTTTCGGTACTCGTAATCTTACTTTATGTCAACTATGTATTTTTTTGATATAATATGATGTTTGTGGTTAGTGCTTGCATCAACCCTACACTTATTTATAATTTTGTTTTGTTTATAGTCCATGTTATACATCAACCATGTTTATCGACTCATTTCAGTAGTCTTGATGTCATGTTTACATTCCCAAAAGTGAAGCACTGGTACTTGGGCTCCCAAAAATACATTAAGGATGTAATTGGTGAATTCTGCATGGACACCTTTGTGATTTCCATTAATTTTCCATATTTCTTCAAAAACTTATCCTTACGAATGCTTTTCATATGTGAGATGAGCTTCTTCAAGTCATTTTCAATGCAACTCACATTTCTGATGGGTAGCAATTTACTATCATTTAGTCTCAGACAATCCTCTTCTAACAGTTGTAAAGATTTAGAATCTAACCCATATTTAATAGAGTTCATCTCTTTAATGGTGGCCATTTTATCAGCCTTAAGTCCTGTAATACAAGATGCTTTTTAGGGTTAGCATGTCTTAATGCAACAATGTTTAATTGTGGAACATACATTCTACATGCAAGTTCTATGTTTTTTTACGTGAGACATTAAGATAAGCACTATCTAGTCTCAAAAGAGTCTCTTGCTGTCATAGTGATTACTCCCGTGAAAGTAATATGGGGGCTCAGTAGGTAGTGAGATGATACATATACCAATCACTACTAGTCCAAGCACTCGACAAAGAGTTAAATGGTTTCATGAACTTAAACCCTAATTAAAAGTCATAGGGTAAACCGTTACTCCCCTACCTAACCTAAGTTTCCATGTATATGCATTCCAAAGTGATATATAATAAATAGACTAGTGATGCATGATGACATTCATCCATATCCAACTTACATGTACGAGTAGAATGAAACATGCTAAAATGTAAATAAGTAAAAAAAAGGAAGCCAAATAAAAAAAAATTAAACACATCACATTACATAAAATACAAAGCCTAGTCCAATACTGTAAAAAATAGAACTCTCTAGTAGAGTCGCCATTCTTTTACATGCGGCATGGCAGGATGTTGGGGTCAAGGAGTCGCCACCTAGTTGTTTGGTTTAGGGTCATTAGAAGACTTAAATGGACAGTTCTTATCATAAATTTTAAGATAAATGACTGATTGTGGTTAGAGAAGGTATTTCCACCCTTAGCGCATTTTACCTAGCGCACTTTACCTAAGGTAAACTTCATTGTATGGTCTTGATGTGGTTTAAAAGTGTTGATGAGTTTCTAGCTAGTGGTTTGTCTATAGTTAAAAACAAAGATTTACGTTCATGAACAAAATTGGCATTTCAAATTTGTTATGGGCTTGTATGCCTAGATAAATCTTTATAGAAAGAATTTATGTAGGTGCATTGTAAACACAAAAAAAAGCAAAATAACTTCACCATCGTTGTCGATTTCTGAATCGATAGCGACACAGTGTTGGCTGCCGATTTCTGAATCCGTAGCAGCACTGTAAAACCCAGCAAAAACTTAGTGTTAGATTGGCCTATCTTAGGGGAGAATTGGAATAGGAACCAGTCTAGGATAACTCAAAAAAGGGATAGGAACCAGAGATATCCAGCACCCAAACACACCCCTCTCATTTAAGAGGGGGTATAAATGTAAGGAGAGAAGGAAGGTGACCTTTCCTCTTCCCCAAATGAGCGGCCATCTGCATGCAGTAGGTCCTCTACCTCTTTCCCAAGGCAAAACCGGCAAGCTGCATGCAATAGACCCTTTCCCTTTTCCCAAAGAGAAGACTGAAACTAACCAGCTACATGCAGATCTCCTAGGGTGCTACGTAAGAAGAGAGCTAGAGGAAAGGAGAAGTGACTGAAAACATGGTGGAAGTTGAAGCCTAGACCTTCCTCCAAAACCGGCAGCAGCTATGGCTACAACACACACATCCCTCCTTCAAGCAGAAAACCAAACCCAACCAGCCTGCATGCTACTTTCCCTGAGTGTGGAGTGAGAAGTGAGTGAGAAGTGAGTAAGAAGAAGTAGACAAAACAAAAAACCTAGGAGAAAGAGGAGCCTAGAGGCCGGCTAGACAATAAGAGAGGGAAGGAAGAAGACCAAAAAGGAGAGGGAGAGCAGGCCACCGTAACCTGCATTGAACTTGTTAAATTCATGAGGTATGAACCACTTTTGGTCCTTAGTCTTTTGTTTCCTTCAATTACAATAGATTTTAATTCAAATAAACCCTCGAAAAATTCATTTTGTCTAATTAAAACATGAAAAAGTTTCATCCAATCAACTTCTAAAATATATTCTTGGATTTTCTTGTTATATGATGTTTTTTGGAAGAATTTTGATATTTTTTAAAAACAAATTAGAGGTAACAATTGAGTTATAACCAGGATGATTTCATAGCATATTAGGAGACAAACTGATAATGAATCTAACTAGGGCAGCAAGCTTAGGTTTTTGTCATAACCTAACAACATGTCACAATTGTCAATTGAGTCTAGTTCTTGGAACAATGATTATACTACACATATCCAACTTGTGTCCATCCATCAAAATATTATAGGTACTTCTATGGCAAGACAAAATCAGAAGGCAAAAAAGGCCATATTTGTTCTCATTTGCTAGTGTACCAAGGCCCAATCTTCAAGATTTTATTTAAGGCAAGATCATTGAGGAATGCCAAGCTTCAAAGAATTTGTGCAAGTGTTAATAGAGCTATTACTTGTGATAATCCAGATAAGGTGATGAGATTGTTTCAAAATTCAGTCTATTGCTTACAGCCCACGGGTGATTTATACACCAGGCGATTGATATTTGATTCCATTTTGGCAGGGTGCATTCTAGTTCTTTTTCCAACCGGGCACAACTTATGCACAATATAAATGGCATTTTCCATAGAAATATATCAAATGTTCCGTGTATATGCCAGTGAAAGTTGTTAAAGATTGGAAAGCTTGCTCTGAATTCTGGAGGAAAGAGTAATATCCAGGAGGGAGGAGGTCATAAGTCCCATTCCAAGGATAATATGTGTAGATCCTAGATCCAAATTGAAGACCTTTGAAGATGCATTTTGATGAAGTCGTGAGTATGTCCTGGGTAATAATTGACCTGTAAAGTAAATCCCCTGTTGGTGTAGGGGGCTCTCTAATGCTTTTATAAATTGAAGGAGTTAAGTGTGCATAGTCCAAGTCTCCAACCTAGAACTTCTTAGCTGGTGACTGGGTGTATAAAGACGCCCACTCCTTGAATTGACCTCATGGAAAATAAAAATATTTTCCTAGAAAGGTAATATTATCCTTACAATCAATATATTTTCAGATCAAAATTTTTAAAGAAGTTTTTTCCATCTCACAGAACAAACTCTTTCAAAAGACAAATCATCACTTTCACTCAAAATTCAAGAGAAACATTTTACCAATGTTGGGATAGATATCGAGACTTACTTAATACTCGCCCTCATCATGGTTTTGAAACATGGAGATTGGTTTCATATTTTTATGAAGGGTTAATTCCTAGAGATAGACAAATGGTTGAATTGATGTGCAATTGAACTTTTGAGGATAAAAACCTTAATGAAGCAATGAAGTACCTAGACTTGCTAGCTGAAAATGCGCAAAATTGGGACACTACAGGAACTTATGAGGTATCAAATAAAACCCAACCTCATACATCTAATGGAGGTATGTACAACCTTAGAGAAGATCATGACCTCCAAGCCAAGTTTACATCTTTAGCTAAAAAATTCGAGGCACTAGAATTAAAAAAGAGTGGTCAACTAAAATCTGTTCAAGACATTGTGTGTCAAATCTGTGAAACCAATGAACATTTAACCAATGACTGCCCAACTTTGCCTTCTTTTAAGGAATGTCTCTATGAACAAGCTCATGCTTTAAACAGTTTCCAAATGCCCAATCATAACCATACTCGCAAACATACAACCCTGGTTGGAGAAATCACCCAAATTTCAATTGGAAGAGTGATAACAATAATGCACAAACTTCATAGCTACCGTTTCAAGCACACCATAATTTCCAAAATTCTCATGGATATGCACCTCCTTATGCTTCACCTCTTAGATGAAATCTTGAGGAAATATTGCATGTATTCATTAAAAAGCAGGAGACAATTAACACTCAACTTGCTCAAAGCATGACAGATTTTAAAGATACTCTTGCAAAATTGACATCTGCTCTCCGTTTTCAAAAGAAAGGTAAGTTTCCATATTAACCACAGCAAAATCCAAAGGGGCAATACAATGCAAATGCAAGTAGTTCTGGAAGCCAACATATGGATCAAGCCAAATCAGTCATCACTCTTCGCAATGGTAAGGTTATTGAAAAACCCATTCTTGAACCTTGTGAGAAAGATGATGAGTCAATCTCTGAGCGTAAGGAAGGGGTTGAATCTGAACATTGTAAAGAAAAGACTGATTCTTCGCCAGCAGTTCCATTTCCTCATGCCATAACCAAACAAAGAAAAGTCAATCACAACTCTGAAATCTTTAAAACTTTCAAACAGGTAAGGATCAATATACCTTTGCTGGATGCTATTAAACAGTTCCTTCTTATGCTAAATTTTTAAAAGATCAGTGCACTGTGAAGAGAAAACTAAATGTGAAAAAGAAAGCTTTTTTTGCCGAACAAGTAAGTGCCATTCTTCAGAACAATAATGCTTTGAAATATAAAGACCCTGGCTGTCCTACAATTTCATGCTTTATTGAAGAACATAAAATTGAAAGAGCTTTACTTGATCTTGGGGCTAGTGTGAATTTACTTCCATATTCAGTTTTTCAAAGTCTCAATCTAGGTGAGTTAAAACCAACTTTTGTAACTCTTTTACTTGCCGATAGATCTGTAAAAGTGAATAGAGGAATAGTTGAAGATGTGTTAGTACAAGTTGATAAATTCATTTATCTTGTGGATTTTATTGTTTTGGATACACAACCTGTTGAAGCATGTAATTCATTTCCTGTTATTTTAGGATGTCCGTTTCTTGCAACTTCTAATGCATTGATTAATTATAGGAATGGACTGATGAAGCTATCTTTTGGAAACATGACATTGGAGATGATTATTTTCAACATTTGCAAGCAACCTGGAGATGATAATGATATACAAGAAGTGGACTTTACTGAAAAATTAGTTCATGATCAATTTCAAACCACTTCCAGTGAAATTGAGATTGATGAATCTGATGATTTGCAAATGGTTTATTTTCAGGAAGAATCAAAGGCAAATAGTTGGAGACAAAAAAATTAAGGAATTGCCACCATGATCAATTGAGTTCATACCTTCAAGTGTTCAACCACCAAAACCTGATTTGAAGCCGTTACCATTCAATCTCAAATACTCATTTTTGGGAGAAAATGAAACTTTTCCGGTAATAATCTCTTCAAAACTTAATGCACATCAAGAAGGTAAGTTATTACAAACTTTAAAAATGCACAAAAATGCATTAGGATGGACCATAGATGACATAAAAGGAATTAGTCTTTTGATTTGCACACACAGGATCTATTTAGAGGAAAATGCTAAACCCTCTAGAGAAATGCAACGAAGGCTTAATCCTAATATGAAAAAAGTAGTGAAAAATGAAGTCATTAAGCTTCTAGATAATGGAATCATTTATCCTATTTTTGACAGCAAATGGGTAAGTCCTACCCAAGTTGTACCCAAGAAGTTTGGAGTCACTGTGATAACAAATGAGAAAAATGAGTTAATTCCAACTAGGACTATTACTGGTTAACGCATGTGCATTGACTATAGGAAACTAAATTCAATGACTAGAAAAGATTATTTTCCTTTACCTTTCATGGATCAAATACTAGAAAGAGTTGCAGGTCATGAATTTTATTGTTTCCTAGATGGCTATTCAGGTTACAACCAAATTGAAATTGCATTGGAAGATCAAGAGAAGGCTACTTTCACATATCTATTTGATACTTTTGCATATCGAAGGATGCCTTTTGGATTATGTAATGCACCAGCCACGTTTCAAAGATGCACGCTCAGTATATTTAGTGATATGGTTGAACGTTTTCTTGAAATTTTTATGGATGATTTTTCTGTTTTTAGTGATTCATTTGATGATTGTTTCACTAACTTAGAAAAGGTTTTGAGCAAGTGTGAAGAGAAGAATGTTGTACTGAATTGGGAAAAATGTCACTTTATGGTAACAAACAGCATTGTACTTGGTCACATTGTTTCATCGAAAGGAATTGAGGTTGACAAATCTAAAATCGAGTTAATTGCTAACTTGCCAACACCAAAATCTGTTAAAGATGTTAGATCATTCTGAGGACATGCTAGTTTTTATAGAAGGTTCATCAAAGATTTTAGTGTAATATCTAAGCCCTTGAGTAACCTTCTAACAAAGGATAATATTTTTGAATGGATTGAACATTGTGAAGAAGCCTTTGTTAAACTTAAAAACTTGCTTACTTCTGCTCCTGTCATTCAACCTTCTGATTGGTCATTACCTTTTGAAATAATATGTGACGCTAGTAATTACGCCGTGGGTGCTGTCTTGGGAAAAAGAAAAAATAAGAAACCTTATGTGATTTATTATGCAAGTAAAACTTTAAATAATGCTCAAATGAATTACACCACACCAAAAAAAATTACTTGCACTAGTATTTGCATGTGAAAAATTCAGGTCTTATCTTGTTGGCTCACCTGTTGTTGTTTTTAGTGATCATGCAACATTGAAATATCTTCTTTCTAAGAAAGATTTTAAGGCTAGATTGGTGCAGTGGATTTTGTTACTTCAAGAATTTAACATCACAATTAAAGACAATAAAGGCACCGAAAATGTTGTTGCAGATCATTTGTCAAGATTGACAACAGATTCGAGATCTGACATCACACCAATCGATGACTACTTTCTTGATGAATCTTTATTTTCTGTCTCTTCAATGCCTTGGTTTGCTAATATTGTCAATTTTCTGGTTTTAGGATAATTGCCAGCTCATTGGAGTACCCAAGATAAAAGAAAGTTCTTGAACGAAGTGAAGAACTTTTATTGGGATGACCCTTATTTATTCAAATATTGTCTTGATCAAATATTTCAAAGATGCATTCCAGACAATGAGGTAAGTAGTGTCATTAAATTTTGTCATTCTGAGGCATGTGGGGGTCATTTCTCATCAAGAAAGACCACTACAAAAATCTTACATAGTGGATTTTACTGGCCCACCATTTTCAAGGACTCACATGCATTCTGCAAGACTTGTGAAAATTGTCAAAAGTTGGGATCTATTTCAAAACATCATATGATGCCTTTAAATCCTATTCTTGTCATTGAGATCTTTGACTGTTGGGGTATAGATTTCATGGGTCCATTTCCTCCATCATTTGGTTTCTTGTACATATTAGTCACAGTAGATTATGTTTCAAAATGGATAGAGGCAATTCCAAGTCGAAACAATGACCATAAAACAGTGATAAAGTTCTTGAAAGAAAATATTTTGAGTCGATTTGGAATCCCTTAAGCCATGATAAGTAATGGTGGAACACATTTTTACAACAAGTCATTTGAGTCTTTAATGAAAAAATATGAAATCACACACAAAGTTGCCACCCCTTATCACCCTCAGATAAGTGGACAAGTAGACCTTGCTAATAGGGAGATCAAACAGATCTTGGAGAAAACAGTGAACCCTAATAGAAAAGACTGGTCTTTAAGACTTAATGATGCACTTTGGGCTTATCGAACTGCGTATAAAACATCATTAGGTATGTCACCTGATAGATTAGTCTATGGAAAACCTTGTCACTTGCCTGTGGAACTTTAACATAAAACTTATTGGGCTATTAAAGCTTTCAATTCTAATCTTGATGATGCTAGCCAGCTGCGTAAGTTACAAATAAATGAGCTTGAGGAAATACGAAATGATGCATATGAGAATTCAAAAATTCATAAAGCAAGAATCAAAGAATTTCATGACAAGAGAATCTTGAGAAAAACATTTGATGTTGGTCAAAAAATCTTGCTTTATAACTCTCAACTCCATTTATTTCCTGGAAAACTAAGATCAAGATGGAGTGGTCCTTTTATTGTGAAACATGTGTATCCATATGGGACCTGCAATATCAAGAATCCAAAGAATGATAATGTTTTCATGGTAAATGGAAATCGTTTGAAAGCTTATTTTGATAATTTTTCAGTTGAAAATGACTCTATTAAATTAAGTGATCTTGTATATAAAGATTGATTCTATGGAATTCCTGAAGATATTCACTGGCTGATTGAAGCAAAGGTCCGATTATCAGGTGAGTCCTCCAATTCTTTCATCTCATACATGCCTGGAACAGGTAGAAGCACTTTTGCAAAGAAACATTTTGCAAAACGACTGAAAGTCTATCACAGATGTGCCAGATGGACTTGTAATGCAACATGTCATTCTTTAGGAATGATATCTATAAACCGTGAAGATAAAATACAATTCATTAAGGATGGCCTGAGTATGGGGTCTTTAGATAATCTTCTATTGACCCTTGAGACGCATCCTAGT
>Ga0325405_1008078_pt1 | contig 10501 bp, 4 predicted proteins | sample PopdelMetagenome_21_FD_205663 | JGI IMG/M metagenome (GOLD analysis project Ga0325405, IMG submission 205663) | Populus deltoides microbial communities from Bellville, Georgia, United States - Xylem-Control-R2 | ecosystem: Host-associated > Plants > Phyllosphere > Stem > Wood/Secondary xylem...
AGGCAGGGTCTTAAACACGTAAAGCCTAAGCTACTGACTCAAAATCAGCCTCATCTTTTTTCCTTGAGTTACTTCCGCTCTCTCCCTCCAGACCTCCCTTACCACCAGAGTCTTACTCTTGTTTCCTATATGTGTACCACAGGTTTTCTAGCTTTTGCAATGTGTACCACAGGTTAAACTTTCTAGATCTGCAAAAAGCTATGGAAAATTACCAAAGCATCCTCTTTTCTTTTCTTTTCATTTCCATTTCACATTCATTTCTCATTCAATTCATCCTAAGTTACCCAAGCTTGATCTCTCTCGATATACCATTGACTTCCTAATTTCCCTCACCAAATTTCTTAAACCTGTCTCATGGTCTGTGCTTCCTTTTCTGATTGAATCGAATCGTCTCTTCTGGAGTTCAACATCTTTTCTGCTTGCAAGGTAAATCCTGATTTATTTTCTTGTTTTTCTACCACCAATTTTGTTTCTACACCTATTTGTTTTGGCTCTTCCAAAACAAGTGGAACTTAATTATATGTGTTTCTTAATCAATCTTAGAACTCAGAGTACTATTATAGCTTTGTTCTTAAATGTTCATTTCTCTATCAAGTTCAACTTCTTATCTTAAAAACAATGATAATTTATTCCAAATTTTATTTTAGATTGCTTGGTAGTCTCTTTTTCTGACAATTATTTCAATTATTCAATGTTTACTGTAAATATTTCTCTGCTTAAAGTACATCTCTACAGGAAAAGATATAGTTAAGGGCCTGCCTGTTTATTTTTTTTATATTAAATTAATAACAAGCTGTAGAATTTATACTTGTTCCTAATGATCGATTTAATTGCATATGCTTTGTTTTACAGCTTCGATCAGTTTAGTTTTTCACATATTATGGCAACGATTTTTGCTACCAACTTGTTTTATTTCTCTAGGGAAAATAATTAAATGATTGTTTCTGCTTTTCAAAGCTGAAATTGTTGTTTTGTTCTCACAGCTTGTTTTGCTACCAACTTCAATTATCATCTCTGTCACACAGCGGCAAGGGCATTCTTTTGAAGACACAATATCATATTATCAGACCAGAAGGTATATATATATATATGCAGTCTTTTCCTTTGCTTAGTTCTGTGTTGGAGATTTATCTCCTTGTCTTCCATGGAATGTAATCCTTATTTTAGTATTGTCTCCAAATAAATGAATTTGTTATTTTCCCCTCTGCAGGCCACAGAAGAAAAAGGAGAAAATGGTTCTGCCAAAGGGTCCATTTTGGGAGTATGTCAAGGAGACTGGTGAAAGTAGTAGGCAGTGTACGTTTTGTGGGCATCCATTCTCCAATCAAACTCCGATTACCAGGTTCAAGCTTCATTGGTCAGGAGTTCAAAGGCGTGGAACTACAATTTGTGACAAAGTGCCAGAACCTGTTCGAGACGCAGCTTTCACTGCTGTTGATGGTCCTCCAGAAAAGAAACTTAAAACCACAGCTACGTCAAGCAATGATGGGGCACACAATACAATTTCAACTTCTATGCTAGAACAAAACATTCAAGTTGAAAATGTAGTGACCGATGTAGAAACGGAACCAGAATTGTGTTTTCCCTCACTTGGATACCTGATCCCTGGTGAACAAGTGGAGCAAGAGTGTGAAAGAAATGCTCAGGACAACTTACCTTTGTCCGTGGAGGATTATAGGATTGAGGGCATGATCAGGGAATTGAACCAGCTTGTTGTGAGAGGTGGCTCTCCTGAGAGGCTTACAGTTAATGAAGATGAGCCTAGAGGAGATTTGTCCCAACCAACAGATCCATTGTGTTTTGGCCTTGAAAGGCATTATGATCAACCATCTTCTTCCTCAGTCAACAATGATGTCATGATGATTGATGTGGAGAATATGATCAGAGAACATTTGCAGCCTGTTGTGAGAGATAGCTCTCGTGAAGGTCTTCAACCTATTGGCGATGAGAGCGGACGAGATGTGTTTCTAACTGAAGAACTAATAGGTGGAGAGTTTGAAAATAATAAGAATGCTATCTGGTCGTGGATAATGAATGATATTGAAGCCTCATCAAGTACTGGCATTTACGGGATGGGGGGTGTGGGCAAAACAACATTGCTCACACATATCTACAATCAGCTTCTACAAGAACCTGACACTTTTCCTCATGTTCACTGGATCACGGTATCGCAGGATTTTAGTGTTTATAAATTGCAGAATCTTATTGCAAGAGACATTCGTTTAGATCTTTCAAATGAAGACAACGAGAGGAAAAGGGCTGCAAAACTGTCAAAAGCATTAATTGAGAAACAACGGTGGATTCTCATTTTAGATGATTTGTGGGACTGTTTTGACTTTCATGAGGTGGGAATTCCTATCAAAGTGAAGGGATGCAAACTAATTCTTACAACTCGATCATTTGAAGTTTGTCAGCGGATGGTCTGCCAGGAGAAAATCAAAGTGGAGCCTCTTTCAATGGAAGAAGCTTGGGCTCTGTTCATGAAGATACTTGGATGTATTCCTCCAGAAGTGGAAGAAATTGCAAAATCTATGGTAAGAGAATGTGCTGGTTTGCCTCTAGGAATTAAAACACTGGCCGGAACCATGAGGGGAGTGGATGATATATGTGAGTGGAGGAATGCTTTAGAGGAACTGAAACAATCAAGAGTTAGGCAGGAGGACATGGTTGAGAAGGTATTCCAAATATTAAGATTTAGTTTTATGCACTTAAAGGAGTCAGAACAGCAACAATGCTTCTTGTACTGTGCATTATTCCCCGAAGACTTCAAGATCCGTAGAGAGGATTTGATAGCTTATTTGATTGACGAGGGAGTGATAAAAGGGCTGGAGAGTAGGGAGGCAGAATTTAACAAAGGCCACTCGATGCTGAATAAACTCGAAAGAGTATGCCTATTGGAAAGCGCTAAGGAAGAGTATGATGATGATAGATATGTCAAGATGCATGACTTGGTTAGGGATATGGCCATCCAAATACTGGAAGAGAACTCTCAAGGCATGGTTAAAGCAGGTGCACAGTTAAGAGAAGTGCCGGGTGCAGAGGAGTGGAAAGAGAATCTTACTAGAGTTTCACTGATGCATAACCAGATTGAAGAAGTTCCTTCCACGTATTCACCGAGGTGTCCCGGTCTTTCAACTCTATTGCTATGCAGAAACTCAAAGTTGCAATTTATTGCAGATTTATTTTTTGAGCAGTTGCATGGGCTCAAGATTCTTGATCTGTCTTATACAAATATCACAAAACTACCTGATTCTGTCTCTGAATTGGTGAGTCTCACTGCATTACTGCTCATTGGTTGTAGGATGTTAAGGCATGTACCATCATTAGAAAAGCTCAGGGCACTGAAGAGGTTAGATCTCTCTGGTACTTGGGCACTAGAAAAGATTCCTCAAGGCATGGAATGTCTATGCAACCTGAGGTATCTTAGAATGAATGGATGTGGTGAAAAGGAGTTTCCTAGTGGGTTGTTACCTAAGCTCTCTCACCTGCAAGTCTTTGTATTGGAGGAGTGGATTCCTGAAACTTATAATAGAAAAGCACATGTTCCGATAACAGTTAAAGGAAAGGAAGTGGCATGGTTGAGGAAGTTGGAAAGTTTGGAATGCCATTTTGAAGGTTACTCAGACTACGTGGAGTATCTCAAATCTCGGGATGAAACCAAATCACTAACCACATACCAAATTCTTGTAGGACCACTGGATAAGTATCGTTATGGTTATTGTTATGGTTATGATTATGATCATGATGGTTGCAGAAGGAAAACAATTGTTTGGAGTAACTTGAGTATCGACAAAGATGGAGGTTTTCAGGTCATGTTTCCAAAGGACATTCAACAATTGACTATTCATAATAATGATGATGTAACAAGTTTATGCGATTGTTTATCTCTAATAAAGAGTTTATCTCTAATAAAGAATGCAACTGAACTGGAGGTTATCAACATTAGGTGTTGCAATAGCATGGAGAGCTTGGTTTCATCTTCTTGGTTCCGCTCTGCTCCACTACCATCTCCATCTTACAACGGTATATTTTCTGGTCTTAAGAAGTTCTTTTGCTCTGGATGTAGTAGTATGAAGAACTTGTTCCCTCTTGTCCTGCTGCCAAGCCTCGTAAATCTAGAAGAGATTATAGTTGAAGACTGTGAGAAGATGGAGGAGATAATAGGTGGAACAAGACCAGATGAAGAGGGGGTTATGGGTGAAGAAACCAGCAGCAGCAATATTGAATTCAAACTCCCAAAGTTAAGAAATATGGAATTAAGAGGATTACCAGAACTGAAAAGCATTTGCAGTGCAAAATTGATTTGCGATTCTATCGAAGTAATTGAAGTAGAAAATTGCGAGAAGATAGAGGAGATAATACGTGGAACAAGATCAGATGAAGAGGGGGTTAAGGGTGAAGAAAGCAACAGCTGTAGCATCACCGATCTCAATCTCACAAAATTAAAGGGTCTAACATTGATTGGTTTACCAGAACTCAGAAGCATTTGTAGTGCAAAACTGATTTGCGATTCTCTCCATTACATTTATATAATAAAATGTCAGAAGCTGAAGAGGATGGGAATTTGTCTCCCGTTGCTTGAAAATGGCCAGCCATCTCCTCCCCCTTCTCTTGAAGATATAAATATAGATTCAGAAGAATGGTGGGAGTCAGTAGTGGAGTGGGAGCATCCTAACGCTAAGGATGTCCTTCATCCCTTTGTGAGTATTTTGTTATAGGAGTAAGCATTGTTGTTTTAATTGGATTAAGCTTAAGCTATGTGTCTACTTAATGACTGATGTGTTTATTATATCAATAGGTTTGACATTTATTTAGAGAGTAAAACATCAAATGCAAGATAGTGGAGGATGCGATGCCATCCGTCCCTTTATGGAGTTTTCATTCGTAAGCATTCATGTGAAACTGGAGGAGATAATAGGTGGAACAAGACCAGATGAAGAGGGGGTTATGGGTAGCAGCAGCAATATCGAATTCAAACTCCCAAAGTTAACAGATCTGACACTGGATGGATTACCAGAACTGAAAAGCATTTGTAGTGCAAAACTGATTTGCGATTCTCTTGAACTAATTTGGATAGCAAAATGTGAGAAGCTGAAGAGGTTGCCAATTTGTCTTCCGTTGCTTGAAAATGGCGAGCCATCTCCTCCCCCTTCTCTTAGACTTATCTTTATAGAATCAAGAAAATGGTGGGAGTCAGAAGTGGAGTGTGAGCATCCTAACGCTAAAGATGTCCTTCGTCCCTTTGTAAGGTTTTCGGATGGTATAATATTAAATTAAGAGTAAGCATTGTTGTTTTAATTGGATTAAGCTTAAGCTATATGTCTACTTAATGACTGATGTGTTTATTATATTGGTTTGACCTGGAAGACATTTATTTAGAGAGTAAAACATCAAATGCAAGATAGTGGAGCATGCGATGTCATCCGTCCCTTTATGGAGTTTTCATTCATAAGCATTCATGTGTAATTAAAAGTAGCTCGCTCATATTAAAATCAATTTTGTAGTCAATCAAGACTTTTTTTTCTTCTCTATCAAAATCCGACCACTCCTTTTCCTCTCTAGAATTAGAAATCTAAAACTAAAAAAAATAAAGTTTTAGACTAAAATTGTATTTTCAAAAATTTAAGGGATTGAATATTTATAACTTGAAAAGCATGAGGACCAAAATGAACTTTTCATGCTAATCTTTAAATTACCACCCATTTTATCCATTTCTTGTAATTTGATTCTTTTTCTTTCAATCTTATATGGGCTCAACAAATTTAAAGTAATTGTGTTTAAATTGAGTGAGTACATTTCCTATAACAATGCAAGCGCATGGATAAGTGTTTTGGTTCTGTCCAAAAAATGTGTCGAATTGTCAAGAACACCAGAATGTTCTGCCTTTGGTGTCGTCTGCACTTGATGAATTGAAATACCAAATGCATAAAGAATGGGAAATTTTACCATTTTACAATCTATTTTTATAATTTCAATTTATATTATATTTTTCATGTTATATGAAAAATATATTTTTAACAACTTTGATTACATTCAAAGCAGCACGCGGTCATCTTCTCAATGGTGTTACGCATGCTTGCGATAGATGTGTGGTTTGGCCTCTACCACATCTTTTATATTCTCCTCCTTATTTTGTCTCTCTTCTCGTTACAAAAATGAAAAATTGTACTTTTATTTGGTTTTTATATTTAATTTATTTTTTATATTTTTATTTGTTATATATTTTATTTTATTTTAAAAGTTCTTTCTTCAATTTCATACCTATCATTCTTTTAATTTTTATTTTTTAATTATTTTTCTAATTAAATTTGATTTTCAATTTAATCTTTTAGCATTTAATTTCAAAATATTTTTATATCAAATTTATTCATTATTCTTTTTATTATTATTATTATTATTTTGTTTTAAAGCCTTTTATTTTGTATTTCTTTTTCAAATTCGTCCCTCATTATTTTGTTGATTTATAATTTTGCTTTTTTATTTTTTAGAGTTTGTCTTCTATGTGGTTGGTCCCTAGCCTATGAGCTTTTTTTATTGTATTTTTTTAAAAATCTATCTCTCACTATTTTGTTGAATCTGATCTATATCTTAGGCTTTTTATTTTAAATTGAATTTTTTTTTTCTTTTTCATCTTTATACATTTGATTTATTGAAGGTTAGTTTTCATACTTTTACTTTCATCTATTTTTATGTTTAATTATCTCAATCTTATACTCATAATTATCTCAATTTTTTTTTTAATTTTATGTCTGATTTATTGGAGGTTTGTTGAATCTGAGTTTGTCTTCTTTTATTTGACAAATTCGTCATTGTGTTATTGACTGGGGAACAAAAATACTTAAGCTGTCTTTGCGCCTTTAAAATGAACAGTAAACACAACTTTTAAACCCTTCAAGGGTGGTGTTAAACTTCGTTAAAACTATTACGAGTTGACTCATAAAATTATATAATTTTAAGAGTGAAATCACGAGTTTTATATACTGCTTTTAGGATTTTAATAAAAACAAATACATTTCTGCAGTGCCGTACATTAGATATTTAGATCTGGATGGACGGTGAGGATGCAATGCATCTTGGTCTAGGTGGGGTCCAAAGTAAGAGTTTTGAAAATAACATTAATGATTTTTGGAGTATAGTTAAAGATAATTGCAGATGTTGCTGGCATGTCTGTTTTAAGATATGTTTTGCAATTATATTTTGTAAAATTTGAAAAAAATTAAATTATTTTTTTATATTTTTAAATCTGATATATTAATATTAAAAATAATTTTTTAAAAATAAAATAAAAATTATTTTAGAAAACAATCATCATTATTTTTTTTAAATATCTTTGAAAAAACATCTTTATTTAACACATAGCTGGCTCGGTCAACAGCTGGCTCAAGTGAACTGAAAGCCATGTATTTTATAATGTTGTGCACTTTGCCTTGATCATAAATTGATAGAAAATAATAGTAATATAACGTCTGCGTGTATACTCACCATATTCATGTCTGCTATGAGAAGTACAAGTTGGAGCTTTTTGGCCACTCACAGACAAGGTCTGTTTGTCATGGATGAGTTTTTTGAATTAATTATATGATTGATTTAAATTGATACTTGAATTATTAAACTTATGGTATTTTAAAAAAAAAATCTTATAATTTTATGATTTTACTATTTATTTTTACAATCTAAATTTATATCATGTAAAAAACTTTAATAGCATTCAAAGGAGGACGCCATCATCTTCTCAATGGTGTTACGCATGCCTGCGACAGATGTGTGGTTTGACCTCTACCACATCTTTTATCTTCTTCTTCTTATTTTGTCTCTCTTCTCCTTACAAAAATGTAAAATTGTACTTTTATTTGATTTTTGTATTTAATTTATTTTTTATATTTTTAATTGTTATATATTTTATTTTATTTTATTTTTAAAATTTTTTCTTCAATTTCATACCTATTATTCTTTTAATTGCTATTTTTTAATTATTTTTCTAATTAAATTTTGTTTTCAATTTAATCTTTTAGCATTTGATTTCAAAGTATTTTTATATCAAATTTAGTCATTATTATTATTATTATTATTATTATTATTATTATTATTATTTTGTTTTGAAGCCTTTTATATTGTATTTTTTTTTAATTCATCCCTCATTATTTTTTTGATTTATAATTTTGCTTTTTTATTTTTTAGAGTTTGTCTGCTATGTGGTTGGTCTCTAGCTTATGGGATTTTTTTTATTTTATTTTTTTTACAAATCTATCTCACTATTTTGTTGCATCTGATCTATATCTTAGGTTTTTTTTTAAATTGATTTTTTTTTATCTTTATACATTTAATTTATTAGAGGTTAGTTTTCATATCTTTATTTTCATTTTTTTATGTTTAATTATTTCAATCTTATGCTCACGCTGATGATTATAAGTTTAATGTATTGACGCGAGCAAAATAAATAAAAAAAATTTAACTTAGAATGTGAAAAATCTTAAATATTACGGTGCAATAATACTGCATTATCAAACCAGTGAAATGAGACACTATTCAATACTTCATTATGATTTAGGTATGGTTGTGAAATTCATGATAATATTTCACACCATATTTTTCTCTTTCCATGCTTAATATATTTTTTTTATTTTTAAATATTTATATTTAGTAATAGTTTTTTTTTCCATTATGATTTAGGTATGGTTGTGAAATTCATGATAATATATTGGATATTTAGTTTTTTTTCCATTCTGGGTCATTTTTTATTTGTAATTCATATGAATTATTGGTTATTTAGTGATTTGGGATAACCTAATCAAGTGGTGTAAAGTATAAATTACATCGCGGCTTGAAACGTAGAAGAAAGGTCAAGCAATATCCTTGTGGAATTCTTCTCATTTCCATCGCGGCTTGAAACAGAGAGCCCAAATAAGCAAGGGTAGTCTTGGAATGGTCGACATATAATTTTATGGCTGAGGTGGAAAATGCATGTTAGGTCTTTGCAAGATGTTCTCTGGATACAATGAGTTGCTAGGGAAGATTACGTTCAATGTATCTCATCAGTCCAAAACACACTTCATTTCACAGTATCCTTTTCATGGATATATACAATGAGTTGCTAGGGAAGATTACGTTGTTCACTGGTAATTTTTTTCCCATTTCACTGATATAAAACGAGAGCCTTGCAGAAGTGGTTGATGTAAATTTTCCTTGTTTTTATTGGATTTTTTTTGTGTTATTTTGAATTTTAAGTCAATTTTCTTTTATTTTTAGGATTTTGATCCCATAGTCTATTTAAAATACATATGAGTTTCTCATATGTGATCTTACCAAATCGAACCCACCAACCACACCTCATAAACAGATGAGTTTCTCACCAAACTTGACACTTTCATGCATCAATGCCTTGGTGTCTTCTCTTTTGATCTTCGTTGTTGAAGTTTTCCCCTGTTCATTTTTGTGCAGACATGAAGATGTGAATCACTATGAGTTGAAGGCACCACATCCAAAAATGGCTCACCCTTGGCCAGACCACTTCCCACTGCAAGTAGCCATGGGTGCGGCGGGTGACGATGCTGAGGCCAAATTAGTGCACAGAAGTTGGACTAATGGTACCCTTAATTTCTTATGCTTCCTACCAGTTCACAGCCCCTAAATAAAATCTTCATCAACATTACACGTGCTCCTGGAATTCTCGTAGGCTGACATTATTAGCTATAAAATGATAATCTTGTGGATGATCATGTGAAATTACCCTAAACTGAAAAGAAAAAAAAGTCATTCAAAGTAATTACAACAAATTCTAAATTTTTAACAAATTTGTTATATATGGAGATGATTTCTTATCTTTAATAAATAGATCCATTTTAATAATGCATTGCAGTTAATTTATCCCTAATTTCACAAATCAACTCGTAAATACTTGTTGCATAGATAGTTCACATATCTATGTGATTTTATTTACAATGTGATTTTATTGGGTCCCTAATATTTGAAACAAATGAAAATTTCACAAATCAATTGGGTCCCTAATATTTGAAAAAAATGAAAATTTACAATGAAGAATTTATATGTGATTTTATTTTTAGGATTTTTTTTTGTTAAAGATATATATTTTTTCCCCACTAGATTCAAGATTTGTTTCGAAAGATGGTTATTTGTATACGGTGAAAAAGTCTGATTTAAGAATCTGAATCTCCCTATGACGGATTAGAATTGCATAACAATCGCCTTATTACATATTTTCTTGGTAAATATATTTAGAAAAATCATTATTAGTTGTAATATTGGGAAAGAATTATATTGAACTGATTTACATTTATTTATTTATTGTATTCAAAAATTAAAAAAAATATATATGTCACAGCAATTCTAGAAACCAGGCACCCGAGAAACCCCGCGTCCTCGAAGAGGAAGAAGGCGGTGTCGTTTTCTTTGCCCCCTCTCTCTTCCGCCTCCTCCTCTTCCTTCAGGTTTGGATATGCAAGTATTGGGAGTAAAAGGCAGAGATTGATTTTTAAGCTGATGG
>Ga0325405_1008087_pt1 | contig 10497 bp, 9 predicted proteins | sample PopdelMetagenome_21_FD_205663 | JGI IMG/M metagenome (GOLD analysis project Ga0325405, IMG submission 205663) | Populus deltoides microbial communities from Bellville, Georgia, United States - Xylem-Control-R2 | ecosystem: Host-associated > Plants > Phyllosphere > Stem > Wood/Secondary xylem...
TGGACTAACTAGTCGGGGTTGTAAATTCCTCGCTCTCTTTATGATTTAATTCCCCCCTGTAATCTTTCTTATTTCAGCCCTCATCTTCTTAATGGGGTCGCCTATTTATAATATACTCGATTACTATAAAAAAAAAAGGTCAAGCAACAAGACTTAAACAATACAAAATTATAACAATCCTTAATATCATATATAAATGAGAATTTTAAGCATAATGAACTTTTAAAGTACCATATTAAAAAACAAAACATTCTAATAAAGAAGATCATAGTACATCCAACATAAGAAGATCCGATTTATTAGACCCATTATATTTTACACTTCTTGTGAGGCTGTTGTGAACACATTGGACACTACTTTTTGTCATATAATTTTTTTTTTATCTTTTATTATGTCTTTTTTTGTTGTGGTTACCTATCTTAATTTAAAAATTTATGTTATTGGATGATACTTTAAAAATAATTTTATGTTTAAATAATTCTCTACTAAACTTGAAATTTGTAGGATTTTATTATTCTTTTATACTATTTTTTTTAATTATAATATTTTGGATGGTAAAAAACATCGTAATCATTTTATCATTAATTAAAATTTTAATACTATATTTAAAAAAAACGTATAAATCCAAAAATTCAAAAGATCCAATAGTCACCAAAGGAGATCATCCTTTATAGTACTTAAATCTACCCATTCCTCGTGCTCGATCATAACTCTTTATAGTATGAATAGTATGAATGATGAAGACGAGGAGTTGAGTTAGTCTAACATTTACATAGTATATGGAAAAAAATATTTGTAATGAATGTGTTTAGATTTTGCTATGGGAGTGCTCTTCGTCTTCGTATATTCATAACCAATATCATCTCTCAATTCTTATCATACTCTCATACGCATACTCATGCTCATCAATTAAACAATTCACTTCAAAATCATATATTAATTACCCAATTCCTTTATTAGAAAAGAAGCAAAGTTAGATTTGCTTTCTATAGCTAGCTAGCAAGACTAAAAGAAAGAAAAAAAAAAAAAAAAAAAGAGGAGGAGAGGACATCCTCTTTGTCCGACAACTCCAGAAATCACTGGGAACAATCATATATATATTAAAGGGGCTTTGCTACTTGCTAAATATAACTTTTAGAAATCAATAATAGGTTCTCCAATGGTAAGATTGCGCTCCAAGGTCCAGGGCAGGTCAAAGAGCTTTGCTGTGATGAATTTGAAAATCTTGTTCACATTGATGTTATAGGTCGCACTTGAAAAGAAGAGAGTTGCATTTAGAACCTTGGCATATGCTCTTGCCTGTCATAAATAAGAATTCAAATTACAAATATGTAAAAAAAAAAAAAAAACGAAAAGAAAAAAGGGTCCATTTCATATTTTCCAGTTAAGTTTTTATGGTTTATAAATTTCTATTAAAATATCGATTGATTAATTGATGTTATTTTATCTATTTTTATCAATCAAGTCCTTGCATCTTAAAACTAAGAATAAGAAATTAATGCTTTCTTCAATGGTGTAAACTTCATCTTCCTTGAGAAACATAAATAATTTATCAAATAATTCTCTTATGAAATCTGAGGTGATTAATCGTTTTAATTTAAATACATATAAAATAAACAAGCATTTAAACAGGAGCATGCGATCCAGGATTATTTGACCCTTTTTTTTTTTTCTTTCAATTTCCGTTCAGGCTACTTAATTATTAGATTGTTTATGCCTCCACTAATAACATGAAAAGTTTGAGTAAAATCTTATCAAAACTTTGGAATGTTACCTGGGTTGCAATTGTCCATTGTAGATCTATCGGGAGCTGGATAAAATCATCAAACTTGGTTCCTATGATAACAGGAACTGCGGTCTAAGAAAATTCAAGAAAGCAAACAAATAACCACAAGATGATCAGAATCCTGCAGCAAACAAGAACATATCAAACCAAAGAAAGGTGCGCTAATGCAGATTTATACCTGATTCCATCTCCTTGCTTCTTGGTACCACCTTATAACACTGCAATAATGATGGACTTTTCATAAATAAATTAAACATTCTACTAATCAATCCTTAATGTCCAAATTAAGAGGGGGAAAGGTGTATAATAGACAATCAAGAATTTAACTAAAGAAACCTGTTTAAAGTGACCCGACTAGTTAGATCAAACATGATCAAAATAGCCACAGATCCCTTGCAAGCCACCGGAACTTGCTGCTCCAATCCTTCATCGCCTACACCGTGAATAACATTTTTTTTGTACCATTAATTGTATATTTTGATAGGAGAAGGAAGTTTTTTTTTTTTTTTAAATGTGATCTTATTCACAAAGTGCTGGGGAAGTTAACTTACCGTCTAGTTCCCAGAGACTATAAGAAATACGTGCATCCTTAACCATCAATGTTTTTTTCATCAATTTCAAACCGTTGTTATGCTTCACTCCCTCATCTTTCTCATTTCCCACATACTTTGCCTTCAAAATATTTGAGGACAGAATAATTATTATAGCCAGCCATCGTATGGCTAAAAAAACCATGTACGTAAATATTCTATAGAAAAATCTACAAAAAATATATATACTAACCAGAAAACTTGTCTTTCCAATCTGACAATCACCTAAGAGGCTAATCTTTAAAGCTACCAAGTCTGAATCATTATCGTGATGGTTATGACATATCGGTGGTGGTGTTGCGCTCGGCATTGTCTCGTCGGTAGCTAGAGACCGGTGTGACAGCATGCGGCGATAGCGAACAGGCTTCCGTAATGAACAAATGAGAACGTGATCCCATATACGGAGAATGCATCGTCTAATGATTGAAATGTGGCGTTGAATCTTTCGTCTGGGATTGAATCGAAACATAATTTGGCAAAATTGATTCATATTGGTTTTTGTTTGAGCAAGAAGGATGGCCTTGAGAAGTACTGCATGTGCATATCCCTTCGGCCATGAAAGAAATTGCTAGCTATAGCTTGTAGTATATTACCCATTTTTTCAAAGATCACGGGTATTTTTGGAACATGCTATTAAATTTTCAGTGACAACTGACAACACCAAACCTTATTTTATTTTATTTTTTGAACAATTTTTTAATCAAGATATCATGTTTCTACTTTAACGGGACAAGACAAGGTCATATGGTCCATATTGCCAGCTGCTGTGTGTTCTTACGTTCCACATGAAATGAAATGAAATGAAATGAAATGAAAGGTGTAATTTTATTTATTATTGGGTTGTTGCTAGTCTCCGGTTAATTTCTCCTACAATTTCTAGTAGCCACAGCCTTTCCGTACGTCTAGCCAGCAAGTCCCTCACATTTTTCTACGTATACTGGTCGGCCTTAGCTCTCGTGTGGTGAAAGTGGTGCAACCCTTGCCATCACTAGATCGTAGCTATGAAATTATTGTACGAAAGAACTATTGCAGTAGCATCGGTTGCAGAACGGAGTAAAGAAACATAGGGCATAGAAATCCTCTTGGAGAAACAATTGATTGCTGAGAGCACAACAGATGAGGAAGAATTTGTTGAGATAAAGTCCCAGTTGAAAGAGTTTGCTAGTTGGAGATTGAAAGTCCCAGCTCATCAATGGCCAGGGTTATTAGCAGCCACGGTCTGCTCTTCTTCGTACAACAATGTGTTGATCTATTTCAGCAAGTAAGATCGATATTGGTATCCAATTTTAGCACAGCATTATCCACAACTCGTTTTCAGGCTTCATTGCAAGAAATAATATTTTCTGTTTAAGATAATCCTTCGCGTGGATCGGTAGCAGAATTTGTATTCTGTTTGCTGACTTGCTAGTTATAGATCGTTACTCTTAGACTTGTAACTAACATTCCCACCCTAAGAAAGTAGCTCTTCGATCAACTGGGTTCATCAAAATGATTCCAATTTGAACTCGGAGTTACATTTACTGGAACATCTTTGAAAAGGAAAGGATCAATTTAAGAATGAAGGATGTTAAAGCTGATCAGAAGTTCAATTCCTTGGGTGTGTGTGTGTGTGTGTGTGTGTGTGTGTATTTGTATAGAATACATAACATCCTTGTGTGTTACAAAACAATCTATCTCTAACCAGTTCTAGCTGCCTAACATTTTTGTATCACAGGAAAGGATGGGAAAAATCAGTATTTCCGACACTGTTGATTTTATTGTTTTGCAATAGAGGGAGTGCTAAGAAACTTCAGCAGGAGTTGTTTTTTTTTTGTCCTCTAAGCTGGTGAATTGGCGTGCACATCTGAGCTCGGGCTAGCTTGTCGCTTGATATCAGTACTACTCTTCCGTTTAAGCATCTTCTTAATCTCTGCCTCTTTCCTGTCTACAAAATCAATCAAATCCTTGAAGCTAGTTGATTGTAAGGAGCGTCTAGGCCTTCCTGGCTGAATCTCATCAACCTCTGCCTCCTCACCACCTTCTGGAGTAAATCTACGGAACTGGAAAATGACCTTACAGCAGAATGTGGTAAGAGCAATGAAGCATGAAATGCCGCAAATAAGAAACAGACCCCAGAAACTCGTCAGGGAGAGACGGCTGTCATCGATTTCATTGATTTGCTCCATGCAATCTCCATGTGTCAGCCATTTGTTGTGGATTTTTTGGAGATCACCATTTTCTGATAGTTGAAGAATGGCAGTTGACAAGTCAACAGCTAGAGGAGAGTCCCTTTGAAACGCCTGCAACAAGAAAGTCTTATTGTAAGAAAATTACTGGAGTTCCCACACGGACATTTCATAACGTATGCTGGACTTTACTACAAGCATTTCAAATTCCTTTTGAAAACATACCACCAGTCCTCTGGTCCAGGTCTCTCCCTTCATAACGAAGGAGTTTCTGTGCTAACTTGCAAATAACTAGTTCAAAATACTGTTCTATATAATTATACATATCCTGCCATTTCCTTTGGTGATTTGGTCTCTGTTGTTATACAGCAGCTATTTAGTGTTACGCTGTAACAGGTGTCAAACTATAATGATTTAATACTTCCTAAATATCACGATTCAAGTAAATATTATTAGTTAGCTAGTATACCAAGTTTGCACCATCCTATATGCTACTTTCATGTCAATATTCATTTTAGAAATCAAGCTAATCCAAACTGCTAGATTTTCTGGAGTAATGATTTTTTCATTCTTAGACTGAAAAATAATGTAGATAGTACTTACAAATCCCCATCCACTTTTTGTGAACTCTTGGCCCACGGTCCTAAATTTACAATTGGTGGAAGACAGGAAGAGCTCAATATAAGGAAGCTCATCAACAATTGCAGCCACGCCACCATTTTTTGGTCCAAGTTGAAGGGCAGTACTGTATTCCTGCTGGCTTTTCAATATTACGAGTCTAGATCCTGCTATGTTGAGCTCGTCCATCAGGTAGTTCCTTGCAAATGACCCATCTTGAATTCCAATCGGTTCATTACTTGAGACCAAGCTGTCAATCCCTTCGATCCGTGATGTTAACTGCTGCACTGTGAGGATTGATGTCAAACTAGCTGTGTAGCTTGAATTGATAATCAACACTACAAATAGCCATATGATCAGCACAAAACGTCCCAAGGTGCTCACTGTGTTCTCTCCTACACCACATCCAAGCAACTAAGATTATTAGGTGTTTCCCTAGAAAGCTTATGTGAAGAAACAAGTAAAGAAAGAATAGATGAATAGGCGTAGCTCACATACTGTGTGAAAAAAACATTGTTGAGAAACTGAACCTGCAAGATCAGTGCAAATGTCAGTTCGAAGCATTCCAATATTTGTGAAGCAAAGCGCATAATAGCAATGTACCTCCTCGGCAGGAGAACGCTTAAAACAAAGGCTTTGAAACAGCTGATTACATCTTGCCTACTACTGCCTAAATATATTTGCTTTGCCTTAATTACTAAAACGTTCCACATTCTATCATGATCTGTTTGACTGCATTCTTTGAAATAATATGCACCAACATCCTGATCTCTCAGCTACATCAATGCTATATGCATACTAAAAAAGTGATTTTCATTGCATGTACTTTTATTTCTGTATTAGTTCCCCTGTATCGCCAGGATATTTCAAGGCATCTATGCAACAGCAAGAGATATTTGCCTAATTGAGCTGAAATTGTCAGCCAGAAGGAAATGCAAGTTTATTCAGGGGCCTACAGATGATTTCAAAGCATGCTAACCAGAATATTGTCATAATTTGCCGACTAGGAGGACCCCTGAATTCATTATTCATTCGGTGCTCAAGAATCCAGACTACAGCTCCCACGAAAAGAAAGAAGGCACCTGTGACAAGCCACATTTGGATAGTAAATGGCTTGAGGAACGCCCAAGGGCTAGACTTTTGTTCCTTGACTGGAGCAACTACAACCAGCCCTGATTCCATAAAAGGCTGCGTAAAATCTACAATCTTTGTCCTATTTGTGACTATAGTAACATCTCCAACAGCTGCATCATAACGCTGAAGAGGAAGAGATCAAACAGAAAAACTACTAGAATGTAATCATCAAAGAAGGTATAGCTCCAAAATAATGAAGATACCAAGTTACAAATTATAGCCAGATACTCACATCTTGAGCAACCGCTTGGACAATCTCATTGTACTCTGGATTTCGCTTGCCATCTCCATGTAGCATATATGTGCGTGGGACAGGATATGGCAGCAAGTTTATTGCAGCTTCGAAGACATCAATGCAGTATCCCCTAACCCCTGGGGGGTTTTTGTCTTTAGCGACAAATTGTTGATAACTTATGCGATTAGGCACAGCAATTCGCAGTGGCTTGCCGTTTTCAGGGAATACCCATCCTCGAGGTACAAGCGAAGTTTCACCAGGCCATATTACACTGGAAAGATGTTGATTACTGGAAGAATTATTCCGAGGCTTTGTATACAAGACCTCTGGAGAAATTGTTGAAAGACCAGAGTAATTTGACCAATAACCAATCCTTCTAGATCCTGTCCCACCAATGTTAAGAACATCATATGCCGGACGAACCAAGTTCTTATCCAAATCAAATTGAATTTGACCACTTGGACCACTGAAGTTCATCCTGAGAAGTGTCTGGAGAAACTGTTGGCCTCCATCAAAAACACGCAGTGATGCCAAGTTCATTGCGCTTCCTTTTGTGTCGCTCAACTTTGGATCAGTAGAGTGTGATAGATTTCCACCTTCATTGAGAAAAACATCAAGAGCTCGGGCAGCTAACCATACTGTATCATAAGCATAAAGTGCATAAGAATTGAACCCAGAAGCACCGATGCTCTTCTTGTGGTTTAGGTTGTTCCATCTAGACATAAAACTTCGTTTGAGATCAGTTTCTGGATTGTGATGGCGAAGAGAAACAACCCCTTGTAAGAGATTCATTGTGTCAGTGTCATCTGGTTCTAATGAATCTAAAACCGAAGGGAGCCAATCTGTAGCAATCCAAACATAGCCTTTGGTCATCATATGAAGACTTTTAGCTACAGAAAAAATTGACAAACCGGAATCTGGATTTACATGTACAACATAAACCCGAGATTCCATCTGGTTAACTTCAAGCAACAAGTCGGAGATCTGACTTCTGGGCGCTCCAGGGGTCAAGGCAGCCTTGTAAGTGATCTTCGCACGGTTTTTTGCCAGGGCATCACCCAATATAGATATCCCATTCCTGCCACAATCATCATCCACAAAAATGGCAATTACCTCTCGCCAACCATAAGACGTAACCAGATCAGCAATTGCATACATCTGGAAATAGTCATTCTGTGTAGTGCGGAGGAAATATGGGTACTGTAATGCTGAAAGGGAAGGATCTGTTGCTGCAAATGATAAAAGTGGAACATGAAGTTCGTTGACAACATGAGATATTATATGAGCTATTCCAGAAGATTGGGGGCCAATCACAGCAACAACACGGTTTTCCATCAGCTGCAAAGCTGCATCATGGGCAAGGAAACTTTCATCAAAATTCTCATCATTATGTCCTTACTTAATTACATAGGTGCGGATAGTCACGCCTAGCAGTTAGCTGGCATGAACATCTAAACAAAGTTCAAGCTAGAAATATCTCACCATTCCTAAATTTGGCTTTAATTACCAATGGACATTAACATCGAATTTGTTCTGCATTATAAATTACAACATTTCCATGGCTTTCAAAGTTCAGGGAAAAAAAAAAGATTTTTGCTGGTGTGGATAATAAATGCGATCAATACAGCCACACATACAGAACTAGGCAGCATCTTTAGTGCTAGAGACACCATTATTCATGTTTTGTCAAAGGAAACTGTAACTGCAAAGCTAATAAGAGAAATGGAGATTGTACAGTGAACCATAGCGGGCAATGGAAACAGAGACTGCAATTAAAACAGGAGTGCAGGAATTTAAAAAATGAAAAAGAGGCAAAGAAATCCCAAATTCAAATACAAAAAGGAATAGTATCTTGAAAATGATTTTGAGGAAGAAATACCTTCGACAGTTCCAAGAAATCCACTGCAATTAGTGTTATGAGAAATAAGGTTCAATCTAGTCCCGGGAAGAACGGTTGGATCAGAATTGACATCGTCAACAGCAGCAGCAATAGCTGGCCCAGCTGCTCTCCCTATCACTGAATCGAAGGTAAACAAACTTCCTATATTTGCAACACTCGGTCTTGGAGAAGAAGAAGAAGAAACACTAGTTCCATTTCCATTTGCAGCTGCCTGACCAAAAACAACTTCCATGGGCACACAAATACCAGTAATCAACAGCAGCAGCAGCAGCAACACTCTTTTCATCATCAAAAATACTCTAGTAGCACAACCACCACCAGCAATATTCAAAGACACATCCATGGTAACTAACCAAGCTTGCAATCAAATTAAAAATAAATAAATGATTCTCCACGTCAAGCAACCATTTTGTTTCTTCAATGTAATAAGTACCTGCCAATGATGAAACACAAGCACAGACACATATTAATGAACATTGAAAGCCGAATTATGAATAGCAACAAAATATAATAAAGTAGAAAAACAAGCTGTGGAGCCCACATGCAAGGGAGGAACAACAAGAAGGAAGGATATGTTGCGGTGTAGTGGAATATTTTGGTATGGCTTTAAGCTTTAGCTTAGATCAGATTAGATGTTAGCATATATTAGTGATTACCTTGAAGCCCAGATACGGAAACTAGTTTGAACAGTTGAGTGCATCATAATTAAGCTTTGAGGATGTAATGAAAAAACAAGGATCAAGAGAGTGGACAAAAGCTCTAAACAGTCTTGCAAGCTCAAGTAAGGAATGATTCTCTCCTTTTATGTCTGCTTGTTTTATTATTCTCTGGTGTGTTTAAGCTTTTTGCAAAGGACCATGGCTAGCATTTACTACAATTTAATAATAATAATAATAATAATAATAAGAGTTAAAGCAACTCTAATATAATATCTTTGGGATTCCACTCCGAACATATATCAGTTAAAATTAATTATTTTTATATATTTTTAAATCATTAATATGTTAATGTAAAAAATAATTTTAAATAATAATAAAATATTATTTTAATATATTTATATATAAAAAAACATTTTAAAAAATAATTATTACCATACTCTCAAACATTTCTGTAATCAAATTACGAACCAAACTTATTATTCTATATTTCTTTGTGGAGTTTGAAATCCATCATGGGATCCCTCAAGTTTTAAAAATCAGCTAAATCATCCTTTTTATTTCAACTTATTTTAGGATTTCTTTTCTTTTTTTTATCATAAAAGAGAGATTCAAACTTAAAGCTTCTTAAAGGAGAGAAGACACTGATACTAATTGAGTTACAACTCTCCCTTTTTTTAAATAAATAAATTAATATGATATGTTAACCCTTGTGTTTTGAATTTGTAGTCAATTATGTATGGTCAACCCTGGTGACTACAAACTGAACTGTTGTGCCTAAAATTAAATAGTAACAGTCGATTTAATCAATTTCCAAAACTTGAGATGTTAATATATGATCAGGATATTTATATAGTTATTAATTTTAAAATTTGTAAAATTAGTTGATATATTTGTAAACTATTCTGAATATTTATATTAATTAAAAAAAACTTTTTAGAAAAAAAAAAACATCGAATGACCCTTCTTTGTTTTGAGAGTAAATTATAATATGGTCATTATATGATGTGGGTCCAACAGCTGTGCATGTGAAACATGTGGCCCTGTGGGCATCGTTTATTTATTTGCTGCGTATCTTAATTATAAATTATAATATTTGACTAATCAAGAAACCCTAAAAAATTGGAATTTTGGCCTTGTTGAAGCTACAAAAGCCATCCATGCTCGTAGAAGTTTGGAAGCATTTCCATTTATTGCGAAATAATCATGCCATTCACGTATACTTATTGTGTCTACTTGTAATGTATATGTAATAGTGAATGTACCCATGCCACGCTTTTGGTGGAATTCCAAGTTAATTTCAAATGCAAAAGGAGAATATGCATGTACTATATTATTATAGATGTGTTTTTTAATCTCATAAAATTTGTTAATTAAGGAAGGAAGGTTTAATACAATGAATTGAAAAAAAAA
>Ga0325405_1008088_pt1 | contig 10497 bp, 8 predicted proteins | sample PopdelMetagenome_21_FD_205663 | JGI IMG/M metagenome (GOLD analysis project Ga0325405, IMG submission 205663) | Populus deltoides microbial communities from Bellville, Georgia, United States - Xylem-Control-R2 | ecosystem: Host-associated > Plants > Phyllosphere > Stem > Wood/Secondary xylem...
ATTAAACATTAAAAATATAAAAATAATGTTAAATAATAATCATCCAAATATTCATTACAAATTTAATGTGTTTCAAAAACAAAATTAAACTAGAATAACGACGGAGGAGGAGGAGGCTGGTTGTTCCCGGGATCGTGCGGTCAAAAAGGAGCTACACATGTATCATCACCCATCCTTGATCTAATGTCCATAACCATTTGATGGAGCTATTCATAATCCGTTAAGAGTCGTTCATATTGTTGTTTCAAGGTCATGAACTCCTCAGACTGGGTGCTCGATACTAATGGAGAGCTCCCAACGGTTGAGACACTCTAGGCCGCCCGCAAGTTTTCGGCCGTAGTGTTGGAGAGCCCATAGACCCGATTTTTATTGGGTTCACCAGATGATCCTACCTCCATCCATAAATCCGGATCAAAACCCGGATGGGTCGAAGGATCGTCCTCATATCTCTCCCTCAACTAGCTATTATAGGTCTCCTGAAATTTTTTTAAAAAAATCATCATATTCAATTCAAGAAAATAATAACTTATGAAATTAAATAATGGAACGAACATACCACGAAGTGTTGAGCACGGTTGTCCACGAACTGTTGCACCCCCTTTGGGCAGTCTTCACTCCGCACGTGCGTTTTGACAAACAACTCCATTGGGCTCAGCTCACATCCAAAAGACGTAGCCCGTAAGAAAAAAATTGTTGCAAGTTAAATATATTTATAAGTAACAACAAATTAATTAACGATATATTTCATTTAAATTAATCTTACTATCTGCGTCGCATGTGCACTGAACGGAATGGAGCCGCCGGTGTGCGTGGTCATCGAATCATGAATTTGTCGGTTCCGATTGTCGACATCAAACTGTGAGCGTCGTGCAAACCGCTCAAATGTCACGTGCTCAATATATTACGTCTATATATCCCAAGAGATGAATGACGGCTTGAATTCCCGCCAAACCGCCACCTCATTCCAGCCTTTTAGACCGTTATCTCTCGCATATCTTTTTGCTTTTTTTTGTGTCATACCAAAAATCACGCAACCTACTTCCATAGTAACAAATTAGAATTTAGAATATAAAATTATAAAACAAAAAGTTATATTATTTTCGATGTTACCTAGTTGCCACGTGATTCTCCCATACCCTCCTCACAACATTGTTGTTCGCACTATCTCACTCAAATTTGTGTTATGTATAAATAATTCATTTAAAATAAAAATAGTACAAGATATAAAATTATAAAAATAATTTATTAAAAATAAGCTGGAAATTAGAAGTTAACACCTACCTGAAATCATCGAAACCATGCATCGATATTAGGTCTCCACTCAGGATGCCTGGAAACCTGACTCCATTGAAATAATGGAATCCCCATCGACAATTTAAACACTGATGTTATTATCCGAGCAGTCTCAATGTTTGTGAACATGAAATTAAATTAAATTAATAAAATTTTAATTAGTTGTTAATAAATTATGTTATAAGTATATATAAAAAACTAAAACATAAACAAACTAACATTGAAAGGTCATCCTTCCAATATGCCTGGTATTTGCGGATGAATTGACCCCGCTGTGAAACCGCGCTAGAAGAGGCAGCATCACAAGTTGGTGCATGTGCCTCTTCTTGATCAGCACCTAAGGATAAGTCATCCTCGTTGCTAGAAGAACCGTCTGCTGACGACGTGCTGTTGATTTCATTCTACACATCTATATAAATTTATACGAATAATTACATAATTAAATTCGATTATTTAAAAAAAATTCAGCAACACCTCCCCTATACTGGAGATTACCCACAATTTTTTCAAACCTGCAAATATTTACAATAACCACAAACCATTTGACTCCATTGGAAAATCTTATATACAACCTAACATCTATAGAAATTTAACATCTATATAAATTCATAAATAACAATTAAAATTAATCGAAATAATAAAAAACATAACAAGCAATAATATAATAAAATTAAGATAAAATAATTAAATTTAATTCTATATTTCAATTAACATTTTTAAGGTAAATTCAACAATAACAATTCAAATTTAATAATTATTTCAATTATTATGGCAATACAAACAATAAAATAAATTGAACAAATAAAAAGAAAAAACTAAAGACTTTAGGAATGAAAAATGTTTACCTTAATAGTGTATTGATTTCAAGATTTTATCTACGAACAATACACAAAACAAAAAACACAAAAAAAAATAATCATAACTAAAATAAAAAAAGAGAGTAAAAAAATACAAAGATAAAGAAAGGAGAATACATACCTTTTAATATGTTGAAAACTACAATCAAAACATTAAAAATTCGCACCAATTCTTGCAAAAACAAACACAAACACAAATGGAGAGGAGAAGAGAAGATGAAATGAGGAACGGAGAAAAAAATGAACAACAGAGGGGGAGCTGGGTTTTATACAACAATTTTACCGACGGCTTTACCAAAAGAAATTAGAATAATATTTTCATGGTGGTGGCATTAAATTTCAGTCGGTATATTTTGAATTTCACATTAAAATTTTAAAAGTCCCTCCAAAATTTTTGAAATCCGTCAGCACGTTCGTCAGTAAAGAGGTGTCAGAGCACGCGCATTGGAATTTGCAGCGGCCATTGGTGATTTCATCGATATCCGCACCAACCAACCTAGCACTTGACAGTTGCACGCACCTCTATGATGATATACTGATGATCTGTCTGTCGGAAACAACGTCGGTGATTGTGGCATGGACAGTAAATATTTTGCAATTCTTGGTAAAATACCGACGAATGGTTTCCGTCAGTATGGACGTCGGTATTTGTGACAAATGCAGTAAATATTTTGTAACTCTCGGTAAAATACTAAGGACGGTTTCCATCAGTTTGGACATTGGTATTTGTGTCATACTTTTACATATTTTGTTTGGATTGCCTATTTATCCTCATGCGCAAACGCTTAAATTGCAATCTTACCACACAACACAATAACAACAGTAAACAATTATAAAATAAATATTTCATTTTCCAAAATATCATCCATAATATTATATTATAAAAAAAGGCTTTACACTTTCATGTTCTGATCATATTCAGTCAGAATTTTCCTCTTCGTCATCAATTGAATTGTTATCAGCTCCATCGCACTCTTCAATGTGGTTATCATCATCTTCATCGACATTTGCTAGTCTACTAGAGCTCAAAACAACATTCAACTCCTTTGCGTCAACATTAATAAGACTATCATTGAAAACATGAAAATTCAAATTTTCTTCTAAGTCAATCAAAGGAGCAACTCGATATGGTTCAACCAACTCACTAACTTGAAAAACTTCATCTATCACACTTATGTGTTCGTTCTCATCCTGAACAACCACGACACGACCCCTAGGTTTTGTTTTTAAAACTGATAACCAATCAACTCTTGATTAGTCCTTTCTAAAGGTAGGGGTGTATGTGTAATAAACTTGTTGGCATTGCTTTGCGAAAACAAATACATCGTTTACATTGCGGAGTCCAGCTTTTGAGTTGATTTCAACGAGACCATAGTGAGGATTTACTCTGATTCCTCTATCAATTATGTCATACCAATAACATTTGAATAAAAACTCTATTATGCTCGCTATGATATTGCAATTCGATGACCTCTTCTAATTTCCCATAGTAGTCAACTTCAAACTCACTACAAGTCGATCCTTTAATACAAACACCACTGTTGTATGTCTTTCTTCCATATCCGTATTCTTTAGTATGAAACACATCCATTGACAAAATACCCGTTATAGCACTTGACTTTTCTTTCAGGGCTCAAACTTAGTAAAAATAGTGAAATAGCAACATTACCTCCTATTTGATAAACCTTGTATATCAAATACAACAATAATAAATAAACAGACATTCTGTAATATAGATGTACAGTTACATTGTAAGAGATAATGAGTTTATGATAGGACTTACATGTGTTCTAAACCACGTGGCAAATTGTTCATCTTGTAATTGAAAGATTTGAGATTTGGTCAGCTGTGAGTTATTGGACAGTAAATATCATCGATATTGCCTACAAGGTTGTTCCAAATTATATGAGTTTATGATACCACAATATATAAATAGTACACTCTTGATAAAGTTTAGGTAGTACATCTACTTACTTAATAAAAGGTCTCAGCTCATTACAGTTAAATAAAACATAATTGTGTGCTTGTCTGAACTTTATTTCGGGTAAATATCTCCCCCTTACGACATTTTTAAGTGTGGGTCGTCTAGGATTGGAGAATATTGACAAGTTCTCATATAAAGACACTTTACCACCATCATCATTGATGGGGACACCGAACCAAAAACATTGTTTACGCACGCGTATGATCATAGATGATGGAGGATAGCCCAAACCATTGAGAAATTAGGCTTTAGCTTATGTTTTTTGGTTTAATTTATATGAACTTTTAGTTAAGGTTTATTAATTTGGTTTTATTTGTTAGGTTTGATTTAATTATTGTTTGGCATTTTATTTAGTGGGCCATAAGCTCAAACGCTTGTTCTAGTTAGGGTTTTGGTATTTATATCCTACTTTTCTAAATGTTAGACAATTTTGATGATTAATGAAAATATTGCAGACTTTGCATATCTCCAATCCCCTTTCTTCTCTTTCTTTGATTTCTCTTCTCAGCTTCTTCTCTAAAAGCTTCTTTCTTTTCTTACTTTAATTCTTATTATTTATTATCTCGCATCCAAATCTAACTGAGAGTCTACCCTAAAAACAGTGACCCCTAGGACCCAATAAAGGTGTAGGTCAATTCTTCAACATGTCATAAGTGATAGAATATAGCTAGGATGGTTAGATATCGTACAAAACCAAGTCAGAATTAGAGCCTATGTTCGAACAAAAAATTACGACAACAATAGAATTAGTTTTTTTAGTGCAAATTTTGAGAGATTTATCCAACCTTAAAAACAAGATAACGAAGGAACAAATTTAGCATTATGAAGACCCTTAGTCAGTCTAAGAAAACTGATGATTTTGGCAGCAAAGGGGGAAGGATAAAGAGAGCAGAAAACATCTCAAATAGGGTTCGAAAAAAATATTTCTTTCTTTTTTGTTTTTGTTAATTTTCTAGCAAACATGAGCTACACTCGGTTCAAAATGGGTATACACCATCTTCAGCACGTGGGTTCCAAAATTGAGTAACAACAGTTCTGATTAGAAAAAAAAACCAACAATAACCAGATTTACACTGTTCATCTTCTCCACCAGTAAACCGCCGCTGCAAAGCACACCACCTTCACCAGAAGGCAGGTTGGGTGTCTTCAGTAACAACCATCAAAACCCACCCGCTCTCCACGCCAATTTACTACCTCTAAAACTTTCGCAGCACCTTAGCCTCCATCACCAGCAGCAGATCAGTGGGTTACAATAATCATAGCCCACGCCACTATCACCAACCAACCCAGACAACAACCCGCAGCCACAACAGGTCGCCTACACCAGCAGCAGTAGATCTTTGTCGGCGACAGCTCATCAACCAACTCATCCTCTCCTTGCCATCGGTGGGTCGGACATCCAGCCACCACTTCGCGCCACAAGAAACCCACAGAGCCACACCGAGTTGCTGTCTCCACAGTAGATTTGTCTTCAGCCTCTCGCACCATCCAGTGGCACCAGCAACAAAAGGAATCGAAAATCACAGAAGACAAAGGAAACTCAGCAAAGAGATTGCAGCACAGAAGACATTGGAGGCAAAATTAATTAACCCTACCACGTCATCCGCCACGTCAGCTCTCTAGAACCACATCATCAACCACATCAGCAGTCTGGAGCCATACCAGTTCAGGCAGCCACGCCACGTCAGCATCCAGCTCCATGTCATCGCATGTTGCCACGTCAGCTGGCACATAATTTGAGGTCCATCCTTGATCAATTTAAATCTTGGTTGGTAAATTACTCTACTCTTCAATTTGTTGATTTTACCTTTTTGGTATTGCACTTGGTATTCAAAATTATCATTAATATTACTTTTGTGCCAAAAAAAGAGAAAAAAATCATAAAAAAAATCTCACCGAGAATTTTTAATTGTTAATTTTTGTTCATCAACCTCTTTCATTAGTGATAGATAATATCTTATTCTATTTGATAATTATGAGTTCTTGCTTGTGACATCGTGTTTGATTAATCATTTACACTTAAGAATCTAGTATTACATGCTTATAATTTTATTAGTGTAATTTGTTCTTGATTAATCTCCATATTTAAGAGAGAGAAAATTAGTTTTATTTTTGTATTGTGATTTTACATGTAAGAACCATTTGTGATCTCAATTCCATTTATAAGTTAGTGTTGCATGCATTTGTGTCATAATCATCTAGTGTCCAAGCTTAAGTTTACACTTACTGTAGACTCAATCGTTAGTGATACTCTTATGACCATTTAAAGAGAACTGCAAAGTTAGGTGATCAATATGTTTAGAAGAATTGAGCCCCAATAGGGTTTTCAAATAAGGCACTCAAAGACCAATAAATATCACAAGAATAATCATTATGGACAAGTTCACTCTGAACGCCACCAATATGACTATCATTTAGGTTACTCTAAACACGATGACTTTGATGAGCGAGTCTTGAGTCCTAACAAAATAAAAGCCCCCACTTTTGACGGTCGTCATGACCCTTGGATATTTGATATGTGGATTTGTGATATGGATAGATTCTTTGAGTGGCATAACTTGTCTAATAATAGAAAAGTTAGATTTGCTAAGATGAAACAGATTAATAAAGCCAAAATTTATTGGAGAGATGTTGAGGATTGTTTAGAGATGAGAGGTAAACCTTCTATAGCTGATTGGATCAAAATGAAACAAAAACTTCTGGAGAAGTACCTACCCCAGTCTTATAGGAATAAACTCTTAGACCAATGAAACAATCTAAGACAAGGGAATAAGTTTATTAATGAGTATATAACGCAGTTTAACGATTACATGATTAGATGTGCCATAAGAGAGAATGAAGCCATGACTTTGCATAGATTTTGTAAAGGCTTAAATGATGATCTTAGAAAAGAAGTTGTATTTCAAGGTGTATCTACCCTTAACCAAGCTTATACCTTAGTTCAAGATTACAAGTTGGTCACGAAGAATCAGTGGATGAATTGTCAGGGCTCTTATAATATCCCTAACAGGTCCAAATTTAGAAGTAGTGATTCTTTGTTAGGTGCTTCACCCCACAGACCTAATCCTAGTAGCGCCCAACTTTGTAAGAAAGATAAGGGCAAACGAGTATTCAATGAAGTGTCTAAGGTGAGTTCAAAGGTTAAATGTATTAATTGTTTAGGTTTTGGTCATATCTCTTTAGATTGTACCTCTAAACCCTTAGTCATCCAAAAACATAAGGATATAGGTAAAGAGGAACATTGTAGTATTGAAGTGTATGAGCCTAATCTTGAAAATTTTAGTGACTTAGATGACGAGGATGTGCAAGAAGAGAGACCCAACACAATGAGTCCACATGATCTTGAGAATGAGGTTAAGAAAGAGTCTGATATGTCTGCTTTAATGGTAGAGAAAGTTTTAGGGAACTCTTCAGTAGAATTGCCTATAGAGATAAGTATGGTCTTAGAATAGTCTTATGATATTAGTCCTCCTAAATTACTTGATTCCTCACCCCACATGCTTAGTGTCCAGCACATCATAAGTTTAGAGTATCATGTTGAACTTCTTGACCCCTTACCTCATGCACGTGATAAGGAAGATGGAGATAATCGTAGTTTACTTGATTATATCCATACCATATCTACACAGGTTTCAAACAATGTTTGTCTCATTCCACACCCTCAATCATTTAGTGTTCATAGTTACAAACTTGAGAAGCCTATAGAACACCTTCCCATATCTCCTTACGATAGGATGTCTAAGTCAGCTGAGTTGTTACCATGTAGAGTTCATAATTTGCGTATAGAGATCATGAAACAAATTCAAGCAAGTAATGAACAATACAAATTTCGAGCTGATTTACTTAAGTATCATGATGCACTTAATGTTCTAGATTATTTCATGATACAGATTAGACCTGAATGGTGTCTTTTGGAAACCGATCATAAATTACAAGTAAGTAGTGCTAGACCATTCAAAATGTTGCAAATGATTAAATCAAATAATTATGTCATTAAATTGCCATTAAACTTTGATATTAGCTCTACTTTTAACATGAAAGACCTCAATATTTATAAAATACAACCTATCCCTGATGCTTTTTTTGATACCCCTACCTCATCATCCATATCTTTGGCAACAAAAGGAACATATTAATGCTACTTTGAATGCAGAAGTTATTTTTACCAGGGATGATGAACTTCAGCAAATCCCAGTATATAGGCTCGACGACTAGATTCAGACTATACTTGGATTATCCTAGACATCAGAACAGCTTGATCATTATCTTTGAGAGCATTATCGGATCTGCCTTGACCTATACTTGACGGGGTCGAGTTCTTCCAACCCTGGGAGAATTGATGGGGACACTGAACCAGAAACATTTTTTATGCATGCGTATAATCATAGACGATGGAGGATAGCCCAAACCATTGAGAAATTGGGCTTTAACTTATGTTTTTGGGCTTAATTTATATGAACTTTTAGTTAAGATTTATTAATTTGGTTTTATTTGTTGGATTTGATTTAATTATTGTTGGGTATTTTATTTAGTGGGCCATAAGCCCAAACGCTTGTTCTAGTTAGGGTTTTAGTATTTATATCCTACTTTTCTAAATGTTAGACAATTTTGATGATTAATGAAAATATTGCAGACTTTGCATATCTCCAATCCCCTTTCTTCTCTTTCTTTGATTTCTCTTCTCAGCTCCCTCTCTAAAAGCTTCTTTCTTTTCTTGCTTTAATTCTTATTATTTATTGTCCCGCATCAATCATGCTGTGGAACACATTTGATTCTTATTCTCAAATGAGGTTCGAAATAATACGAGATAAATGTTGAGATCTCCTCAACAATATAGGCCTCACATATTGAAGCCTTTGGCAACAAATCACGAAAAGTTAATGGAATGAGTGTTTGCATAAACATGTTGCAGTCATGACTCTTTATTCCATATAATCTGCATTCCTCCATATTAACCAGCCTTGATATGTTCGAGGCATGTCCATTGGGAAAACACAAGCTCTTAAGCCATTTGTAAACTAGTAGTTGTGCATTTTTCTCTAACATGAAGCTTGCTCTAGGTTTTGTGACCCGTGACCCATCAAAAACCAACTCCATATTTTTTCGGTTACAGAACAATACTACATACAATCTATCCTTGATGTTGTCCTTTGTCTTCCCCTTCACATCCATGACGATCTTGATTGGTCTTGAAAATGCTGGCAAGAAATGACGGTGACAATAAAAAAAGAAGCTTTACCTCCGTTGTTTAGTATGAATGCCTTGTTGTTTTCCATACAGTATGGACATGCTAGTTTTCCATGCGTACTCCAACCAGAAACCATTTCATAAGCTGGGAAATCATTGATAGTCCATATCAAAGCCGCTCTCGTTACAAAATTATGTTTCCTTGATATATCATAAGTCAAAACTCCGGAGGACCACAACTGCGTCAACTCATCAATCAATGGTCAAAGTCAAACATCTATATTCTGGCCCGGACTACTTGGAACTGATATGATCATAGATAAAAATATGAACTCCGACTTCATACACATCCCCAGTGGCAAGTTATAAACCGTCAGTATGACCGGCCAACAAGAATAAGGAGCAGCAAATGACCCGAATAGGTTGAATCTGTCTGTACATAACCTAAGACGCACGCTCCTTGATTCAGCTGAAAAGTGAGGATGCACACTGTTAAAGTGTTTTCATGCTTCGTCGTTAGAAGGATGCACCATCACTCCATCAACCATATTATGTGATTGGTGCCATGTCATGTGTTTAACAGTCTTTGGTGACATGAATAACCTCTGCAATTTAGGTGTGGTTAGGAAGTATCTAAGTTTCTTATATGCCACGAGATTCTTTCCCATGCCAGTTCTGGGTTTGTAACGGGAATGCCCATATGTCATGCACTCGGTCAGCTCAACATTTTTAAGATAGTAAATCATGCAGAAGTTAAAGCAAATGTCAATTTTATGGTATCTTAAATCGAGGGGTTCCATCATGGACTTAGCAGCATATAAGTTCTCTTTAAGCTTGTTCCCTTTAGGTAAAATACTTCTCGCCCATTCCATAATTTTGTCATAACTGGCCTCACTCAACCCATGATTTGACTTGATGGTGAACAATTATGCTACGACCGATAATTTACTATGGTTCGTGCACCCATCCCATAATGGTTTGTCAAAATCTTTCAACAAATAAAAAAACCCCTGCTGCATCTGCATTAGGTTCTTCTTCTACGATTGGACATTGACTGACATTACCTTGATTCATTCTCATTGCATCCATAACCATATTTTTGTAAGGATTACTGTTGTCATTTACAACTTAATGCACGTTGCTAGCACTAAAAGTTGACCCAACCACCCTTTCTAC
>Ga0325405_1008089_pt1 | contig 10497 bp, 4 predicted proteins | sample PopdelMetagenome_21_FD_205663 | JGI IMG/M metagenome (GOLD analysis project Ga0325405, IMG submission 205663) | Populus deltoides microbial communities from Bellville, Georgia, United States - Xylem-Control-R2 | ecosystem: Host-associated > Plants > Phyllosphere > Stem > Wood/Secondary xylem...
AGTTAATTTTTGTTAATTAGATATTTGATCACGCTTTGTCCCAGGTTAAATAATTTTTCTCAATAAAAAATAAATATACAGGTTTTTCCAACATGTTTTTGGGTATAAAAGAAATTCTTGATCATAAATCAAAATATTTATACATGCATCTAATTGATTAAATTAATATTTGATAAAGAAATGACTAGGATTAAGATATTTGACTTCACAATAGGGGCTATGTACTTAATCATGTCTAATAACTTTGTGTTTCAGAATATATATTCTATTTAACTAAACTATTATCCATGCCAATAAAAGTTAAAGAAATCACTAACAAAATTAAATTGAATAAAACTATGAAACTCAACTATAAAACAATCTAATGTTGAATGGAAAAACTAGAAGAAAAATTTTAAATCAATTTGATGTTAAGGGATGAAATAAAAAAAACATCAATTTATAAAAACCAAGACAACCTAGGTGAATCTTCTAAACATGAGTTAATTTTTAAAACTCGCAACTCATAAGATTCTAGATATGGAATCAATTAAGAAAGCTCAATTCCAAATCAATGTAATGTTGAATAACGAAACAAAAAAAATTAAAGAAATTGTCAAAGTGAAAAAAAATATAGCAATTAAAAAAATAAAAATCAAATTCGATAGAAAAAAACTAATGATGAAATTGTAAAAACAAATCATCTTAAAAATAATTTTAAATAAAATAAATAGCAATAAAGAGAATGATGATTAAATTTAAAAGATGAAAAAATTAAAGGGGATTGAAATCGAAAAGAATTATAATTTTATAAATTATTTTAAATAAAATAAATAATAAAAAAAACAGAGTTTAAATTTAAAAGGATAATAAATTAAAAAGGTAATTTGAAATTTTAAAAGAACTGATGTGAAAATCAAGGGAAAAAAATTTATCGATGCCAAAGCAAATGGCTTTTGGCCACACCGCTGCCTCGCCACGAAGACAATGCTAAAGACAATTCAAACTCCTCCGTAGAAGTAGAAGGTGAAATTTGACCAATTTGAATCTCCTTTTGGCTCAATCTCGGGGTTGTCTTTGAAAACAATGGCATCCTCTCATTTTTTACAAATCAAATATAATTCTCAATCAATCAATTTCGAATATGTTTATTTGATCTTCTCAATACGTTCTTTTATTATTATTATTATTATTATTATTATTATTATTATTATTATAAATGTGCAGTCTTCTCCTTCTAAATTTATGGCCCAGCAATACCCGCTTCTTCTTCTTCTTTTTCCTTTGGGAGAGGACGGGTTTCATTGCAATATCGCACTTGCAGAACAAACTCTTCGTGATGCCAGCAAGTTATACCAGCAATTTTTAGTTGATGCATTTGTCAATGTTGAGGAGGATCGGCTTGATTATGTTAGGGCGAATCAAAATGATCTTATAACAGGCACATATCAAGGCATCTATGAATCTGTTCTTGAAGGGGATGCTGAGGGCTCTTCAACTGGCAAAATCAGATACATGTTCAATAACTATCATGATGCCATGGCCATTTGCAGACATTATGGTAATCCGAATCTTTTTATCACATTCACTTGCAATGTCAAATGGCATGAAATTCGAAGAGAGCTCAAGGAGCATAGGTATTATAAGACTGAAGACAAGCTTTATATTGTTACGTGAGTCTTTTAAGTCCGAATCAGCTTGTACGAATTTCAACTAATTCTATAAATTTTGAAGTTAACAATCATATAAGTTTTCAATAGCTCCGATAAAACTCAAACTTATGATCATTAAGAGAAAAACTTGCTGATATGTTATATATCATTCATTAAATCAAGAAAGTCTTTTGGTAGAACTGTTGCAGGTGCATGCTTTAAAACACCTCGCACTCCTGTTTGCACTGTGTTGAGTTTCAAAAAAGGGGTCTGCCATATTGTCCCTTGCTTATTTAATTGGTTAGGCGCGGAATTTAAATGTTATCCCAGCTGATATTGACTCAATTATCTCAGCTGAATTCCCAGATAAAATTACAGACCTAATTTTTCATGAAATTAATTGTTTCTACATTTATGATTCACGACCATATTAATTCTAGAACACCAGCTGTTGATCGCGTTCAGGTCCACCTCTCACTTCATCAAAATGTTGTCTTTTCTGGTGATCAACCTTTGCCATCAGTTCAATACATTTTTATTTTCTTCTTTGCTCATTTATTTGTACATGCAAGCACAGTCGAGTTTTCAACTGTGAAATCTAGATAGAACAACTTACCGAGTGAAATGTAGGAGGCACATGGGACAAGAAATGATGTGGTAATATATTTAAGATTCCACATAACGCGTATACCTCGTTAACAAAACACAGAAAATGTGGGTGAATCACTTTAAACATTCACAAAACATTATTTATCATGTTTTTTTTATATTGCAACATTCAATAATGTAATATTATTTTTTTAATTTCATCTTTTAATATTATTTTATTTTAAAAATTATATTTCATATTTTTTTATTTACGTTCCATGAGATTATCATGATGTCATCACTTGGGTCATGAGTTTGGTCAGTTGAGTTGAGTGATTTTTGTGTTTTTTTAATTGATTTTTTTTAGTTTTATCTTTTAATATTAAGTTGATTGAAAATTAAACTTTATTATCAATTTATTTTTTATAGGATTATCTTAATTTCATGAACCGGGTTTGATAGGTAATTCAAGTTGACTAGACTCATTTTCTTAGTTGATTTTTTTTTTAATTTTATCAATGTTGGGTTTATTGAGAATTATGTTTAATTAAAAAAATTATTTTCTATAGGGTTATCATAGTCTTATGATTTAGATAGCAGGTTTGACAAGTAAACTCGAATTAATTTGAGTTGATCTAATTTATTGTCGTTTTAATTTTTTTTTAAAGTAATATTTTGATTTTTTTAATCAAACTATACTTTTATTAATAATCTTAAATTATCTTATAATTTATTAAGTCAATCAAATCACATCTCTATGTAATTTAAATCTATCTCCATATAATTTTTTTCTTGCTAAAAAACATATTAATTTAACCTGTAGTTTAGCAAGGGCAATAGTTTTTCAATATTAAGAGAGCGTTTAGAAACGCGGGTAAACTCGTGTTTCTAAAAAATTTTAAAAAAAGTTTTTATTAAAATATAATTTATTTTTTATGTTTTGGATCATTTTACTACGTTAATTTTAAAAATAATTTTAAAAAAATAAAAAAATATTATTTTGATATATTTAAATATAAAAAACCATTTAAAAAACAACCACAACAATACTTTCAAACAGTAACTAAACCTGAAATGACAGGCTACAAGTGTGGGTCTTGAGTCAAGTGTTAATACAGTAAATAAAGGTTAAAAGGTAAGGCAGTAGAGAAGGCGAGTAACAGTTCTGTACACTCAACTAGTCAGGACCGCTGACTGGATTTTTTTTAGATATTTGCATTAAATAAATACAAAAATTAACATGGAGGCAGCAAGGGGTATTTTAAAATTCTAACACTTTGATAAAAATTTTGGACAAATAATATTAGAAAAATAACAAGTTCGAAAATAATAGCTATTAAAAATAGTGGATAAACACAACAGTTATCCCAAAAACCTTGGCCCTCTCAATTCAATTAATATACTTAAAAAATCAATCAAAATTGATTTAGCAATCTTGATAATTTTACTCTTAATTAACAAGGAGCATCATTATTTTTACTAATCCCTCTTATTTTGTTGATTAATGAATGATGGGAAAATAAATATATAATTTTCTATGTTTTAATTTTAACGGCTGGATTTTTTTTTAAAAAATCACTATTCTTTCTTTCTCTTTGAAAAAAAATTCAACTCTCTTGAATGATATCGAGTTTATTAATTCAATTAATTAAGTAGCTAGCTAACATCATTTAATTGACAGATATTGGCTAATCAAAATACTTTATTATAATGCACGACCCCCTAACCTTATTGTTGAAGAAAAGAAAGAGATGATAAATTAAGAGAAGTGGTGTAGGGTTTTCAAGAGAAAAGAAATGGGGTATTTTTAGAACAATATTTTTTATTTAGAATTATTATAGCAAATCAATACTCTTAATTAAAAAAACACGAAATTAAAGAATTAATTTAACTATTAGAATTAAATTCAAGTCCAATTATTCTGAATCACCTGCTAATTAAGCTGTAATAATTAATTACAAGCCAGTAGCAATCTTGTAATATGATCAAATTAATGAGGTATAGCTCATTTAATATTACTATATTATTCTTCTCTGAAAAAAGTCTTGGTTTGGAGTCTCGTATTTATAACCATAAACAAATTAATGGAGGTGGCTGAAGTGACGGGAATGATTAAACATCAATAGTAACCGGTGGGGATATATATACGGACAAGAACCTTTAGCTTAACAGATTTCTTGGCAAAACAAATGACATTCTCAGCTCTCACTGTGTTGATGCCAAGAGCAACATCATGCCTACATTAAATTTTCCAAAAAACAGAAAATCAACTGCTTCGCTTTTCAGTCCCTGTTAATGAAATGGACAAAAGAAGGAAAAAAGAAGAAGCAGCCAATGATCCTTGCCACCCTTTCATCGAAGTTGGAATGAGAACATAAAACTTGTAAGATAGGGTACTTTACTTAATTTCGTACGGTCTCCGAATTAAGTTTCCTTTCTGTTATTTTTACTTGCTTGTTTTTCCCTCACAAGTATTATATATACCTCATTTTGCAAGCGTTGCGAAGCAGACTTGGCACCAGGAGTTCTTGAAAGAAGGTAAATCTTCTTCATATTTGGTTGCACCCTTAGCATCTTCTCCATAAAAATTGCATTGATCAATATTGCAAGAGAAGATATGATCATCCATGCTGTAATCAAAGGGAAAGAAAGGAATTACAAAGGAATAGGATATGGATTATTACACTCTTTTGCTAAAAACCCAGTTGCACCCGTGACCAACATAGTCTTGTCCTCAAGAAACTGAACCATACACTTCCAAAACTCCATTGCAAGAGAGGAAATTAAAGATAGAGATGAGAGTCTGTATTTTTGTGGGTGTATGTGTATGTTGAAACGAATCTAAACACAAATGATTTTGCCAATATCTAGCACTAATATTTCATTTTGATATAGCAAGGTAGCGATAGAGAGAGGGAGGGAATTTATGAGGTAGAGTGAAGGAAAGTAGATACTCCTAGCTCGTATTTTTTTTTTTTTTTGATAGATTGCTTCGGTGACTTGTATCAAAAGGCTACAGACAGCGTTCACACATCGACCCACACTTTCACCTTCAGGTATTTTGACCAAAAGGTATTCGCATCTTGCTAGTGAGTTAGAGTTATGTATTCTATTTGTAATTACCACCACGTGAAGTATTTTAGTTAGCTTTTGATTGCGTTCTTGCAGCGGAAGAGACGAAGAAATTAAATATAGAAACATGTTTGATGAAATAAAAATGAGATTTTATCTTTATTTAAAGAATAATTTTTAACTAAATTTTTATTTTTTTTTTAAAAAAATGTAGATGAAAAAAATACACACAACTATGTGATAGATCTAAATAAAATAAACCTAAAAACCCTAAAAATTGAATCGAAAAAATTCCTCCAAAATAAGCTCAACAAAAACATCCCTTGGGCTCGGACTTGGTATTCCGAGCTTAAAATACAGCAGGGGACCTAGAAAGAGCGAGCTCAGGTGTGGTAGTTCGAGCTCAACACCCATGGAGTCTGTGCTCGGGCTACCATCCGAGCCCAACTTCCTAGAGGAAATGGGCACAGTCAAGAAGCCAAAGCCCATGCAAGGAGCCCCATGGGCCTGGGCTTCCATGCTCGAGCTTCAGAGCTCAACATGCCTGTGTCCAAGCAGTGTATCTAGACCAATTTTTCACCTCTAATACACTCAATCCCAGCGTATTTGGGTTCAGGCAGCGCATCTGGACCCACTTTCACCACTCTTGGGCTCGGGCTGTCATGCCCGAGCCCAACGTATTTGGGTTCAGGCATGTGCTCAAACCCACTTTCACCTCTTATAGGCTCGGGCTGCCACACCCAAGTCAAACGTGTTTGGGTCCAAGCAGTGCGCCTGAACCCATTTTCATCTTTAATGGGTTCTAACACCTTGTTTGAGTCCAACACTTGCCAAAAAAAATTTCTGGAACTCTATGCTAGTCCTTCAGTATTTTATATTGATTCAATATATATTTTTAGAGCATCTATTTATAGAATATTATTGCATTTTATCTCTTTCTCTCTCTCTATAAAGTTACCGACTTTATTATCGTAGATCGAGTTCTCACGTCCATTAAAGGGGACGTTTTGCAAGTACCAACTACCGGTTACCTGGCTTAGCAGACATCACCAGCTACCAGTTATCAACCCTTTGGACTTTTCATATCAAGTCACCAGATACCTTGACTATAAAGAATGGATTAGATTACTTGAACTAAGAAATCAACAAATTATCTAACACATCAGTATTATTCCTAAGTATCTTGGATTTTAAAACTCATCACTATATTGTTTTTTTTATAAATATTTTATAATTTCTATTTCTATTCTTATTTCATATCTAAATCATTCATTTTAATTGATTTAATTTTCACTGTTAAAGACAAAAAAAAGGTTAGAGAAAGGCTAAGGTGCAAGGGATAGCAAGAGACAGGATTAAACTAACGTAAGTTTTAGATTTTCTAAAGAGTTCAGAGGAAGTGAGAAACCTTACTTACCAGACAATTCTTTATTTTATGAGCTATAACCCAAATTTTAGAAGAAAAAAAACCTAGCAATGGGCACACGCTGCGCAGTGTGATACGCCAAGGGGTTTTTTTTTTTTTTTTTTCATTTAAATCTCCTAACTTATCTCTTTATTTATATTCAATCAAATCAAATAAAATATCATAAATATTAACATCTTATACTTTTATTTATTTAATTAAAAAATAAAATATCTATAAAAAGCTAAACTTAACAAAAAAAACATTAAATAAAAAGGCTCGGGATAACCCGTGTTATTTTTAAAATCAATAAAAAATCCTAAAGAAAAAATAAAAAAATAACGGAGTTCAGTCTCTAATTAAATAAATGTTAAATAATAAAACTAAAAAAACATAAGTTAACAAAATATCATGAAGTAAGTTTTCTATGTTTATATTTAATCAATTAATTTAACTTAATTAAAAATATATTTCTTAAAAAAAACTAAATTTAACAAAGAAACGATAAACAAAAAGACCTAAGACAACTCAAGTTATTTTTAAAGTCAATAAAAAAAACCCTATAGAAAGCAAGTGAAAAAAAATAGAGCTTAATCTTCAAATGAATACATGCTGAAGTTTGGAAAAACAAAACATGAGCTCAAAAAAAAAAAAAGAAAAAAAACAAGGAAATTTAGATGAATCTCTTAAACTTGAGTTAATCTTTAAATTTCAAAACTGTGAAATCCTAGATCTGAGTTTAATCAAGAAGCTTGATTTCCAATATTTTAATATTGAAAGATGAAATCGAAAAAAAATTAATTTAAAAAATTGCCAAGGTGAAAAAAATAGCAATGATAAAAATAAGAATAAAAATTGTTTGGGAAAAAAAATTAAGAAGGAAGAGGTTGTAAAAACAAATCAATTTTAAAAATTATCTCAAATAAAATAAATAGCAATCAAAAGAACAATGACTAAATCTGACAAAAAAAATTAAAAGGAGATGAAAATTATAAATTATTTCAAATAAAATAAATAATAAAAAAAAACATGGATCAAATTTGAAGGAATAGAAAATCTAATGACTTCTTTGAATTTTTCAAAGGGCATGCATGAGAGTCGAGGAAGGAAGAGAGAAAATAAAACAAAAGGTTATTGACACTTAACCAGTTATTCGTTGGTTACACGCGTTGCTCCATCACGAAGGGAACACTGAGAAGAATCAAACATCGTTGTGGAAGAAAATGTTTGGTCATCAAACGATCTCTCACACATTTCCCAAAGGGAGCGGAGGCCGCCTATGCGCTGACTCATACATCAACAATTTTTTTAATAATACTTATATTTTTAGAATTTAAAACCACCCCTCAATCAATATGATAATTACAAAAAAAAAACCCGAATGGAAAGGCAAAAACACCCTTACACTAAGTTATAGAAAAATCTTTTTTTAAGTGCATTTGTGTTATTTTATTGTGTTTAGAAAATTAAAATCACAAAAGGCCTTGCGTATCAATTTTAAAAATCTTAATACTAAGATAAATAAATTCATTTCACGATGCATAATAAATGCAAAAAATCAATATACCTCAATTAATATGGTAATTATTAATAAATCTTTGTGAAAAGATCAAAATACCCTCAGGTATTTAATTTTGTTTGGAGGATGGCAAAATAAGTAAAATATTATGAATTATTATAATATTTTTTTTTATATATTTAGATGCTTTTGTTCTTTTCTTTTCCTTGCACTCCTTTGAGATTACCAACTAGTAGCGTGTGGTACATCTTATGTGATTTTTGACCATCAATGTGGTTATTGGTTACTTTCAAAAAACATTTAGCAATGAGGGGCTAGCTTTAAATCTCTTGGGATAATGCATTTACAGTTTGAAAATGTGATAGTATCTACTTTTAAATGTGTTTTATTTTTTAAAAAAAAGTATTAAATTGATTTGTTGATTTTGACATACTAATATAAAAATTAAATAAAAAATTATTTTGAAAAAAACCATACATCCTGAAATTAAACATAGACCTGTCCTGAATAAGATAGCGGATCTTAATTTTGTGCTTTCGGTCGGACAAAGTGTCTTAAAAATCGGTTCATCTTGCTTGATGCGCCGCCCGTGCTTGCTGCTTTTTGGGCGGCTCCTCCTCAGACATTCAACTATCCAATCTATAGATCCTATACTGAAGACCATGATTAAACAAAAAATGTATTTGGATTTGAGCTCCCTTAGTTCGAACTTATACTAGGCTGGTCTAAACATCAAAGAGGGCAGTGTCTCGTGTCTGTTAGACTCTTTACCTTCGGCTCGTTGCTAACCCTCATGATTGACGGGCCTTGAACATCGATTAGCAACGATTATTATACTAATATTTGAGGATTAAATTTATTGACTCGACGGCGGATCATTTTTAGTTGCCGGTTGGGGTAGCACAAGGTGTAAACTAGAATGTCCACATTCCAAATGGAAATCCTTTATGATCATCATCACTCACCTAGTAGAGTTCTGATTGGTGTTATTGCCACTCGGTCCCAATTAGAGATGATTAGGGCTTGTATAAAGGTGTCTTGTTGTCCTCTGCTAACAAAATAAATCACACCTAGCTGTCCCATGACATGGTGTCTGATTTTACTTTATTCCTCGGAGCATTTCAGGTGGACAAGGAATGTACAGCCTCCATTAACATTTGTGCGCTTTTGGCATATTCATAAGTCATGAAATTTAAATTTAGCAACTCACGTTTATCAATATAATAGCAATGCTCTAATTCTTTTATAAAAAATGAATGCTACGTGTTTGAAGGTTTACCCCTGATAAATTTGTTTCTCCAATACTCATTTTTTTTTAAAAATCAAGAAATTACTTTCCATATATGTGTGTGTGTGTGTGAATAATATGCTTGAAACCCCATCATAAAAAAAAAGATTTACTCCTAGTTATACAAGCTTAATAAGGAAAAAAAAAGCACCGAATTCACTTCTATGATCCGATCAATGGTATGATATCTATATCAAAGATGGAAAATTGATGACAATTTTGTTTTTTACGGTTTGTCTTAAATTAAGTTCGAGTTCTAATAAATTGTAATGGTTAAATAATTAGCATACCCCTTTGACAATATATATATATATATATATATATATATATATATATATATATATATATATATATAATAATGCAATGATGATTATTGAATCCATGGCATATTGTAGCCCCGGGAGGAGTTTGTAGGGCAGTAGTTCGAAGCTGAACCTCGAGTGGCAAAGACCTGAGAGGTGTATTTTTCTAAACATGTATGATGAGTGGACTCCATTGTGTCCAAATCAAGGTTATCTAATCAGCATGAGAATCGATTGCCTTCATGAAAATGGTTGGCGATATATGCTTTTACTTTTGTATGAAATTTAAAAACAAAATACATAGTCGTTTTTGCTTCTTCTAGTGTGGGTCTTCGGGAATCATTTCAAGCAGTAAGGTGCAAAAGCGAGCCTTGAATAATACAAAGAAATTTGCAAAGTGGAGACTTGTATCAAAGACTAAAGAGAAATGGGGCCATGTCTGGCAATCGGATATCTAAAGCGTAAATTAAAGAGATGGCCCTACAATATGCTACACTCTTCTTCTTCTTCTTCTTTTTCCATTTGAAAACCTTGATGCAGCTTAAATGGTATCTCGGGGTTTCCGGGGTCTTGGATTCAACGAGGACATGATGAAAATTGAAAGGTGTTGTATGGATATTTTCTTCGTGCTTTATTGAATGGAAGGAAATTAAAAGAAAGCTTACGTTTGTATAGATTCCATGAAAAAAAAA
>Ga0325405_1008093_pt1 | contig 10494 bp, 10 predicted proteins | sample PopdelMetagenome_21_FD_205663 | JGI IMG/M metagenome (GOLD analysis project Ga0325405, IMG submission 205663) | Populus deltoides microbial communities from Bellville, Georgia, United States - Xylem-Control-R2 | ecosystem: Host-associated > Plants > Phyllosphere > Stem > Wood/Secondary xylem...
AAAAAAAAAAAACAATCTCAGGCGAATCTCCTAAATCTAATCTAATCTAAAAAACTCGCAACTTGGTAGATCATGAACCTGAGTTCAATAAAAAAAATTAAATATCCTCCAATTTAATTTTAAATGATAGAATCATTAAAAAAATATCAATAAAAAAACTTATAAAAAAAAGTGGCAAAAAAAAAAGAGAATGGGCTTAAAATCTAAAAAGAAAAAACTCAATAAGGATGAAATTTGACAAAAAATATTATTAAAAAAAATTGCAATTAAAAAAATGGGACCAAACTTGAAAGATTAAAAAATCATAGGGGTGAAATTGAAAATCATTTGTAATATGATTGATTATTTATAGATTAAAAAATGATAGTGGATGAAATAGAAAAAAAAATTGTTAAAAGCAAACCGAAGTATTTTATCCATATTCAATCAAGAAGCATAATCTCCAACCAATTTAATTTCAAAGGATGAGATCACTAGAAAAATATTAATAAAAAAACCTACAAAAGCAACAAAAAAAAATTAAAATAATAAGGAGCAAATTTTAAAGATAAAAAAAATCAAGGGGTGAAATTGAAAACATATGTAAAAATCATGCAAACCCGAACAAACATCCTAAATATGATCAAATCTTAAAAAGCTTGTAACCTATGAAAACTTGGATCCATCTTATCAAAAAAAATATTATAAGCCGATTTAAAAATATAAATTTAAAAAACTTGTCAAAGCAAAAAAAAAAGATAAAAAAAAAGAAGCCTTGAGCAAACCCGGCAACCAACCCTGACCAACAAATCAAACACATGACGTAGGATATGAGACTCGAATGACGCTATAAACAAGAAAACTTAAAAAATACCGGTAAAAAGAATATTAAAAAAATACTTTTAAAAATGACAAATGTTGACTTGAGCTAATCTTTTAGATCTATAACCCGGGTTATAAGATCGATGTGACTTCATCAAAGGCAAATCTAAAAAAACAAAGAAGTCAGATTCTTAACTAAGCAAATATCAAGAGATGAAATTGAGAAAAAAATCAATAAAAAAACAATGCATAATAAAAAGAAAATAACAATTAAAAGAATTATGACTAAATTAGACATAAAAATTAAATAAAATTAAATATTCAGGGGTGAAATTGTAAAAAACCAATCCATTAAGAAAATGATTAAAAAATAATGATTAAAAAAAGAATTACTAAATTTGACACAAAACTTAAATAAAAATAAATGCCTAGGGGTGGAATTGTTAAAAAAACAAATCAATCAAGAAAATGATTTAAAACAAAACAAATAGCAATTCAAAAAAAAGAACCAAATCTAAAAACAAATTTCAAAAATCAAATGACCAGAGAAGAAATCAAAAATAAAATCAAATTAGAAATAATCAATGTAAATTAAAAAAATTACAAATAAGAGAAGAGGGATTGAATCCAAAGAAAAAAATTAATTGAAGGGTAGGTATATTTTTTGTATGATCAACACACAATCCTAAGAAGAAAGAAAAGGAAAAGGAAAAGGAAAAAAAAAAATCATTCATGGCCAAACCTTGTTGAACCACCATACACACGTCATTCAGGGAGAAAGAAGATGTTGAGATGAATCAAATGATGTGGTGGAAGCACCATTACAACCATCGGCGTCAGCGCCTGATCGGCGTCAGCCGCAGGCGCTGACGCATGATTTACAACCCTCGTGATTTTTTTTATTTTTTTTTGTTTTTATTTGTCCAAAACCAAAATGCCCTCAAGACCAATCAACAATAACAAACAAACCGTGAGGAATTTACTATCAAGCCCCTAACTCCAAGGCTAAAAAATTGGAATGACATGGGTAATGTAGTAATTCCATTGTTCTAACAAACAAGAAAATACAAAAACATCCTTGTGCAAAAGGCATTAGATTATTTTTTTCTAGAGTTATATTAGTTATTTTACTAAGCATTTTAAAACTCAATTATCAAAATAACTCCTCTTAATTCTCAAAAAATATTTATATCATGGGAAAAAGACCACTCTACCCCAAAAGCAAATGCAAATGAGAAAATTATCAAGGAGTAATATAATAATTATACTATTATAATAAATAGTAAACTATGTCTTTAAGGACAGTAATATCACCATGAATTTTAGCTTTCTTGTTGATAAAAATAAAATCCCAACAACATCTTTTGAGTTTAATTAATTTGGACATGTTCTTTAAATGTATGAATAAAAAAATTGAGTGAAAAAACAGTTCATGCCCTCCTGATTCCTAGTTTTGAGAACATCAATGCTGCATTTCTTTCTTTGGTATTGGTTTGGCTAACTTCATCAGGTCCATTGGTTTTACTCTGATGCAATAATCAACTCATCTTTGTAGTCAAAAGGTAGAGGTACAGACTTGAATGCGCGATACTTGCCAACGTTATTCAAATGTTCATACTCCAACCTGATCAATCACAAGAATATGAACAGGATTAGCCACAAAATGCAATTTACAATGAAGTTGGGAATTTTACACAAAATCAATGTTACCTGAAAAAGTTCCATAATCCGCGACGAATAATCTCCAAGCTAGCAACAACTGCAATTATGGCTTGTCTATGTAGGAAGGGCACTTGGAAGTTCAGTACAGTTTGCAACCAAGCAAATTTCAGGAATACATTCAGAACCTGCAATTTTCGCCAACATCATAAGAATTAGTTATCAGGAAAGACTCTGGTGCTAATGCATATAATTAACTTGTAAACCTGGTTTATGTTTTAATGGTTTTCATTTTATGTAATTGCTCTTCGTTTTCCTGTTCTAACTCACCATTGCTCCAAAATATACGCTTCTGTAAGGGATAAGGAGTTTGTCTCTTAACAACCAGTTCGTAGACTGAGTTTGCAAAAGCCCCCAGTCCATGACTAGGTCCCAATATGTACCATAGACAGCTGCAATTATTGAGAATATCCAGGCTATTATATTCCTGCCCAGTCCTTTTTCAAAACTATATGCAGTCCTTGTGCTTACAGCAATAATTGTGCAGAAATACTTGAGCCCATTATATCCTTGCTTCATGTCCTTCTCTTCGAAGAGGCGTCGAAGACACTGAAAATTTGAAAAGAGAGCTGTAAGTGCCAACCCTAACCTAATAAGTTACAATTTGAGAGCGACTCATGCATACCTGAAGGAGACGAGACCAGTAAGGAATCACAGCAACAATGAAATAGAAAGTGCTGTATATATCACTGGTTTTACATGTATTTTGTCTCCGTTTATAGTCTCCCCAGCCATAGTAGCATATGTAGAATTCAAAGCTTCTAAGGGCTTGCACCTGTATTCAAACAATGAGGGATGCTCATTATCAAAGTGGCAGTACTTGTATGGTGATTTAAGGCATATAAAGCACTGGTTTCTCTACTGACCTGGCTAGTTAACTGGTCAGCCAAGAAGAAATCTTGGAAGGAGACCTGCAATTGAGAAATCATAGATAAATAGGTATCCCTTTTATATTTCCTACTCTACTATAAGTGTGACTAATTACCTTGTATAGAGGAGCACAGATGCAATGAAACAAACTTGTGATAAAGAAGAAGCGACTTGTACGATATATAAAGTTGAAAGGGAAGAAGCATATGATAAGTACAAGCTGCAAAGACCAGGGAAAAAGGAACTGGTTGAGCATACTGCACATGCATTTATAAATTTGGCAGGGGAACTAGCAGGTATGTTGGATTGCTCCACTTTTCTTACCACAACCAAGCCTAGAGGTACAAGTTCTGTCAATGCTTTGTAATCTTTCGTTCTGGGATCCATTTCCATGTCAAGGTTTGCAAGCACGCTGGCTAGCGCCAACACTGCTAGACCAAAGCCTAACATCAGAACATCTCGATAACCCAGTTCTGTTCCTTGTTTGAAGCCAAATATGAAGGTATAATTGATCCGATACCGCCTCCAGAAGTATATATTGGCAGCATACATAAGCATATGTAGAACAACAAATGCAAACAGGCTGCAAACAAGTATGAAATGACTTGTTAAATAAACTGCTAAGGTTTATCATGAGAAAGACAATATGGGGTTCTGTTAATTCTTGATTCCCTTAATTTGCAAAGGTGGTGTATAAATTAGGAAGCGCAGATGCTTCGAAACCCCTCTCTGTAAATTACCTGTAAAGAGGAAACATGTTTTCCATGTACTGGTGTTTCCCTTCCTTATTCAGAAGATCTCGAACATGTATGATTAATACAAGAGCTAGAATGAGAGCCAATGTGCAACCAACAAATAGGCCTGGAAAAGTTCGCACAAAACAGATTCAGTAACAAAAGTAATCACAGAAAATTGGCCTTGAAAGTTCAGATTACTTTTATTTAGACTCTTACCAATGGAAAATGATATCCTATGTCTTTCTTTCTTAGCTTTTGGTCTTAATGTGTCCATAGCTTTCCTTCGGTCAGAATTGGAGAAGTGTTTGGTGAACGTTAATTCAACTCTCTCCATGAGCTTGATTACCTGCAATAGCACATCCACAAATCAGATTACAAAGGTTTAGAACATAGAAGAATGAATTCATGGATATTGATTCTTGACCGACATGAATAGATATTATCTTACATCATCAGAGCTGCCAAGATGGGAGAAATCCATCATACTCCTAAAGCTATTCAATATGCGCTTTGACGTAATCTGCAATGATGAGAACAAAACAGAAAGTCAGGTTGGTGTTAACTTCTAATTACAAAGCTTAGCGTATGATGAGAGGGAGATCTGTATTTTAACAGGGAATCTACCTTGTCATATTTCTTCACTATTTTTGAAAATGCTTGGATATTCAAGTAGCTGTTTTCAAATGCAAACAAGAGAATTTAGTAGAAGTTAAGGAAAGAGGAATACAGCATCTCCAGACTATAATCCAGATAGCCAAAAAAGCAAGTTTATGAACAAAATTTATTACCTATAGTTCTTTAGAAGCTGAAGCTTGTAGTAAAATTCATTGATAGCCAGCTTGAGTTGTTTTTCAGCTTTCTTAAGATTTTTCTTACTAAACTTTGGCTCAGTTTGATTAGAAATGTCAAAGAAGCCTTTGATGGTTGAACGAGGAGTTTCAGGAGATCTTTTCAATTTCACATGATTAAGTAGTTCTGATGAAGCTGCTTTCCATCTACTGCTGTTCTTTAGTTTCTTTTCATGATTCTCTCCACTCATAGAATTGGTACGCTTATCATTTGTGTCATCATTTAAGTCATCTAGTTGCCTTCGATTCGACTGTCCAGCCTCTATAACATCCATGGAGATAATTCCTGCAGATGAAGCAGAATATATCAGTTCAAATAACAGAAAAAGAACCAACAATTTTTCGATTGAAAAAAGTAAAATGCAGAACTGAAAATTGCTAGCTTAATGATAAGAACTTACTACTTGATCCAGCAGCAGCAACATCAGAACCGAGACGATTCGAGTCACCATACTTACTAAACAATCCCTGTAAGTTCTCTACTTTTACACGAAAGGCAATCAAAGCATCCATTTGCTTACTCAACATTTCAGCTTCATCCATCACCTCTTGCACCTTAGACTTGTAAAATCTGTCAACCTTATCAAACTCATCGCCAAGCCTTTTCAAGAACAATATTTCAGGTTCACCTCCTCCCTCGGCAGCCATGAGAAAAAATGTTTCATAACTTTCAAAGGCATTTCGTTTCAAAGAATTCTCCCGAATGGCTTGGTTTTCAATGTTCTCAGAGCCTGCAGAATGCCTCTGCCTCTGTATTAGACCACTGTAAGTTCTGTAAAGAGTTAAAGCTCGGTTCAGGTCACCTTGTTGCCTCTTTCTTTGCTTCATACGCTTGATCTCTTTCAAAAGGGTCTTTAAATCATCATAATCCATGTAAGCTTCTTCCCATTCTGGCACCATTTGGGAGGCAAATTCCTTCCCAAACTTCATGTTTGAAAAACAGACGAAGTTTCTTGAAATTTTATTGTGTCTATATGGATCTTCTTCAAAACGAATGAAAGCAACCTAATGAGAGATGTTCTGCTCAAGTCTCTATCTTATATATTCTCATATTTTCAGTGTTTTTCCAGCTTCCATGAATCTGATGTACAATTGGATCCTTTGAGCATCAATAATTTGACCATCTTAAAAACATTTCTGACCTTCAACTAATAATATTTTTTTTCTCCCTTTTTCTCCTACTTTACACCATGATTGACTTCCTGTCTCTTTCCTTCATTTATTGTTTTAAATGAGGCTTGCCCTACCTAATACAAATAATTGACAATGTGTTTGTTATGATACATGCTATAGGTAGGTACATTTTGTGTTGATGGGCTCTCTTCCAAGCTTCAAACAAATTGCAAAGACCTTTTGATTCGGTTATTTTTCAGGTTTTTTACCCCACTGGAGTGACCTGTCTTTTGATTCGGTCATTTTTCAGTTTGTTGACAGGTTTTTTACCCCATTTGGGTGACCTGTCTTTTACTTGTAACCTTCCATTATTAGCATCCTCGTCCTTATCACGTGTCCTCGTCCTTATCTGGTGTTGCCTACCTATGAGCATGTCTTTTACATTCTTCCAAGATCTTTCTTGCCGTCAGTGGGCCAATATTTCATTAAAAAGACAGGTCACCCAAATGGGGTAAAAAACCTGTCAACAAACTGAAAAATGACCGAATCAAAAGACAGGTCACTCCAGTGGGGTAAAAAACCTGAAAAATAACCGTCAGTGGGCCAATATTTCATTGAAATATATAAGATCGTCGTGTTTTTCTTTTGTTTAGTAGGAGTGGCCTAGTGCTTGTCACTGCGCAAGTGGTCAAAAAAAGAATATGATTGGAAAAGCCACCTGCTCCTATTATACCCATGCAGCTTCCAGGTGATGCGTGGTGCAAAAATGGATAAAAAACATAGCTATTATTTATTATGTATCCGGTCCACTTGCAAAAGGGAGGCTAAAATTTGTGGAAATAAATTGAAATGGTCTCCTTCTTCATTCAGCTTGCTTAAAACAATCAATGACACTTTCTTAAATTTGAGAGTAAGAAATTTAAGAGCAGAAAAGAAAATTATTGCTCATATGGTGGCAACAAACAAATAGATCTAATCCAACAAACAAATTGGTTCATATACTCTCTATGCTGCTCACATAAAGCAATGTGAGAATTTCCAACTAAAAAGCTTTGTTAACTTCGTTGATCATTAACTCAAACCACCAGGCAACAGAATTTTGGCTGGTGCAAGCAGAGCAACTGCTCCTCGCTCAGGCTTTGAGTACTTCCTGTAGACAGACTGAAGTCTGTGTTCCGCGGCTTTCGAATGGAAATACACCAGCAATCCAGCACAATCCCTGATTTTAAGACAAAGAAATATACCAAAATCAAAATGAAATCAGACTGTGGACCGGTGAAATCTTGCTGGTGGATAAGTTAAATAAAGACTTACTTAAGTTGTGGTTCTGAGAAACCAGTGTGCTTCTTAAGGGTGTCAGTCCAGGAAGGGGTTTTATTTAAGGTGCATCGAGCCACATATACTGCTGAGGCAGCAACCATTGATGGACAAAACATGACTGTGTCATAATGCATCAAGCCCAACTCAGCTAGAAAATAGACCATGTTCTCCAACTAGACAAGTCAAAAACAGCAATTGCAGATATATAATTAGTAACCTTGCATATGGCCAGATAGTAGAAAAAATTATATTAAAGGGGAGTATAGATTGTAAATCATTAGACTTGAGAGTTTTCTAACTCACTTCCTTCTCAGGAATTGATGCCTTAATGAAGCGAGCAAGGAAAACATAGTGTGTAGGCACTGTCAGTGTCCATTCCAGGTTTGCCAATATAGTCTTCTCCATAGCTAGAATCTGTTCATGAGTGTAAGCTCTGTCTGAAATGCACACCAAGTCATTGACCTGAAAGTTTCAATTCATCAAACACTTAACTTCCTGGAAAAATAATCTACTTGATCAATTAAAGAACGAAAAAATGATATACGAGGTTTTTTTTATTACCTCAGGAGCCCATATCTCTTCATACTTTGAGGCCATAAGTGTGGCACTCATGCCCACAAGCTGCAATTCCTTTCTGGGAACAGTCTTCACAGAAAGGAATCTATCAATGATATTGATTGTGAGATAAAGAGTTTCGGGTGAGAGCTCAAACTTGTGCTGCACGTCAATCAACCAATCCACAAGGATGGCTCTCATTTTCTCATTAATCTCGGGCTGCCTGTCCATGTAGTCATTGGGCCGGCTCTCATTCTGCATCACAATATCAACAAACACCAGAACATTATGCAAAGATGTACACTTCATACAAGCACACACAAAGGAACTTGTAAATGTCATGCTCTCTGTATGCAAACCTCAACTAGCTTGTAGAACTTGTAGATGTCCTCGACGTATTCCACCCCTGCCAAATCATTGTTAACATCTGCTGCATCAATATCAAACACCTGCCCCTTTGGTTTGTTTGCAACACCACAAGCAGCCTGAAATAAGTACCAAGTTAGCACAAGAAAACCCTGTATACTAACAAACAGTTGCAATATATAATAATCACCTTGCTTCTAGCAGTGAGGACAGAAGAAAGAGTTGGCTTGTTCTTCTTTGTAGATCCTTCTCCTTCCTTTTTCTTGTTCCCTGGCTTCTCTTCAGTATCAGGGCTTATCTCCGTCACCTCCTCAGGCTTTGGTTTCACAGTAACTTTCTTCTGAGCTGGCTTTCTCACTGCAACTTTTCTAGCCTCTGCGGCCACTCCATCAACACCAGCAGCAGGCACTTTTTCCGCTTTGACACATACTTGTTTCTGCATTCAAAGAAAACCCAGAATCCTACTCAGTCCAGAAATCAAACACGCCTAGAATCTAAAATCTGCAGTCTATCAATTTTAACACTAACAACTGATCTAAAAAGATTATTGAACCTTGTTGTTCTCTGCAGCTGCCGCAGCTTGAGCATTGGCAAGCAGTTGAGCACCGAAACTCCTAATAAATGAACAAAAATATCAGCCAAGGTGGAGCAACTTGGACTACAATTGCTCTTCTTTTAGTCTAAAAAGATTATTGAACCTAAAATCAGCCAATTTTGACTACAAAAAACACCAAATAGGTTACTGAAAGATAGAGAGAGGAACCTTGTGACGGGGCGATTAGGCTGCTGCTTGCCTTCTATTCCTCGAACTGTAACAAGATTACCAATATCGCCAAGAACCCGGCGGTTTTTTCCTTCAGCCGCTGCTGCAATTTTCTTCACATTCTTGTTTACACCTACAACTGCTTCACCTGTGACAGATTATCAGTCATTAGAATCCATCATCTACTCATTGTAAACCATTGGATTCAACAAACATAGAATAAAATATTGAAAGAAATAAACTCTAGAAGGAAACAAAAAAAGGTCACTTAGTCAGTCTTTTGTTTTCTCTGGTGGGGTTCCTTTATTTTTCTCAGTAACCAAACATAAACTATAGCTAAAACAAACCAAAGAGGAAAGAGAGAAACGAAAAAGAAAAATCGACCCCCAAGATCTAATCTTTTTCATCAAAAAACAGCAGAAGGTAAATTAAACCCATATAAAGATTGTAATCAATCAAGTCTGTAACTAAAAACACCCGAAAGGAAAACAATAGATTTATTTTAAAAATAAATAAATAAATAAAACGAGATAAAAATTAAAGAATCATCACGGCTACCAAAAAATCATAAATAAATACAAAATAAAAACACCAAGAAACAACAGATTTACATGTAATCACATCTGGGCCCAATCCTATTATCAAAATAATTAATCAAAAACCACTAAAGAGACCCATTATGAAGAAGAATGAAAAGAACCCATTATTATTTTATTCAATCATTGACCAAGAAACAAAGAAGAAGAACCAAATAATGACAATAAATCAGAGAAAGAAAATCAAAATACCTCTGATTGCTTGTTGGTGCTGAACCCTTGAAGCCATTTTAGATTGATTAAAGAAAAACTCTTACTCTTCCAGGTTCTCTCTCTAAATTTCTCTTCTTCTCTCTGAGCAATGTCTTGATTTCAGAGAAAATTTTGAGAGATAGGGAAATAGTAAGAAGGGGAGAAAAACCCTTCTCTTTTTGAAGCTGAGGAGCCACCGCTTCACTTCCAACGGTCGAATTTATTTTGATTTTGATTCGTTGGATCAAGGTTTGATCCTACGATCTGGAGAGCGCCAGAGTTTTATAGCCGTTGGTGTGTGGGATAAAGTTACCTTTTGTGTTAAAATATTATACAAGGTAAGAAAGGAAGGATCTGCTAATTACATCGTAAGTTTAAATGCAAATTCCGTGCTACGAGCTATATTGGCCGACAGCGTCCATGAATTTGACTCGTGTCCATTAATGGTTGTGGTTTGATGGAGATTCGGTGATATGAGTGTAAAGGTCGATTTTTTCAGACAAATACCTCTTTTCCTTCTTTCTTTTTTTAATGGAGGATGAGTTGTTTTTTGTATCTTTGATATTTTTTTTCCTTTTAGCCTAGAAATAAATATAAATAAATAAAAATAATCT
>Ga0325405_1008097_pt1 | contig 10491 bp, 10 predicted proteins | sample PopdelMetagenome_21_FD_205663 | JGI IMG/M metagenome (GOLD analysis project Ga0325405, IMG submission 205663) | Populus deltoides microbial communities from Bellville, Georgia, United States - Xylem-Control-R2 | ecosystem: Host-associated > Plants > Phyllosphere > Stem > Wood/Secondary xylem...
TTATAATTGGTGCATTGCTTCCATTCTGCACTCTCACCAAACTCATTCGTGATCCGGTACTTTAACTTACACACACACACACACACACACACACACACAAATATACACACTCTTTCGTATGTGGATGTGTTGCATGCTTACTTCCCTCGTAATGAGAAAGTTTATCTTGTATGAATGAAACTCTAGTAATGAGAATTTTATTCGAATCCGATTGAGACCAATCTAAACCGATTTAAATGAATATAATTTTTTTTATTCAGGTTTTGGTCAAATTCAGGTATTACTTAAAATCAAAATGTTAGGTCTAAATAAAATATGGATATCGCCTTATCCGGCTCGAAACTCCACTTGAACGTGATTTGAACTACAAAAATAACCTTAAAAGTTAAAAAATATATATTTATACCAAGTATAAAGTATAGGGTTTTTTCACTCTCTCTTACCTTCCATATTGCTCTCTCGTCACTGCCATCTTACTCTCTCATCTCTGGTTGCTTCTGTCACTGCCATTGTGCTCTCTCCTCTTTGACGACGATCTAATGGTTATGTTTTCCTCTGCTTCAATTGTAGGTAATTTCCTTCTTCTCCTTTAATTTCCACTAGTAATGTAATTCTCTCCTCTGTTTTTTTAATGTTACAGCTTCTTGGAGTCTGGGATTAGCGATGAAAAGTCTGATTTCAGGAGTGTGAATTGAGATATGAACAGTTGGAGGAGAAAGTAAAAGATTAAGTTAAAATCATGTAAAATAGCAAGAAGTAGACTTTAAAAAATGAGAAGTAGTGTCATCTTCACAGTCCAACAACATAAATTGATATGGGCTGCTGCTTTTCGAATCATATATATAATTCCATGGGTGCCAATAGGGATTTGGGGAAGAGATTGTGTTTCTATTAGTTTCTGGAACATTGAAATGAGATATATGTTGTTAATATATCATTGAAATGTTTTGCAACCATATCCCTATCGATAAGATAATGCTTTCTCTGGATAGGGATGCATTATTTGCATAGCAGGTTGTTTTCTCTCTCTAAAGACGTATGTTGGAGGATGTAGCATGGCTCTTGCTTGTAGTTCCCATGTCATCTCATGTCTTAGTTTTATCTTCCTTCTTCTTCTTCTTTTTTTTTCTACTTTTAATTGTTATGTACTACTAGTTTGCAGGTCTATTTTTAATTGATAAATCATGATGCGCGGGAACTAGAGATTTAAGGTTATTTGTGGGGAAATTGTGGATTTAGTAAAAGAAACAAGTACTCTCGTTATTCAGTGTACACCATGGTTTTGGTTTGGGGTGGGTCGAGTATATGTATGACCGATGGATACTCGAAGCTTGATCGGGTCGGGTTCGATTTATACCTAATAAGGTTCGGGTAAAAAAAATCAATTTATACTCGGGTATGGATATTGCAGGACTTGGTTTTTGAGTACCTATTTGTCATCCATAACTACACATTTCACAATTCCCATTACAAGTCTAAAAAAATCAGGTTTCTTACCATGATTTATTGTTTGTTTGTATAAACATTAAATTAAAGCATCTTGATATATATTTTTTTAATTGTGTTAAAACAATTTCGTACCATAGTTGAGCTGGTTAGCACATGAGTCAAACCACAGATCATGGGTTTAAGCGCTGAGTGCAAATATTCTTTTACTCTTTTTTTTTTTATATACCTCAATCTATTAGGTCAAAGCAATTAACTGACTTTGTTAGGCTTTCCACTCAAAATAAAATGAAATAATTATTCATTTTTTTTTTATCAATAAAGTGAGGAATTTAGTTGGAACTTACTAATAGACGTTTTACAGATTAGGCTTTGTATTATTGAACAGGCACCAAGATTCTTTCAATGCTAAAAAAATAAAAGAAAAGAAAAGATACGGCAGGGTGCGGTGCAGCGCCGCGAGACAGGGTGGCTCAGCTTATATAATAATATAAATCGATAGGGCTGTGGTAGATTGGCGCTTTCCTATTTGAAGAAGTTGCAGGTAATGGAGGATTCTACTGCACAACAACGACCAGGCCAGGCTCAAATAATTATTGTTCGTTTTAAGGGGTTTGATCACTAGCAGTTTCTTACGAGTATCATGTTTCCATTCCCTCCCTTGGGATCTTAGAATTATCAGTGTTCTTCTGGATGCTGCTCTCATGGCTGCCTAAGAAGTTAGTCAGATATTCTTTTTGATGCTGATCGCTCTCATGGAAGGTAATGACCATTAATTAAGGAAAGCAATCTGACAGGAACAAGGATGGAAATGATTTGATAAGTTGACATCTAAACACCCAGCTTTCTTTCTTTGGATTCATCTTCCTTCGTTTCTTGAGGCTAAATATGGGTGCATCCTTAGGATGTCGAAACATCTGTGCAAAACATCTTTCGGACATTTTAACCCAAGCCTATCCAGTTATGAATTATTCTCCAACGTTTCTGAGAGGCATTAAGTAAATCTTTTAATAAATAAATAATAGATTCTCAGTTAAATTAATCCATCCAAAACTGTAACATGTATTAATTAAACAGATATCTTCAAATATATTATTAAAATAAAAACATAAATTGAACCAAACTATACTATCCAACGCGCCTTAAATGTTACATGTAAGCTTTTATGAATCTCTTGAGTGTTTAGCTGCAATAATAATGATGTGCGACATTTATATGTAATTGTTGTCATTAATTATACATATTTTGGCCAGTACTGGTCTAACAGTGATGCACAGAAAACAAAAAGGAAATCTGTGGGAGGAAGGGATTAAAAAAATTGCTCGCTCGCTCGCTTTATTCCCGGTGCCCGATTATATATATGGGTATAAAATAATTTCATGTCATCTTCAAAAGGAACTATAGAGTGGTGATCAAACAAAATTTGAAGCCCACCTGGACACAATGTAGTAAAAGGAGCAGCTTTTCGTTGATAAGTATTGCTTCAAGCTTGCCCAAAGGAATACTCTCTTTGCAGAGCATGTTGTCGCGGATATCAAAGAGTCTATACAGGTCTCTTTGGCTTCATATTCTGACCCCTTTGCCAGTGGAATTGATTCCCTGGCTTCCACCTTCAGAGCTGAGAGGATCCTCTCCACTGCATGCACATAAGTTTCAGGTTCTTCAGTTGAAAAACAGTTCAACTTATGATGATTACATTTGTGTCTTTCATGAGACTGTGCTAATTAGAGAAAGGTAGCACAAGTGCTGTTGGATAGCTAGGTCCGTGTGTGTAGCAGCATGTGAAGAACAAGTAGTTTTTTTCTACTGTTTAAAAGGTTGGTCACTTTCTACTGTTTCACTTTCCACGACCTGGTCTGGAGATACACAAGCATGAAAAAAAAAAATCCCCTTCCCTATCATTAGCATTCTCAATTTAAAGCACAAGAATATTGCAACAATTGTGTTAAGTGAAACAAATTTGCAATTGTTATATATTCTAAAATCTTCAGTATCCTCTTGCATTTAATCTTCCAGTAATGCAATTCAATTCTGCCATCGAATCTGCCAAACATGGTCACTACCGCCTACTTCCTGATTCAGAACCTTCTTTGCCCTTGGAAAATGATCTGAAAAATGAAAGAAGGAAAGAGAAGCAGCGCAAGGAGGCTTCTTGAGAAGAATTCCAAAGACAGAAGGTGCAGGGTGTTTCTATTAGCAGTAAGACTCGGATGAACAAGTATGCTCTTGTTGGCGCAATTCTGGCCTCCTCAAACTCTGTTCTCGTGGGATTGTTAGATATTAAGATTTTAGCTTTAGAATTTGGTTCACCAGTCTTTATACTGGGTTGTTAATAATTTCTATTTAATAGGATAATTTAGTTTCAGTTTGTTTTAGTCAATCAATTGCTTACGTGCTTCTCAAATTATAGGAGTAGTGGATACGTGAGATGCTGATTTTCAGTTTTTTCTGTTATTATTTGTAAGACTATTTATAGCCAATTCTCTTTTAATGAAAACTACAAAAATACTACAGTTGTTTCTTCAATTTTCTGAGATCAATATTTGGTATCATAGCCTCACAGGTTATTTGATTGAATCATGAGAAGCAACACAGCTCTGCACAAGTGACAAGAGAAGAGATGTCGATGGAAACAAATTTTGTCCAGCAATCAATTCCAAAGTTTGATGGACATTATGACCACTGGTCCATGCTGATGAAAAAATTTTTACGATCAAAAGAATACTGGACTTTAATGGAATAAGGAGTACCTGCAACAGCAACAGAAGGAGCATCTCTAACAGACACTCAGATGAAGGCCATTGATGATCAGCGATTGAAGGATCTGAAAGCTAAGAACTATCTGTTCCAAGCTATAGATCGATCCCTCCTGGAAACTATTCTCAAGAAAGACACATCTAAGGATATATGGGACTCATTGAAGCAAAAGTATCAAGGCACGGCTAGAGTTAAGCGTGCATAGTTGCAAGCGCTTCGAAAGGAATGGGAAATGCTACAGATGAAGGTTGGTGAATCTGTGAGCGAGTATTTTGTTCGAATTTTGACAATAGCCAACAAGAAACGAATTCACGGTAAAAAGATGGATGATGTTGCTGTCATTGAAAAGATTTTGAGATCCATGACATCGAAATTCGACTATGTTGTCTGCGCTATTGAGGAGTCAAATGATATGGAAACCATGTCTATAGATGAATTACAAAGTAGCCTCTTGGTGCATGAGTAATGTATGAATTATCATAATACTGCAAAAGAACATGCCTTGAAGGTGACGTTTGAAGATCATTCTGGAGGAAGAGGACGAGGTCGCAGTGTTTTTAGAGGGCGAGGCAGAGGGCGTATCAAGCCAAGTTTTGATAAGTCCACCGTGGAGTGCTACAGCTGCCATGAGCTGGGGCATTTCCAGTATGAATGCCCAAAGAAGGGATTCAGAGCAAATTTTTTTGACACAAGTGAAGAGATGTTATTGATGGCTTATGTTGAAGAGAAGAAAATCAGTTTAGCTGAAGTTTGGTTTTTGGATTCAGGGTACAACAACCATATGTGTGGGAAGAAGAAGCTTTTTTCTGATCTTGATGAGAATTTTAGAGAGACAGTGAAACTTGGAAACAACTCAAGCATGACAGTTATGGGGAAAGGAAATGTAAGGATCAAGGTAAATGAGAATACTCAGGTGATCACTAGTGTTTTTTATATACCTGATCTAAAGAGTAACTTGCTGAGCATTGGTCAGCTTTAGAAATAGGGACTTGCAATTCTTATTCAGCATGGGAAATGCAAGGTCTATCATCCTGATCGAGGATTAATTATTGAGACCACAATGTCATCAAATAGAATGTTCATTCTACTTGCTCATTGTCAAGCAAAAGAGCAGACTTGTTACAGCACCATGACAGAAGACTCAGCTAGAGTTTGGCATTGCAGATTTGGTCATTTAAGCTATGATGGACTGAAAACTCTTCAACAGAAAAATATGGTGCATGGACTACCTCAGATAAAGCCTCCTACGAAGCTGTGTGAAGAATGCATGATCGGAAAGCAGCCTAGAGATCCTTTTCCCAAGAACAGTACATGGAGGGCAACCAGAGTTTTTCAACTAGTGCATGCAGACATATGCGGACCAATCAAGCCTATTTCTAACAGCAACAAGAGGTACTTTATCAATTTTATTGATGATTTTAGTCGAAAAGTTTGGGTCTATTTCTTGGCAGAGAAATCAGAAGCTTTTAATGTTTTTAAAAGCTTTAAAAATCTTGTTGAGAAGGAGTCGGGGGTTTACTTGAGTGGATTAAGAACTGATCGTGGAGGTGAATTTACTTCCAATGAATTCACCAGTTTTTGTGTTGCACATGGTATACGAAGACAACTAACAAGAGCATACACACCACAACAAAACGGTATGGCGGAGAGGAAAAATATGACCATTATGAATATGGTTAGGAGCATGCTAGCCGAGAAGAAATTTCCTAAGAATTTCTGGTAAGAATTTCTGGCCAGAGGCTGTTAACTGGTTAGTTCATGTGCTGAATCGAAGTCCAACATTGGTTGTGAGAAACATCACCCCAGAAGAAGCTAGGAGTCAAATCAAACCTTCGGTCTCCTACTTCAAAATTTTTGGTTGCATTGTATATGTTCATATTCCTAATAATAAAATAACAAAGTTAGATGATAAAAGCTTAAAGTGTGTCTTTCTTGGAGTCAGTGGGGAATTAAAGGCCTACCGATTGTTTGATCCACTATCTAAAAAATTATAATCAGTAGAGATGTGAGGTTTGAAGAAGAAGGCAGCTGGGACTGGGACAACAGTTATGAAGAAGCCATTTTGGTTGATCTATAGTGGAGTGACAACAATACAGCTGCCACGAATGCAGAAGAGCCAGCTGACACGAATGTAGAAGAGATTAGGTTACACGCAAAAGAGAGCTATACCATCAAACCACATGCAAATGTCAAAGCAGCAATTAGGCCACATGCAGATGAAGCTGCAACAATTCTAGATGTGAATACAGAAGGGAACGAGTCTGCTGCAATAGAGTCTACTATAATAGCAGAAAATCATTCAACAAACTCAGAGGAGGGAAGAATAAGGAGACCACCGGGATGGATGCAAGATTATATAAGTAGTGAGGGTTTATCTGAAGAAGATGACTATGCATTTCTAGCTTTGTATGCAGGTAGTGATCCATTAAGCTATGCCGAAGCAGTGAAAAGTGAGAAGTGGCAAAAAGCTATGGAGGCAGAAATAGATGTAATTGAGAGAAACAACACTTGGGAGCTTACTAGATTGCCTGAAGGAGGGCAAAAGGTGGGAGTTAAATGGATTTTCAAGACAAATTTTTAAAAAGACGGTGAAGTGGATAAACACAAGGCACGTCTTGTGGCTAAGGGGTACATGCAACAACATGGAATAGACTATGCTGAAGTCTTTGCATCGGTTGCCCGTTTGGATACCATTCGATTGGTCATCTCACTTGCAGCTCAAAAAGAATGGGTTATCTACCAACTGGACGTGAAATTGGCATTTTTGCATGGAGAGCTCAATGAAGAAGTTTATGTTGAGCAGCCTCCTGGTTATGAGAAGAAGGGAAGAGAGCAGATGGTGTACAAGCTAAAGAAAGCACTGTATGGACTCAAACAAGCCCCTCGCGTTTGGTACAGCCGAATCGAATCATATTTTGCAACTCAAAACTTCAAGAAATGTCCTTATGAACATACATTATTATCAAAACTGGAGGTAGAGGTAATATTTTGGTTGTATGTCTTTATGTTGATGATTTAATATTCACTGGTAATGATGCAAGTATGTTTGATGATTTTAAGCAATCTATGATGAATGAATTTGATATGACTGATTTGGAAAGGATGAGATATTTTCTGGGCATTGAAGTCTTACAAAGTTCAAATGGAATATTTGTTGGGCAAAAGAAATATGTAGAAACAATATTGACAAGGTTTAAAATGGATGGATGCAATTCTGTTAACAATCCTATTGTTCCCGGTACAAAGCTTTGTAATGATCATGGTGGATCAAAAATAAACAACACAATATACAAGCAAATTGTGGAAAGTTTAATGTATTTAACTACCACTAGACCTGATATGATGTTCGTAGTAAGTCTTCTCAGCAGGTACATGGAATGTCCAACTGAACTTCATTTACAAGCTGCAAAAAGGGTTTTCAAGTATTTAAAGGGAACAGTCAGTTTTGGAGTGTTCTACAAGAAGGGAGGATTTGAAGGTCTTAATGTATATTCTGATAGTGACTATGCTGGTGATGTTGAAGATCGAAAAAGCACTTCAGGTTATGTATTTATGTTAAGTTCAGGAGTTGTATCATGGTCTTCAAAGAAACAATTCATAGTGATACTTTTCACCACAAAAGCTAAGTTCATAGCAGTAGCATCATGTGCTTGCCAGAAAATAAAGCTACAAAGAATTTTACAGCAATTAGGGCATAATCAAGAGGGCTCTACAACAATCCATTGTGACAACAGTTCTGCCATTAAACTCTGTAAAAATCTGGTGCTACATGGACGCAGTAAACATATTAATGTTCGTTTTCATTTCATTCGAGAGCTCACCAGCATGGGTGTCGTGGAAGTAACTCATTGTCAAACTCATAATCAGATTGCAGATATAATGACTAAACCATTAAAACATGATGTCTTTGTGAAACTGCGTGGTCTAATGGGAGTTTGCTCTATTTCTAGTATAAATGATGCACTTGGCATACAATTTAATTAAGATTTTAGCTTTAGAATTTGGTTCACTAGTCTTTGTACTGAGTTGTTAATAATTCCTATTTAATAGGATCATTTAGCTACAGTTTGTTTTAGTCAATCAACTGCTTACCTGCTTCCCACGTAATAGGAGTAGTGAATACGTGAGCTGCTGATTTTCAGTTTTTTCTATTACTGTTTGTAAGGCTATTTATAGCCAATTCTCTCTTAATAAAAACTGCAAAAATACTACAGTTGTTTCTTCAATTTCCCGAGATCAACATTTATGGTGAGTTTTGTGCTTTTCATTCCAGATAAGCTCTCCTATTGATGTGATGACATCCATGTGCATACAATAGCACTTCATCAAAGGGAGGAAGGAACTTAAAAAAAACAAACAAAAATATTGGAACACAGAAAAGGAGATCCGATTAAAGTAAATAGCAATCTTGAATGTAGTAACTTTAATTTTTTTTTTTTTTTGTCTTTATCTCTAATTTTTTGTCATAAATTGTTATATGCAGACATAGTGGTGATGAGTGGTGAGGACCCCCTGAAGATCGCACCAATCCAAGTAGAGATCTTGGCGGGTTCCCTTAATGCATCTATTTTCATTGATTGGATCGCTAGCCACTGGTAGGACATCTGATTATATTGGAAGACGCTATACCATTGTCCTGGCGGCAGCCACGTTCCTTATCGGTGCACTTATTATGGGATTCGCTCCATCCTTCTTGTTCCTCATGGCTGGAAGGGTAGTAGCTGGCATTGGGGTTGGCTTCTCCCAATTGATCTCTCCAGTCTACACCTCAGAACTCTCACCAGCCATGGCTAGAGGTTTCCTATCTTTCTTCCTGAAGTCTTCATCAACATCGGAATTCTACTTGGTTACATCTCCAACTTCAGTCTGTCAAGTCTTCCTCGGAACATAAACTGGAGACTAATGCTTGGACTTGCAGCGTTCCCAGCTATAGTAGTTGCATTAGGTGTTATGGTGATGCCCGAGTCCCCTCATTCGCTCGTCATGAAAGGCCGATATGATGAAGCAAAGCAGGTCCTAATCAAAACATCAGAATCTACAGATGAAGCGGAATTGAGACTAGCTGAAATGATAAAAGCTGCCACAGATTTGACGAATGTAGCTTCTTCAAGCAACTGGCGTGGTCATTACAACTATTGGAGTCAACTATTGTTCTCCCCATCTCGTCCCATTCGCCGTATTCTCATTGCAACTATTGGAGTCAACTTCTCCATGCAAGCTACAGGAAATGATGCTGTAGTGTATTACAGTCCTAAAGTGTTCGAAGATGCAGGAATCCAAAGCAGGAAACAGCTAATAGGTGTTACAATCATTATGGGGATAGCCAAGACATCATGTGTTTTGGTGTCAGAACTTTTCTTTAGTCAGGTATGGAAGGCGGCCCCTCTTGTTGCTGGGCTCAAGTGGAATGGCCATTTCATTACTTGGGTTGGGTCTGCTCTCAAAGTATGTTGAGCAGTCAAACAGTAAGCCTTTATGGGCCATTGCATTGTGTGTAGCAGCCGTATGTGCTGCTGCATCCTCCTTCTTTTCAATGGGGCTTAGGCCGATTGCGTGGGTCTACTCATCAGAGATATTTCCGACGAGGTTAAGGGCCCAAGGTTCAAGCTTGGCAATATCCGTGAACAGGTTGATAGGTGGGATCACGGCCATGACGTTTCAAAAGCAGGTAAACATTTGGAGGCATGTTTTTTGCACTTGCTGGAATTATAGCAGCGGGCGGTGTTTTCTTTTGTTTCTGTTTGCCTGAAACGAAAGGAAAGACCTTGGAAGAGATTAGGGTTCTCTTTGAAGATAAAGTCTATGGAAATGACAAAATTATTAATTCATAACAGCCCAGATTACGGTTTGGATTATGGGTAGTATTGCCTGCGAATTGAGAATGAAAATCACCTTCCATTCTAGTTCTATCAGGAAATAAAAACCCTATGCAGTTTAGGCTATGAGGAGAATGGCGTTTGTAATTTATTGATTTAATTTCGGCTGTTAAAACAATATGTGTTTATATATATATATAAACACAAATTATCAAATTATTTTAACAACCTAAATTAAATAAAATTATAAGGTCAAACGAGAAGGAAAATTGTATTAGTTCATAAAAATATTAAAACTATAGTTTCGTTTTTTTTATTATTGAATTCCTATTTATGAAGAAACAACCTTCGAGTACTGAAATCATTATGCAATTCCTTAATTATATATTCAACACTCATCGGTTATATATTTTAAAAATATGAAAGGATTTAAATCTCAAACTAATAATTTGTTGTATAATTCAAACAATAC
>Ga0325405_1008098_pt1 | contig 10489 bp, 3 predicted proteins | sample PopdelMetagenome_21_FD_205663 | JGI IMG/M metagenome (GOLD analysis project Ga0325405, IMG submission 205663) | Populus deltoides microbial communities from Bellville, Georgia, United States - Xylem-Control-R2 | ecosystem: Host-associated > Plants > Phyllosphere > Stem > Wood/Secondary xylem...
ATTATGTACTAACTTAATACACAATTGTTTTTTTAAAAGCTCTTTTTTGTTAATATTCAATAAAAATAAAATATCTATTTTTGTTAATTATGTAATGTTCTTATATTTATTATTCTTATTTCATAGAGATGCTTAAAAATGGTCAATATATGATTTTGTTTTATATTTTTGATTGAAACTTATTTTATGATTATAATAAGTTTCTATTTAAAAAAATAATGTTTTTGACTAAAAAACACATGTTTTCATCGAAACAAAAAATAAATACATGAATAAAGAAAGATATTTTTTGAATATTTTTTAAATTTTCATTATTTTTTATTCAATAAACCATGTTAGTAATAGAAAAGACATTTTATTGTCAAAACAAATTACACAAATAAGAAAATAAAATTTTGAATAAAATATATATTTTCTCCATAAATTTATTCATTGTTTTTATTTTATTAATACCTATTTTAATTAGAACATAATTAAATAAAAATAGATCTTAAAAAATTCTCCATGACAACATACAAGCAAAATAGTTAGTTTATAACTAAACTAATAAATGTGACCAATAACTCAAGAACAATTGTGAATTGTTGAATTTTGAGTGGTTTTTTTTGATGAAATTATGGTGAAAATAGAAAAGGAAATGTTGCTGATAAGTTGTGGTGAAAATTGATTGGCTATGGTTATTTATCTTATGAAATTTTGATAGGTTTTGGTGAAAAAAAAAAGAATATATATATATATATATATATATATATATATATATATATATATATATATATATATATATATGGGGATGATGATGAAGAGGTTGATAGATTTTTTGAGTGGCTAAAAGAGCTTAATGTGGTTTGAAAATGAAAATAATAATTAAATCATTCAAATTAATGGCATTTTTGTAATTCATCCTACATCAGCAACAACTACTTTTTTTTAAAAAAACCAAAAAAGGTTGGTTTCAAGAAATTAATCCTAAAAGCTATATAGTGGAATTTTTGTTATTTTTAGGTTTCAGGTATTCTTTAGTAATTATTTCAAATATAATGATAATTTTGTAAATAGAAAACATTTTTGTTTTTTTTTTCTGGCACCTACTCTTGTGGATATAAAGTTTTACTAGGCATCAAAGTTCAAGGTGGATAGTATAATATTTGAAAAAGTGGTTTCAATGTAATTTTTAGATCAAACTATAGGATGGTGTACGTAACTTTTGCAAAATTAAATGGACCAATTAAGAATCGACCAACCTCAACTTAAAATTTAAAGGGTCAAATCAAGAGGTGAACAACCACAATATAAAATTTAAATAAATCAAAGGAAACATGATGAAAATCAATAAGCATTATCAAAGGATCCATTAGAAGTGTCAATTGAGTCAATTACAAGGTTTTAAACTAAGAAGATCCTAGAGGAATTGATTTGGTTGATTCAAGATGTGTGAGTTAAAAAGTTGCAGATCTGCTATATTGGACCATTGTGTACTATTTGGTCCATATAAAAAACTATAAGTGGTATTTTATTGCGATTTGAGTTGGGATGGAAACTAAATATCTCAATCTTCCCATCCATATATGATGGGTCCATTAACTCATCTAGACGACAAAGAACAATATGTTTAAAGTTGAGCTTGAAATCTACCATCAAACAAGGAAAGTTAGAACAAGACTGTTATTCATATGATTTGTGGATTCTTACAAAGCAAGGATTTAATTACATATAGAATTTTTATTTTTCAAGAATTCCTTACTTTCCAATAAGATCAATTAGGCAACAATATTTTTCAAAGATTTCTTATGCAGCAACAATCCTTATTATTCAAGGATATTAGAGGTGATTTTGGCTTATTTTTTTCTAATACTCAAGTTTATACTAACAAATATAACTTTTGAGCTGATTGTTAAATTGGTCTAAAAGGTTTCTAGAATATTCCAAACGTCTTATTGTCTATAGGCTTTAAATATCACAATAATTGAAGTTTGGAAAGACCTTGTGATAAAGTTTCGAAGTTGCTATAACAGAATTACACTATTTTTCTAGTTGGTTTATGATATTGTTTTCTATTTTATTCAGATCTATTTTATTATCTTTTCAGTCTTGTTTGTGATGTTTTTACATAATATAAATAGGGTTTTTTTTTTTTTTTTTTATCTTGTATTTAGGTTTTTGAAGACTTGGTTTATTTTAGAATAAAATTATGTGTGTGCAAGGTTGTGCTCATACTTTAGGTTTTTCATCATACTTTTCATTGACATATCATAGATCACTTGTCTTTGTAGTGTTCTAAATTTCCAGTTTATGATTCCTTATAATCATAGGGCTAAGGTCTTTTTTCATTCAATAACTTTAGTGTCTTGGTTTAAATAATCATTGTGTCAGATTCTTTATCGTAATTTAATTTTAGTTTTATTGGATTGTTTTTTCTTTACAAGTAGGTTTAAGAGTTCTTACCCTCTAAGTATTAATCATGACCAACTTCATGAAATTCTGAATTTGGTTAAATCAAGAAGTTGGTCAAATCAAATCAAAACACGACTAACTTTATAAAATTTTAAATTTGATCAAATCAAGAGCGACCAATCTCATAAAATTTTAATCAAATTGAGAGGCTACCAATGAGATTTAAAATGGGTCAATGAAAATTTAGTGATAGCAATCTAAGACCAAGTGTTGAAGCCTTCAAATTACAATTACAAGGTTTAACTTAAATTGTTAGAGCTTAGTTAGGCTAAAATTTAATGGAGCCTTGTTAGGTTTTAAAAGAACAAAAAAATGCTGCTGGGCTTAAAATCAATGGGCTCAAAATCAAAAGAAACTTTGCTGAATTCAAATTCAATGAGAACTTGCAAAGGACAGATTTTTAAATGGGCTTTCTGAAACTCCTCTGCAGAGAATTGCACAGTACATTCATCAGGGGTTAGGAAACCAAATGAACGCTTACATGCTAGAAATATAGATCTTTCTTTCAATCAAGATCCAACTTCCCCATTGGTAATTGAAATTTTCCACTTATTTCTAGATGACTTCCTGCTTACTTAGCTCACTAGCCTGCTCGAGTCTTGCTTGGTTACGACATCCATCTAGATGCTTGTGCTATTGTGGTACCTTCATCCTACTGCTTGAGCCTTATACAATAATTACCACCCTCTGTGTTTACCATTCTAAGAGACCCTGCGCCATCTGTTAATGCTTAAAGAGTGATCACTTTTCCCTGGCATTTGATTTTGTCCCCAGTTCGTGATCTCGCTTCTATTTTGTTGTTTTGAGAGACCTGACATCATCTACTACTGCTTGGAGAGTGATAATTTGTCATCAACCTGTGATCTTGCCCCTCGTTTGTTGTTCTGACACTTTCCAAACTTGGATTGACGTGCACTTTGTTAAAGTATCCGGATGTAAGTTTAAAAACATTTTATTTATTAAAAAAAAAAAAAACATAATCATGCACCATCATGAACTAAAACATGACTTGCGACCTTCCCGAGATATTTTTGGGAGAGTGGTTGATACTCGAATTCATTGATTATTAAATGTTGGTTTCAACTGGCACAAGCTTCTCTAAATTTTGCAAAGATTTCTACCAGAAAGTTGCAAGGAAGAGAAGCGGTACATAAAAGTCTTTGTCATCTAAAGAACAACAGCTAAGTTATAATATGTAACGACTTACAGTAGCTTTAAGCACCCATTTTTGTTTTTACTTCGATATAAAAAATGAACGTTGAGATTTTTGGAGGATGAAGTCTTGTTTCCTGAAGGTGACGTCAATTGGTTCCTATCATGTTGAACGATGGTTCAACAATGAATTTGATGGCTTAAATTATCGATTTGAATCCTTTACTAACAATACTTTCTTAACACAAGGACAGGGGTGTCAGCTTCTAGTGTTCCCTCTTCTATAGTCAGTTCTTTTAATCTTTTCTGCATCATGAGAAACGAGTCTTATTATGAATGCTTACCAGCAAGCAAAAATAAAAGCATGATCCTGCTTTCTTCTTCAGTGACATTTTTGCTTCTTCTCTATGGTTCACTACCTTCTAACTGGGAACAGTGCATAGTCTACCACTTATTTGGAGGGCTATGCTTTTCAAATCAAATACGTCGGAGGGAACTGGCTTTCTTCCCTTCTCTTCAGATCAATGATATTAGGAAGATCCTTGGTCCTATTGCCAATAAGTTTCCAGTACTTTATTCTGATGTATCAATATCAAGGTATCTCAGAGCAAGGAACTGGAAAACAAAGAAGGCTACCAAGATGTTGAAAGGCATGGAATTGGAGGTGGGAATTCAAGCCTGAGAAGATCCGACTGGTATTCACTTCTAGTACTTTTTGGAATTGAATTTTCACTTGCGTAGACTATTTGGGAGTCTTTGTAACCAACTAAGAACAATAAAACAGAACTCTAGCCAGCCAGGCCAAGGCCGAACAATTTGGAATTCTAGCCAGCCAGGCCCAAATGACCAGCAGGCTTTTGTAAAAGCTTGATGCATAACAAATATTTATAATCACCTGCCAAGTTGGACGAGTTTTACCTACTATACTTTTTAAATTTTTTTATATTGAGTCACTCTACTATCTTCTGGCTTTGGTTGAGCTCATGTATGTTATCCATTGCCTATAACATGGTCTCTACCACTTAGTCGATTATTATCTAATAAAATTGACCAAATAAAATATTAACAAGTGTCCTTTTATATACAAATATAAAAAAATAAATTTAAAATTTAAATAAAAAGGAAAAACAACAACAATTACTTTTCTTGTTAGTTTTGTGAAGTGTTCAGCATTGCACTTGGGTTTTTTTTAAGATGTTTTACATTAAAAAATCCATAAAAAAGAAAAGGAAATTTGAATATATTTAGGCTCGGGAATTGAATAAAATTGGTATAATATATTGATATTGAATAAAGTTTTGAATGATTTCGATTTATCTTTGTAATTAAGTTTGTGTTGAATAATTTTTGTTTTAATTTCATTTAGCTTAGTGATGAATTTCAAATATCCAGGAACATAAAAATAAAAAGTTTTTTTGATGTTTGGGATAGTAGCTGATTTATACATTAAGTATTTGGAAGATTTCTTCTCAATCTAAAGAACTCCAAATCCATTAAGGTGGTATTGGATACCTACAAGAAAAACAATCCTAATTGGAGGAATTTTTGATCTTCTAAAGGTAAATATAGTATCTTATCAAATATAAAGGTTGTAGAGAGTTTAAGATTGTGAACCTCACCGTTTGTTAAAGCTCTCATGGTATATTTATAGCCTATAAAAGAAGGGCTTGTAGAGTAATTAGTCTGATAGCATTGAATGAGAGATAAATATCCCTTACCTGATAAAAATATGGTGGGTTCACGGAAAACTTTTAAACACCTAGAAAGATGTAGAGAGATTAAGAGTTTAAGACGACAAATATAGTTAAGCCTATAGAGGTGAGTTCTTCCTTGATGATAATTATCTTGGACTTGGGTAACTACCAAGTCCAAACACCATAGGTCTAGTATGCGTGCTAGACCCATACTATCTTGAGCTTTGCACAATGTCAAGCCCAAGCACCTTGGAATTGGTTGACTGTCAACTCTAAGCATATTGAATCTAGCATGCGTGTCAAACTCACGTCACCTTGGACTTGACGCATTGCTAAGTCCAAGCACATTAGGTCTAGTATGTGTGCCAGACCCACGCCACAACTTGACTAACTATCAAGTTCAAGCGTATTGGGTTTGTCATGCGTGCTAGATCGATGTTACTATCCTTGAACTTGGCTGACTATCAAATCCAAATATATTGGGTCTTGCATGTGTGTCAGACCCACGCTACCTTGAACTTGACGTACTACCAAGTTCAAGCGTATTGAATCTGACATATGTGTCAGATTCATATATTTACAATAAATAAATAAATAAATAAAATTGACTCATCACTTATATTTTTTAATTCAAAGTTGGTTAGTATTTTTGTTTTATTGACGATGGAGGAGGTCGCATTAAGAAGCTGTATAGCTTACAGGGGCTCAATCAAACCACAAGACAATAGCGGGCTTAATCAAAATAATTTAAAACGTAGAGGTACTTATGTGGGGGTAAAACCCAAGTTCTGGCACCTTTATATGTGCCAAGCCAAATTAGGATTAGCACTTTGAAAGTGAAAGAACAAATTACGACTCCTGTATTACACAAAAATCATCAGAAAAATTCATCTCAGATGATGTTTCCGGAAATTAATGAAGCCTAAATTATTTCTTAAACGAATACCAAGACCACGGACTTTCTGGAAGTAGCATAATAAAGTAAATACATGCAAGTGACAAATTTAGACAAGTAAGTAAATAAAATGTAGAATTTATCGATCGATCTTAATTATGATCACAAGGAATCCCTCCCATCCTTGTACTTAAAAGCTTCCAAGTTGATCTCAGCTAGCAAGAATGAGCTGCATAGTATACCTAGGTTGCGCCTAAACCAGCCAAAATCTTGCCTAATAAACAAAGCAAGCAATATTATACTCTCATTCCTTAAGCAGCAAGGAGAATCAAGTCGTTTAGTTTGCAAAGACTTCAGCAAACACCACTTATGGTTAATTAAGATTGATTAAATACTTTATAAATGGATTTGTGTTAATTATCTATAGAATCAAAGCTCCTGGCCAATTCGTTTTCTTGACTCTTTGTTCTTTTCATCAAATCCCCAGATTACTTTTCCAAGAGTCCAAAATGCTACCTCTCACTCTTGTTGTTTAATAAACATACGATTCAGTATTCAAATCTAATTATGTCTTAAATGATCTCGATGAGAAAACGGACTTTTCCCAAAAACAAATAAAGGAACTCTTAGCACGAGGTGTTTCAAGCGTGAGTTTCTATACATGTGTACTCGATACATATGCAGCAGCATGATTCCTTCGTTAATTATTTTTAAAATACTGTCTCAATCTCAATAGTGCTCCCTAGTTACTAAGTAATTATTGATCATCCGGACCAGCTTACATCTATTTTGATTAATTTTATGAATTTTTAAGTTAATGATTATGTAAATCTATAATGACCATAAGATTTGTTAGATTCGAACTAGTGATTTCTAGAAAACAAACCTAAAATCTGACCAATTAAATTACACCCCTAAAGAATATGCTACCTAATTATTCCACATGGATATTAGAACCAGATGCTTTGGTAAGAGTTAATTAACTATGTTACATCACTATCATGCTAGTTACTTGAAATTTGGTGTCAAATTGAGGATAATATACACTTGATTGTCATGTATAGACAGAAATCCATCATATCTTAAATACTGAGGAAAATAAATTGATTAGTGGACCACGTGATTATGTTTATACGTCAAAGATGACAAAAGTTCTTCATTTTTGGGGTTCAAATTTAAAGGCCTTGTCGACATTATCAAAATTTCCTTCGTATCAGTCTCGACATCGTTTGATTTTGACATGTTCATGAACCTTCTTCTCTTATATAAAATTTGGATGTTCATAGTAATACTTCTGAAGTCTTGAGAATGCTACAAGATAACTGGAGATGGATCTAGTATAAAATCATGCCCAAAATCGCAGCAGCATGTATATCCCAACAATGGCAGCAGCATGTTTACTATCGTAGTGAGTTCATCCACTTTTATATCTATTAATCAATTTTTTTCTAAAAAAAACTAAAATGTAATGGTGGCCGTTAATTTAACCCTACCAAGTGATAAATAATAATAATAATAATAATAATAACCGTAGATGTATGTGGTTTCAGGTCACTTTAAGTGTCGAAAATGCAAGCAATCGTTCATATACACAGGAAACAAAATAATGGTCAGCAATGAGCCGAAAAAGTGAAAAGGAAAAGGTGAGACAAGATAACATAATTTGATGGAACACCTAAGATTGTGACTCGTAAAAAACCACCCTAGCTACTGTCATTGCTTGGTTGAATATAGGATGGAAACGAGCATCCAAGGGAAATTCCTGAGGAGGAAGACTGCTGTTTGCTTTCTCGTAATCATCTACCTTTCTTTCTTTCTTTCTTTTTCTTTCTTTTGACAATATGTTTGCCTTTATCTTTTGTATGCTTCTGTTAGACCAAACAAAGTGTTACCTCAAACCATCTAGTAGATAAATCAGTCATAAAAATTTTAAATAAAAAAATTTGTTTTTTTATGTTATTTTAAATTCGAGTTTTATAATTATTAATATTAATAATTACTAGAGATTTAACTAGTCATTAATTTTAAAACCCGTAAAAATTAATTGAGATAAACATAAACTGATCTAGATACATCATATGAATTAAAAAAAAAGTTGTTAAATCACAAGGGATTTGTAAAGTCATCATTGCCAAAACCTATGAATAGATTGTTATTTAACAGAATGTTGCCAATCACAAGTATATCTTTATCACATTTAATTACTTTCTAGGCGCAAACGGAGGCATAATAAGGATTCTTTAATCATTTAAGCTGACGTCTTTCGTTTTGAATCAATAAACACCTAACTTAATAAAAAATAATAATATGAGTAGAATTAAGTGGTATACCAAATTAAATAGCGTTATTGTTTATATGTTAGAAAAAAAAAATCAAGCCTCCTTATACTTTGATTATAGACTGTAACAGTGTTTTTTTTTTATTGATCCTTGGGATTTTTACAGTTTGATCTCTCAATTTCTTTGTCATCTTGTTTGATTTTTAAAATTGCTTTGATTTGTAATTGGTCTGAGTCATTGTTTTACATACCTTTATATTTACGTACTAAGCACATGTTAGCAGGTGGAAGAAGCTCACCACGTTGTAGCAGCGTGTGTAGCTTTCTCTGGTGACCAAACACTAGCTGCCACGGTAGTTGGAAGTGGCACTCCAAGCTCTTCAAGGTGGCCTGATGTTTGTTGATGAAGGCGGGGTAATAGAGCTTTAATGGCTTTTTTTTTCTTCTCTATATTTTCTCTCTTCTTTCATTGAGACTCACACTTGCTTACCAAAATTTAAAAGTGTCATATCATTTTGTTTTTATATCAAATTTAGTACTCATTTTTTTAATTCATATTTGTTTTGTTTTGAATTCCGTTTTTTATTGATTTTGTTTTTTAGTCCATCCCTTAGCATTTGGTTTCATTTTATTTTTATATCAAATTTGGTCATAATACTTTTAATTGCTATTTGTGTTTTGATCCTTTTCTTAATTATTTTTTTTAATTTAATCCCTCAACATTTGGCATCATTTTATTTCTAGATCAAATTTGATCCTCATTTTTTTTATTTCTATTGTAGTGTTTTGAATCCTCTTTTTTATAATGGATTTTTTATTTAAATTTCATCCCTTAACTTTTAGTTGATTGAGAATTTGACTTCATGATTTTTTGGATTTACTTTCTATTGGGTTAGTCCCAGCCTCATACCTCGGGTCACGAGTTTCAAAGATTAACCCATGTTGACTTTGATATTTTTTAGGTCCTTTTTTAAAATTGATCTTTTATATCAATTTTATCCTTCAATATTGGGTTGGTTGGGCATTAAAATTCATTATATTTTTTATTTTTCTTTCTATATGGTTATCTCAATTTCATGTTTCAGGTCACAAGCTTGGCAGGTCAACTCGGATTGACTCATATATTTTTTTTCGTTGCTTATTTTTTTAAGTTTTCTCTATCAACATTGAGTTATTTGTTAATTGAGCTCATAATTCTATTTAATTTTTTTTATGGGGTTATTATTGTCTCATAACTAGATCATGGATTTGAGAAGCTGACTTAAGTGGTCACGAGTTGTTTTTTGTGTCCTTTTTAATTTTTAGTCCGTCAATATTTGATGTGCTGGGAATTAAGCTTATATATATATATATATATATATTTTGTTTTTCTATGGAGTTATCACATTCTCATTTAATTTTTTTCTTTGTTAGTAAATAAGATCACGAAGGCTTTTTAACAAATTAGGAGGATATTTTTTCATAATATTGGTAAGAGTTTATCTCGACTTGATCATTGTCTATTTTTTTGTTTGGTTCGGTTTATTTATTGTAATTGTTTATTTTTTTAATCATATTATTAAATTAACTAACCTTATTAAACCCAACCAAGTCAATTACTCGATTCTTGGACTTTTCTATTTAAAAATATTGGTGTTTCATAAGAATCTTTTTTTATGTTGGGGAAATTCAGCTCAGCCCATAGTATAGCACAAGAATAATACTAACATGTTATTGCTTGCAATATCACTTGGTTATTTATATAATTAAATAAAAAGTCAATAACTAGTTATTTTGTTAATCCCTTATATTTTTTTAATTTTAAAATATTAGTCTTCTTAGTTAAGAATGCTGTGAAATCTCAAGATTTTATTAAAATAAGCATGGTGTATATAGAAACCAATTCTTTTAATCAAATAAAATAAAATTATATATACTTAAAAAAAGCAACATAAAATTTAATTATAACAAAATCTAAATGTGTGGGGGAATCACTTGTGTAATTTGTATTGTGGATCCCCTCACAAAACACTATGGACT
>Ga0325405_1008102_pt1 | contig 10486 bp, 9 predicted proteins | sample PopdelMetagenome_21_FD_205663 | JGI IMG/M metagenome (GOLD analysis project Ga0325405, IMG submission 205663) | Populus deltoides microbial communities from Bellville, Georgia, United States - Xylem-Control-R2 | ecosystem: Host-associated > Plants > Phyllosphere > Stem > Wood/Secondary xylem...
GCCTCACATGCCCATGGGATATGTCCATCTGCAAGCACCCTGCCAGCATGAAAAGCAAATAAGTTCAGAACACGACAATACAAACCCAACAGCCACAAACTTTATATTTATGTGAAACTCATGCAGCAGGCATCATAGTTAGTTTCGAAACTATAGATATCCATGACAACAATAATTCAATATAATTCTCAGTACAAAGATCTTTATGAGAAACAAAATAAACAATCCAAAGCATGTGTAAAGAGAAGATTACCGCTGCTTCCTCACAAATGAGTTCCATAAGTGCATTATTTGCTTCTCATCTTTAGTCACATCTACAAAATCATCAAGCATCTGCAGCATGATAGAATATTACTGATGGCTTTTTCAATGGTTGCTTGAAGGCATTACAATTATTTAATCATTTTGTACGTTAAACTAATTGCTCCAAAATTGTGCTACATGCAAATGCTATAGCGCAATTACAATTCAATAAGTATCTGTATGTATATTTACTCATTGTACTGTAATTCTCTATCTTATTATTTCATTATTGAGCTAATTTCACCATAACTGTGATATTTACAAGTGAAACCTTCTTATCTTAGAGAAAAAAATTGTTAATGGCCATTTAACTATTTATTTTGTAAAAAAATTATTTTTAAATGATCATGAGTACATAAATATAAACTTTTTAAATGAATATGAGCAAATAAGTATTTATATTTATGTAGTTGTAATCTTATCTTATTATGTTGTTTCGAAGGCACTATAACCACAGCAAGCACACCTATTAGGGACCATCTTATTGATGGCTAACCAAATTATTTTCTTAGCATGCTGACTAAAGCTCCACAATGTGACTACTTAAAAGGGACTGACTTTAGCTCAGAAAATCAATCCAATGGAGAAAGGTAACATGTATAAAGTAAGCACAAACATGATTCAAAATGGCATCATAGAGTAGCAAACTAGAAGAATTAGGCAATGTGATCATTAAACATACCCTTCGGTCTTCAAAATCCGCAACATCATCGTCAACTTCATCCTCACTATCCCGATCTGACATAACTTGCTCAATTTCCATTGACTTAAAAAACAAAAAGAACACCAATTTCAAAAATTTATGTCCACAGAATCCAATTAATTCATAGATTTTTTTTTTTAATGGAGAGTTGAAATTAAATTATAAAAACTAGTCCCATTGGAGTCGGTGAGGGCTTCGGGAAAAAAAAAAACTAATCTGTGAGTTGCAAACAGAGCATCATACACACACTTGTGACATTATAAAAACTAGTCCCGTTGGAGTTGGTGAGGGCTTCAAAAGAAAACTAATCTGGGAGTTGCAAACAGAACATCATACACACACTTGTGACAAACTCAAACATGCATGATATTGATATTCATCAAAAGGATACAGCAGCAAGCTTAACATTTTTTAAAAAACAAATTAAAAAAAGCTGTCAGATTTTTATGATTCCCTAAGAATCCACCTCTACTTTTAATCATCCGCATCAAGATAAACCACTTCATTTTAATGATTTTATACTACCATGACAATGTATGTCTTAACTGATTTAGAACTAGAAATTTTAAATAAATTCTCCTTCTATTACAAGTGCAGGCCTGGAATCTTCATAGGTGTCACATGCATTAACACACAAATACATGTAAATGCGGTATGCTCACTCTCACTAAAGTATGGTTTTCCATGACATGCGACCTTCAAATAATAAATGCCAGAAACATACTTCAAAAAGAAGACTAACAGTGAATTGAATAAAAAATTTCCACATATTACGAGGAAAGGAAATGATAAACTGGAATCATTTATTGAAAGACAGTCATTACTCACCTGAGCTCTATGTGAGTGAAAAAATTGTCGTTTGTGAAGGAGCATACGGCTGCAAAAAAGAAAATATTAAGATGAAACCCATATTCAAGCTTTGAAAAATATTTACCAATCTGAAATTATAAGCTTGAAGCAACAATGAATAAAGTGACTAACTCAGATTTAAAAAAAAAGTATTTCACACTGCATATTACTAAACAATAAGCAACATTAGAGCTGCAACATATAGAACTATTACAACCAGCAACAATACTCCACGTAATTGGAGTTCCAGGCCTTAATAATCTGACAATTATCGCATTTTCGACAAGTTAGTAGGCTACTTCGTGGATACATTAACTCAAAAACATTTTAACTTGAGCCTCACAACCTAAAACGTATAGTAGATAAATAGAACATGCAACACTTCATCCTTGTTGACCAGGCCTGACAAATTACAAGTCATGCATTTTTTAATTACCTATAGAATTTTTGTTTTAAAAAAAAGATCAGCTAAAAAAATAGAGATGGATCAAGACCTACTTTCTCATGTCAGACCTTTCAATTGATAATTTTCTAGTCTTTGCGAACTGTAGCATGGCAGGGGGTGCAAGATTATTTCCAGGTACCATTTGAACACATTCAGCATCAGGATATGCTTGTGCTGCAGACCCTGATACCCCTGAAACATAAAATCTGGACAGATTGTGTTCGCCATACTCTGTGCCACACACGCTAGTTGTTGGCAAATCCTTCCCACCTGAGACATCAGAATAATGATTCTCAACTAACAAACATAAAATAAGAAGAGAAGCAAGCAAGCATATGAACCCACTACAAAACAAACTGATTTGTAAAATTACGCACCATAATTACATTGCAACGCATTTGATAAATCTGTTGGAAATATCTCATAGTTTCATTACAATAGACCAACCAATTAGTAGGTGCTCCATTAGCTACATCACTCTGACAAGCATGCAAAAAATGCCACTTATTCTTTCATTTACTTCTGAAACCAAAGCCTTGCAGCAGGAAAAAGAAGTTGATAATGAAGTCCTTCAATGAATCAAATGGCTCTGTTTTATTATGCCAACCTTATGCTTTCAAAAATTGTGGTTTTGGCCCAAAGAATAATGCTTTGAGATGTTGTCTTTTATGGAAGAAAGGGATGTGACAATTTTTTAAGTAAAGAAAAACAGAAAACAATTTTTTTCTGCCTGGGCCAGGTGTTGGGAGCTGTCATTTTTATGCATTTCTTGTTCATCATCATTCCTAATCACAAGAAAAAAGACTTGAAAATCTAGTAGATTATGCATCAAACCATTCCCTAAAAATTCCCATAGATTTCGTTACAAGGATGCCATCCATCATACGTGGATCATGGGAACAAGTAGAAAGCACATACCACCAATCTTGTCAAGAAGCTCACTGGCTCCCCGTTGCCTGCTCAGAGTCTTGTCATGTGCATTCTTTGCATTTGGAATAAGGTTCTTGGGTCTTTTGCGCTTTGGTTTCTTTGAACTGTGGGTAAACATGGACAAACCCATTTCAGTCCATGGTATTGTAAAATATCAACAAAATTGACAGAAGATGAATAAATTTATTAGTTCAAGCAAGACAAATCCAAGACTTACCAAAAGGTCTGTTGTTTTGGATCAATACTATCTGCAACAGTCTGAATAAAACATATTGGCATATGAATTCCAAGAACAATAAATAGGATATATCTTATACTTTATACTTTGCATGGATGCCAAACATTTTCCCCAAATTGTATATTTAGCAGTTCACATAGACCACTTGATTTTTCCCATAACACTTGATTTTTCCCATAGTTTTTTCTTGACCTTGTAAGTATATGGAAGAAATTCAATAATGACAGCATTCTTTTTTTCAATCAGTGCTAAAAGTGATAAACTCAGGAACCCACCTATCATCCATCAATTCATATAATTCCCAATATTTATGTGCTCATTTAAACAACTACTCTAAAGCTCTCAAGGTAATGTAAACAAAGCAATATGTACATGTGTGTTCTCTTTTAGTTTTAGTGTTTTGTTTAACACGTCATTCTATTAAGCATCACAGAATCACCTTCCAGCGAATCAAAAAAATCCTGATATTTATATGTTTACAAGACACTAAACTAAACAATATTCCAAAGCACACAATAACTGTAAACAAAGCAATGCAGTTTGTCTTGTACTTTTAATTTTGCTGTTAAACAAGCGATATTACCCTTACTTTGTTGTTTTATTTTATTTAACATGGAAAGCGCATCATAGGAGCAAAAAGAACAACTGCATATAGTAAATATTTGTTGACTTTGTAACTTGAATAAATAACATATATAGGAAAAGCAAAAAATCAAATATGAACTGTTGTGATGGCAGAGTGGGAATAATATTTAAAAATCAAAACAAATAAAGTGTCATGAAGAATTTATAAATGGAGGAAACACCCTAACCTTGGATCTCCAAATATCAGTTTTCACAGATATATTAACAGCTTGAAATTCTTGAGTTATCTGCAAGACATAAATCAGAAGTCATTGGAGTACAAAATATGTAAAGAAAAACATTCACCCGAGATTCCTGTAGTTTACCAACCCAAAATTCAAAGTCGAAGAGGTCATGTGATGAGGGCAAGTGATATCTCAGACCCTAAGGAGCAAAAAAAAAAAAAAATATATATATATATATATATATATACATGAAACTCAACATAAAAACTCAGCTTGAAGAAAAGACAATTATCATTTTGTTTTCATCACAAGGAACAAAAGGATATCAGGAAAACTTCCAACCTTGAAGCTTGCACATTTTACCAAGCAAAATGGGCAGGAAAAGTCTTCAGTTACTGCAAGTTAGACATCCAACACATCATAAAAGACGAGGAAAAGGACCTTGCAGATCATGCTGATAGAAAGAACCAGAAGCCAAGGAAAAGACTTAAAAGTTGCAGACACCCATCAATGACAATTGATGAAAATATTCACTATCAAGGGATTGAAAGTTCAAACAACATAATCTGTCTTGTTCAAGATTGAAGAAGTTATAAGTTCTTCCATCTAAATCAAATTGTGAACCCATGTCACATTTAAATGCATTATAACAAAAAAAGAAGAAGAAGAAGAAGAAGAAGAAGAAGATTAATATTACCTTCAGTTTTTTGCAACTTATTATTATAATATCTATAGTTGAAAATGACATTTCCCGCCCTCAACCTACATAATACAAGGAGTCAAAATGCTTTATCATACTCATTTAGGAAAACAAAAGAATTCCCAGATCAGGTGCAGAGCAATAAAGAACAGCAATAATAATCGACAAGTGTTTGATGCTTGGATGTATAAGAGATTACCGAATAACATGAGACGAAGATGAAGAAGACATGTCACTACATGTGTATGAAGATTTTTCCTTAGCTCCAACCTCTTCTGCAGAAATGTTGACTTGCAGCTGTGATGTATTCTTTGGAAAACACAAACAATAAAAATGGCTTACTTCTGTCAGCAAATAAACATCTAGAAGAAGATGTGATAAATGAATTTGATTTTGTCCAACTAGAAGACCTTTGAGAGCAGAACAAACCACAGTTTCAGAATTAAATGGAATTTGAATTAAAACACAGTTGTCCTCGGTCAAACAATTCAACTGCAAGAAGAAACACAAAAGAGCACTCTTAAATTTCCAAATACAAATGTAATCTTATGAAACCCTGATGATCAGACTGCAAAAAACAAATAATTCTCACAGTTAAATTATTCAGGTTATGATGTTTGGAAATGTGGTAGACATTGCTTTTTAAAGTACTTTTCGCTTGAAAATGCATTAAAATAATGTTTTTTTATTTTTTAAATTTTATTTTTGATATCAGCACATCAAAACGATCAAAAAACACCAAAAAAATATCATTTGAAGCAAAGAAAAAAAATCAAATTTTGATGAAAAGCAAGTTCAACCTCAATGCCAAACGGGCATAATTTGTTCCCAGTCATGAGGCTGCTTATGAAGGTGCCAATGCCAGCTTCCAACCATCGCTATTAAATCATACAACAGAATGTATACAGCATTTCTACAGAACAGCATGGGCCATGGAAAATGGCAAGTCTGCAGGTCTATGTCAAACTTCATGAAAGCATGCAGGAATACCAGGAGTGAGCAGAAGCTTCTTTACACAGACAATTTGGCAGAGGACAAAGAAGTAACACCACGTGGCTTGTCAGAGTGATGTAGTGATCATTACACCCATGGCTAATTCAGTTCTTTGAATAATGCAATCAAGTCAAATTAATCTCGCTTAACCAATGACATTGTACTTTATGCAATGATTAGCCTACATTGTGAAGGCATTTGTTTACTACGATGAATCAGGTTCCAGCCTCTATGATGGGTATTAATGTGGAGTCAGTTAGCATTTAGTGTCCTTATTATAACATCATGGGTTCAAGTAAAAGATGAAAAATAAATAGTTATCCAGAAGCTATCAGTGCTTTACCTTCAAGAAACAAGCATTCATGTCAACAGGAGATGTCACCTCCGCTCTTTGTCCCAAACCCAAATTTGGTGACTTCTCCCAGAAATTACATAGCGAGTCTAATGGTATCTTCCCCAATAGACAGCATCCTCCAACATTTTCTGCCATGTACAAGCAAAATTTAAATATAAAGCTGGATTTGAAAATGCAAATAAACAACCATTAAACAAAAGGAAAAGGCAATTAGAACCCCTTTAATAAGGCCAAATTCACTTGCAACAATGAGTTGTTTGACATAACATGTTGTCATCACATTGTTTGGTTTATTGCTTCTTTTCTCCATGCAAAATAGAAAACAAAAAATTGAACCTTGAAAACAACATCTTTAGTAATTTCTTGGCATTGAAAAATTACAAATACACCAATTACCAGCAAGTACCATAGCATGCATTAGCAACACTTTCCACGTGACATCATATATGAAGTAGTTAAGGAACCAAAGCATATCTCACATGGAAAAATTCCATACCCAAATGACCCTTGGTTAAATCGATTCCATGCATAGAACTTTGGGCCCCAGCTGCCAAAAATAATAGAGATAATGAGATAAAAAAAATTATGTGGCAGATAATCTCAAGTATTAATCAAAACGTATGAATGCATACCAAAGCTGACAAGCAAGACATGCAGTGAGCCAGATTTGACCTCTGATGCTAGCTTATTCATCTCAGGGAGAACGAAATTCGCTTGTACTTGAGCACTACCCTCAACTCCAGCAAAGCCGGTCAAAACACATGGTTGACTAAAGCGATATACTGCAGAATACTTCATTGTGGGATACAAAAAGCAAAGCTAGATCATTAAGAATAGGTAATGACCGCATAATACTATCTCCAATAGCATTAGTATATGTCAATCTGGCTAGGAAAAAGAAACAGATGCATTCTTACCTCTAAAACCCCAATGTTGGATACAAGCCTTGCCAACAAAACATACAAGGGAAATATATTATCCGATTGTACAACTCCATTTAGTGTCACAAGCATGGAAATCATCATTTGTATTCTACACGTTCAATCAAAAGAGACATAGTTAGCACCTCAAAACTTGTTTACATCCTCAAAATTTAATCAACAAAAATAAGCCAGCATCCTTAAACAACTATGACCTGGTCCGTATCCTTCAAGTCCCAAACAACCAACTACAGTACATATAAATAAATCCACACACCAATACTCCAAATACAAAAGTTTCAACAAGGCTAATTCACTGCTGCTAATCACTCCAAAACTTAAGAACATTAGAATGGAACATCATTACCTTCTTTTATTCTTGGCCTGTATTTTATACAGCAAACATCTTTGCAAAAAAGACGGCTACCTCATAAACAAAAGGAAAGAAATATTCAATCAAACACAAAACGAATAACAATTTAATTTTTAAAAAAAAAAACGAAGCTAAAATGTAAATTAAATTACATTTCCAATCGAGCGACGCTGAAGAATATTATAAAGCTCAACAGGCTTGCAATAAATCGAAAGACTTTCTTCGGCAGCAATTTCTTCTTCTTCAGTTAAATGCAAACCACCACCACCACGTGCATCTTCACGGCACATCTGATCTATCGTGCTTCGACTATACCTTCCAATAACAATAAAAATTTAAAAACTTCACCGAGTAAAAAAATATTTAAACAAGAAAAATGACGAATTAATTATAACAAACAACATACGAGGAAGTTTCACGAGTGACTAAAGGAATCCCCGGCATTCTTCAGCTACGCTAATTCAACATTTCGTAGTTTCATAGCAGCTACTACTAAATTTAACATTCGAGCTAGGTTTTGCAGGAGACACAAAAGAAACCTGCAAATTGAGCTGAATAGAAGTTATTAATTTAAAATGGTGGAATCTAACTATTGAAAAAACAAATCCAATCCAAACCTGAACAGAGTTTTCTCGTACGATTGAATGGACCGGACAGGAAATTTTTTTTTTTTTTTGAACTTAGAATTGGACGGTGCAGTGAGAGTGAGTTTATGTGAAGAAGACAGGTCAGGGATGGAATCTAGGGACGAAGAGAAAAACAAGATTTTTATGTGTAAGCGTTCTTTTCGTTTGCAAAGTCCCGTAGTAATTCTTGTATAAAGTGTTTTTTTTTAAGATATTAAAATAATATTCTTTTTTAATTTTTAAAAAAATATTTTTAATATTATCATTTTAAAATAATTTAAAAATATATAAAAAATAATTCTTTTAAATAATTTAAATTTTAAAAAAACATAGTTTTAACCGTATTACCCATAAAAATAATTATTTTAAAATCATAAATGTATTGGGTGTATTTCTATCTATATGGGATTTGTATCTCATATTTATACTTATGTACACATATTAAATGCTTTTATGAAGGTTAATGAACTTTCATATCAGTTTTAAATAAATAAATTTTAATAATATCCTGATATATATTAAATAATATTACAATTTATTTGGTACATTATAATATTATTATAGTTTGAAATTTAAAAACAGGATGATAAAAATAACTTTTAACCTAAAACATAAGACGGTGTTTGGTAGTATAGTAGTGGTTGCTTTTCAAATATCTTTTCGTGCTGAAATACATGCCAATGATGTTTTTTATTTTTTAAAAATCATTTTTGATATCAGCACATCAAAACGATCCAAAAGGTACAAACCACACTTAATTTTAGCAAAAAAAAAAAAAAATTAAAATTCGGTCAAAAGCAAGTTCAACCATAGAGCCAAACAGGTTCTAAAAACAATTAGGGTCTTCATTAATAGTGAAGTATCTTAATAAATTTTTTAATTAATCTATAACAATTTTATATTGTGATTTATTTGGTTATGGTGCATTTATTTTCTAAATTGTGATGTAAGCTTTTTTTATTTTAGGATTTTAAAAGGTGTTTTATTGTTTATATAAACAGTGATTTATTGGTTTATAACAATCATATGTGTGGCTCATTTGATTAACTTGCGTGTGGCAATGGTGCACATCGAGGGTTTAAGTGTTGGGGGCGTACTTCTTTTTTAAAATTTTAACATGCCATTTGTTATTTTTTTAAATAAAAAAAATTTAAAAAAAAACAAAAAAATCAAGGACAGGCGCACAAGTCTGGCCTCTAAGCCTGCGTGAGCCTGTCTTGCTAGTGGTGAGAGCTTGCCCAAACTGCTATTTTTTTCTCTTTTTTTCTTTGTTTTTTTGGCACTTTGAAAAAAAAATTACCCAACACACATACTTTTTAATTAGGACATGATTCTTAAATACTATTATAAATTTTTAATTGAATTTTAATAAAAGAAAATCAATTATTATGTTTCAAATATAAAAATAATAATATTAATAATAAATTGTTCATGAAAAATCGATTGAGATCGATGTTTCTTTCATCACACAAAATATAAATATATTATTTTAATATTTTTTGTTAACTTACTTTGACAATCATAAAGTGTTTTAAAAAATTATAAACAATGATTCTAGTTAAAATATTTTGTTAACTAAGACAAACAAGATATATGTTAATAGAAAAATTTATTTTCATGAAAAAAATTCAAAACAACTGAATAATTTGAGATAATGACAATGTCAAAGAATTTTCTTGATCCTAAATATTTTTTTTACATTTAAAAAAATTTAGGTCCCTAACAACATAGAGCAAGCATACAAGTTGTTAGAACTCTAAAACATTAGGGTGCATGCATCTCCTTCATTGTTCATATAAATAGTTAAAGAGGTGGCTCTTATTTTATTTTTTATTTTGAATTTTCACCTTTTTTTCTTTTATTTTTATTTTTTAATATTTATTTGATTTAGGATTGTTCTTGATAAAACTTTAGAGTAAGCTGAATTGTTTTAGAATTTCTTAGAGGATATTCCATGTTGGCCACAACCAATACCAACAATTTGTATCAATTGCAACAATTAGTTTACAATTGGAATGATAAAAAATAGTATGTATAATAGTAAGTCTAGACATATATGTACGTCATATACATAATATCATTAAACACTTTCTTTTCAATAGAATTATTTCATTGGCTATGTAAAATCAAAGAAAAATATTACAGATCTGCTAACCAAAGGTTTATCAAGAGAGTTTGTGTATAATTCATTAAGTGTAATGATGGTAATCATACCTAGTTGACTAAAGATTTTAATATCTAG
>Ga0325405_1008103_pt1 | contig 10485 bp, 7 predicted proteins | sample PopdelMetagenome_21_FD_205663 | JGI IMG/M metagenome (GOLD analysis project Ga0325405, IMG submission 205663) | Populus deltoides microbial communities from Bellville, Georgia, United States - Xylem-Control-R2 | ecosystem: Host-associated > Plants > Phyllosphere > Stem > Wood/Secondary xylem...
GCCATACGCAGCGTCAAATCCAAGAAATGGAAGCGTAAGCAGCATCCGTCTTCACTCCTATTGATTTCGCAACGATAAATAGATCATGCTGTTTGATTCTTTTTTTCTTTTCTTTTTTTTTTTTTTTGCAATTTAAGATTTTTGGTGATTAATTTATGAACTTTTTTTTTACTTAGTTTCTTCCAGGAATGCCCTCATCCGGACGACAAGCAGCGGAAGGAGCTCAGCCGCGAGCTAGGGCTGGAGCCATTGCAAGTCAAATTTTGGTTCCAAAACAAGCGTACTCAAATGAAGGTAACGCTTCTATTACATTTCAGGCATCCTCTATATTGTCTCTAATCTTCATAGATATTATTGCAAGGTAAGCAGTAACTTCCCACATTTATTAATATCACAAATATTATTTTTCCCTTTAGGAAAAAAAAATCATTTCCCAATATTCCAGCAATGTAAAGTCCCATTTTTTTTTTTATCAAATTAATCAATTTTAATTTTGGTTTGCAATAAGCTCTTTTTCAAAAAAATAAAAATAAAAATCTAGAATATAGCTTACAGGCTTATAGATATTGTTAATCATTCTTTTCATTTTGTAGGCGCAACATGAACGCAGTGAGAATTCAATTCTCAAGGCTGAGAATGAAAAGCTTCGTATGGAGAACAATAGGTACAAGGAAGCCCTAAGCAGTGCCTCATGCCCTAACTGTGGTGGTCCAGCTGCTCTTGGTGAGATGTCTTTTGATGAGCAGCATTTGAGGATTGAGAATGCTCGTCTTAGAGAAGAGGTTACAAAAACAAAACTTCTATTAGTCTCACGAGATCAAAAATTATATTCCCTTGAAACAATATTTTAACAGAAGTGTTGTTTGGTTACAGATTGACAGGATATCTGGAATTGCTGCCAAGTATGTTGGCAAGCCTTTGTCTTCTCTTTCCAACCTTTCTCATCATTTACCATCCCGATCTCTTGATCTCGGAGTTAGCAATTATGGGGCACATTCGGGCTTCGTAGGGGAGATGTTTGGAGCTACTGCTCTCCTTGGAGCAGTTACTGGACCTACTGAGGCAGACAAACCAATGATAGTTGAAGTCGCGGTTGCGGCAATGGAGGAACTAATGAGAATGGCTCAGGCTGGAGAACCCTTGTGGATTCAAGGAGAGAACAATACCGAGGTTCTCAATGAAGAGGAATATTTGAGAACTTTCACTAGGGGAATTGGACCAAGACCTTTAGGAATGAGATCTGAAGCTTCAAGGGAATCCGCAGTTGTTATCATGAGTCATGTTAATCTTGTTGAAATTCTCATGGATGCGGTAGGTTTCTTTCTTGTTCATAGTAAATAGATCCGTATATATTTGCGATGTTTTTTGAAGATTGGTTGGGACCTAACAAAATAAGGTCTATAAATCATCACACAAGAATTTATTGATTTGAATATGAGACATAGAAGTTAACTGAGGCAATTTAGCTCACTTCTGGAGCGTCGGAAGTTTTGAAGTTCCAAACTAACTATAACGAGATGAAAACTTTGGTTGCAGAATCAATGGTCAACTATTTTCTGTGGTATTGTATCAAGAGCAATGACCCTGGAAGTCCTATCAACAGGAGTGGCAGGGAACTATAATGGAGCATTGCAAGTGGTATAAACAAATTTTCAAATTCCGTAATCTACTGCTATGAATCTATTGATCTTTTTTGTGAATGAAATGGTAACTTCTCCATGCATAATAATCAGCATTTCCATTTGGTTCTACTTCTCAACATACCTATCATTGCTTTCACAGATGACAGCTGAGTTCCAGGTCCCTTCCCCACTTGTTCCTACTAGAGAAAATTACTTTGTGAGGTACTGTAAACAGCATACCGATGGGACTTGGGCAGTGGTAGACGTTTCTTTGGACAGTTTATGCCCTAGTCTGATGTCTAAATGTAGAAGAAGGTCATCAGGTTGCTTGATCCAAGAATTGCCAAATGGTTATTCCAAGGTAATAACTCTCACTTGAACATCACTTTCAAGGTCTTACTTTCATTGCCACCCTCAAATATAATTGTCAAAATCATCATATGACCATAGATCATGATTGTGAAGGTCGTTTGGGTTGAGCACACTGAAGTGGACGACAGGTCTGTTCACAATATATACAGACCCCTGGTTAATTCTGGTCTTGCTTTTGGAGCAAAGCGTTGGGTGGAAACATTAGATCGACAATGCGAACGTCTTGCAAGTTCAATGGCCATTAACATTCCAACTGGAGATCTATGTGGTAATGTATTTTCATCTTTCTCCTTTAGCTAGTTTCATAGAGCTGAAGGGGTGTGCTCATTTGGATTTTATCCTGATGGCATAACACCTATCAATCTTTCTTCTCAATAGTGATAACAACCCGTGAAGGGAGGAAAAGTATTCTGAAGCTGGCTGAGAGAATGGTGATGAGCTTTTGCACTGGAGTTGGTGCTTCTACTGCACATACTTGGACAACATTGTCTGCAACTGGTTCTGATGATGTGAGAGTAATGACTCGAAAGAGTATGGATGATCCAGGCAGGCCCCCAGGTATTGTGCTCAGCGCAGCGACTTCCTTCTGGATTCCTGTTCCATCCAAGAAGGTGTTTGATTTCCTTAAGGATGAGAACCATCGAAGTGAGGTATATGAAATCAAGGTTTTAGTTTCATGTAGATTTTAAGCCCAATTTCCTATCAGTAGCTAAAATAATTTCAAAGAATTCAAGGTTTTAGTTTCTTCTCAAAGTAAACTTCTTATCTTTGCATACAGTGGGATATCCTTTCAAATGGTGGCCAGGTTCAAGAAATGGCTCATATTGCTAATGGACGTGATCCCGGAAACTGTGTCTCATTGCTCCGTGTCAATGTAAGTTGCCAAAACATGATTGTGCGTGCGCGCTCGCGTGTCCCCTCTTCAGATATCTTATTTTAGAATCATGTCATTGCTGACATAAAAAATAAATTGCAGAGTACAAATTCAAGCCAGAGCAACATGCTGATCTTACAAGAGAGCTGCACTGATTCTACAGGCTCATATGTGATTTATGCACCAGTGGACATTTCGGCCATGAATATAGTCCTAAGTGGTGGAGACCCAGATTATGTTGCTCTGCTTCCATCAGGTTTTGCTGTTCTCCCTGATGGACCAGGATATGGCCCTGCAGGAATTCTTGATGTCGGGTCTGGCGGCTCTCTGTTGACTGTTGCATTTCAGATATTAGTGGATTCAGTCCCATCAGTGAAACTTTCGCTTGGATCAGTAGCAACTGTAAACAGTCTAATTAAGTGCACAGTTGAAAGGATTAAGGCTGCAGTAATGTGTGACAATCCTTGAATAAAAGGCCTCACATAAGGTTAGGAAATCCTAGATGCTATGTATTTTTTGGCCAAATTACTCCGAAACAAGCAACAAAAATTGCATAAGGGCTAATATTTTTGTGTTCAATAATAATTTTTGTTGCAGAGGAAAAAGAGTTAGGATGCAAGACATGAAGCTAGGAAGAAAGATTAAGTTTGCTTTTAATCATATTTAAGTCAAGAACGCACCTCCGATCATCCTTGCCTGGTGGTGTTTGTCAAGGCAGTTAGCTAGTAGTGAAAGGGCATTTTCACCACCCTGCAAGGGTTATAGGTTAGGGTATTGACTTTGCCTGACAAAGACGAAAGTGAACTCAGAACTTGGTAAAAATGCTAGAAAATCTCGCTTTCATCTTTCGTTGTATCTTTAGAGTTAATTATGGCTAGTATTCCCGAAGGTGTAAGTTATTTTGTAATTGTCTAGAGATCTGCTCCGGCTTTTGCATATCTGTTGTTGAGGAAACGTTAGAAGACTGTAGACTACTTGGCTTTCTCATTAACAAACATTAGTTTCACTTTGTGTTGAATTTCTCAATAACTTCTGAATGAATAGTCGCTCTTTCTGTTTGAAACTGCTAATTTTTATCTCTATCAGTAAAATGACAGCCTCAGTTTTGATAACTAGAATCAAGGGAGAAGGTAGGACATCAAGAAAAGCTCCTACCTTGTTCATGCTCATTAAAACAATCCAAATCTCAAGTTCAATCTCAAACTCTTGATGGAAAAATTGGTATACATCAACTGTGAAATCTTAACATGTAAGATCAGAAGCGACTGTAGGAATACTTCATTAGCCTATTGACAACTATATATGATGGGAGCTAGGCATTAGAAATTAAACTGTGTTGCAAGAACAACTTGAGAACTTCCGAAATACAGTATGGTGAGATGGAGTGACAGCGTATCCTATCGAAAAACCTTAAGCTTTTCGGTGAGATCCAAGAAATGGATTCATATTAACTCGAGCATATATCTATATTGCCGAAGATGAAAGAGTGAATGTAGTTATACTCTAGGCACTATTCACTAGCCTTGTAACTGCTCCTTGAGTTTCATCACCTAAAATTAAGTCCACCCATCCATCCATGAATTTGAACTTAAAATATCCAGGTTAGAAGTGCTAATTAATAGGCTGTGCCTCTGGAAAAAAGAAAAGCTTAGATTGATAATCCTTGCATGGACTAAATCAGAGTCAAAATATATAACATACTGTAATTAATAATCAAAGCGCACTTCTTATTACACTGGATTGACGTGTTTTATAGCAATAAATTCTTCAAGACATTATCACTATACCTAAAATTTCACCAAGATTCTGTAAAACTTTATATAGAACAGCCAAAGCATGAATAGTAAACAATAAAAGAACCTTCTCCCTTGTAGGTACCAGTTTCAAAACGCTGAATTCTGTTTGTTCATCTTGTCAGCTCTTCTAGCACACCAGTACTGGTTAGATGGTGTAATTATTCCTCGGGAAATTGCATTCATTTCTTTTACCAGCACATTGATGTTCAAAGATTTAAAATTTACCTCCATGAAGTAATTCGTCGACAAATTAAGTAATAAAGATACAAACTCTCAGGCCCGCATGCAATAAACCAAAATCTACGGGTATATTGAGTCATTCAAGATCTGAGTGGTGGTAGCTACTAGCCCATAATTTTCTAACTACGGAGGCAGCTACTCAGAACCTCATTAACTCCTTCATATCTAAGGTCCTACTGACGTTTAATAAAAACTTTCAAGAATAAATAAGTTTTTTTTTAGCAGAGATAATTTTTATTTCATAAAATATAATCAATAAATAATATATATTTATTGATTATATTTTATGAAATAAAAATTATCTCTGCTAAAAAAAAACCTAAAATACAAATGAAAGGATGTTCAAGACTAGTATATATATATATATATATACACACACACCTTGAACCCGCTCTGTCTGTCCGAATCATCTAGAGTCCTCTGCTATCATCATGTACCAAAAGCAATACAGTCAGTTGTTGAGATAATTCAATAAACTGCAAAAGATTTCCAGTGATTTTGGAACCATTATTATACTATATTTTAAAAGGTAGAAAAATATAGTGTATGTACTTGTATTGTAAACATAGTCTCATTGTATTGTGGATCACACTGTAAATATAAAATATTTGCACTATAGACGACAGTACAGTAGCACCTTGACGGGGTTATCCTTTTTGTTTATTAGTCAAAAAAATGTTGTGAATCTGACTTAGCCACCAGACCCAACACTATTATGTCTGGCTAGGCAGTCGAGCCCAACGTTGTTGGGTATTGTACAAGTAGTGTGGACATAGAGTGTTTATATTGTAGATCACACTGTAAACATGAAGTGTTTGCACTATGAAAAACACTGTGCAAATACTGTGGACATATAATCATTGCATTGTGGATCACATTGTAAATATAAAATGTTTGCATTATGAAAAACACTGTGCAGATACTGTGGACATATACTCATTGCATTGTGGACCACACTGTAGATATAAAATGTTTGCACTGTAGACGACATTGTAACACTTGGGGCTGGGGGTGTTGTCTTTTCTATTTATTAATCAAAAAGTGCTGCTATGTCTGGTTTCGCCGTCAGACCCATTGCTATAGGGTCTCGTTTTCAGCCAGACCCAATGATCTTAGGTCAGAGTGGGCAGCAAGACCCAATGCTATTGGATCTGGCTGAGCCACCAGATATTTTTAATTTTATTTTTTTGTCTTTTTAATTTATTTTTTTGTTCTTTTCTCTTATTTAATTATTTTTTTCATCCAGTAAAGAGAAAATAAATTGATGGAATTTTTTTTATATTATATAAAAATTGGGCCGTGATAATTATTTTTCATTTGAGGTTGGGTTGAATTTTCTTATTAAAAGATATTTGTTTTTGCGTTTCAAAAATGCTTGAAAAAAAATTGAATTTGTTTTGTTTTTTTATTTAATTCAAATTAATATTTTTTGATATTTTTTATTATTTTAATGTGTTGATATAAAAATCAATTTTAAAAATAAAATAAAATATTATCTTAATATATTTTTAAATTTTTTTTTTTAAATAACCATTATGTAATAATTAATATAATAGCTAAAATATTGGTCCTCGTTCCGCAGCAGATCAATAACAATTTTCTTTTCAAATGTAAAGATGTTTCAGTTGGGTTAAAAGCACGGAATGTATTTGCATCATCACTATCTTCAAATAAAATATTTTCTACAGTAGCATCATGAATAGTGCATAGCAGAGCAGCGACCAATACACCGGCAACTAATTTTATTCCCTTTAAATTTTTTCCTTTTAAGATATTTCCAATTTTAATTTTTTTTCCTCTTTAAATATTTTTACTTTTCTCTTATTGATTTTTTTTCATACTCCACAAGATTTAGAAACATAGAGCATTTTGTGTAATTCTTAGTACTCAAGAAATATCTTAAATTAAATCTTGAATAGCAGAAAACAAATAAATAATAAAAGAAAAAAAATATTAACATGCATGGTGACCTACTCCACGAATATCCCCGTAAAAAACTAAATATTAATTATACTTTAGATTGATCATAAAGAGATCACAAGAAATCTATATTTATAATAGATTAAACGTGAAAACTTATATTTATTACAAAATAAATCAATTAATCCCTTAATATTTTCTCAAACAAAATCCAAAAGTTTATCCCCACCATCTTTTTATTGATATTAAGTGGAAAGTCAAGATATATATACTTTCCAATAAAATAATCCATAAGAAGATGGAATATTGAAGATGCCAAGAAAAGGGTTACCTACTGAATTTAAAATTCTCTTCCAAAACGCAGACCAGAGACACCATTGAAGATGATCATTATCTGCACACAGGACCATAACCATTGAAGATGATCATTATCTGCACACAGGACCATAACCATGAAGATGATCATTATTTGCACACAGGACCATAACCATTGAAGATGATGTCATATGTTTCAAAATCGTATCGATCGGCCCAGCATACAAAGGGAAAATAAAGAGGGCATGATCAGTGGCACCACAATATTGAACTGGCAGAGAAAATATCTGCAATATCAGCTACGTGCAGTGAATCCATTAAGACTATATTGCTGTAGATTTCAGTGGCCATTAATCTTGTCCAAGAAATAAGCTCCAGCTAAAGAATTCTATGATTTTTTCGAGTAGAAACAAGAAGTTTGAAAGAGAACTGGGACCTCACTTATAAATATCCATCAAATGAAGATAAGATTGATATGATCCTTACAGTCTTTCCATTTATAACTTTGCCTGGAATTCAAAGTTCTAAGGCCATAAGCACCGACAAATGCTACATCTCCTGCTTGTTCATGTTCTTGTTTTCTATCTGGTTCTTGTGCATGGGATGCAATTGCAATATATAGTTGATGTACTTTTAATTAGATTCAAGAGGGGGATTTAGTTAGCTAGCTAGGTTTGATTAGCTTTCACAAGGAGTAAGGTGAGCTTGAATGATTCAAAAATTTTGTATTCAGATTTCAAACATAACCCCTATTTTGTCCATTGTTTTTGGGCTTATCAAGGCTCCAACTCAATCTTGGTATCTGTTTAATCACGTATCTTTTTTCTTTTTTTACAGTCTCTATGTTTTCAGTCAAAACAGAGAAATTAAATCTAAGAGAGAATTATCAATAGTGTAATTAAAAGTTATTAAAAAAAAAATGTTACACAACTTCCTTTAACCTTTTCTGAAGAATCTTGGAGGCTTCTTCTATTGAACACCTCCCATGACAAAGAAGAAACCCTTTTGAGCCTTGATTTTTTCATCCTCAAATATTAAAGAATTATATATCTTGAAGTTAATTTGTTTTTCTTTTTTTCTTATGAAAATCGATGGATTCATTAATTAGAAATTGTCATAACCTAATTTTTGACAACACAAATTCATCAAAAAAGAAAATGAATGGGGAATAATTTGAAGTTTGGGTCAAAACAACACAAATTAAAAGTTATGAGGGCTAATCAGGATGAAATTATAAATTTGAAAGTCTATTTTGATAACAATTGAAAGCATTAATAAGTTTGGGGACTTAATTAAACTTTGAATTAGTTTAATTAATGAAATCAAAAATTTAATTGAAGAATTGATAAGTTTGGGGACTTAATTAAACTTTAGGTTAGTTTAATTAATGAAATCGGGAGCTTAATTGAAGAATTGATAAATTTAGGGATTTAATTAAGCTTTGAATTAGTTTAATTAATGAAATCATGAGTTTAATTAAAAAAATATTAAAATTCAGTATTGGTATGGGTCAAAATTGCAAACAATTAAAGTCACAGTGAGGGTACTATAAGGAGTTTAATTGATTTTTTCCCGGAGTAGTTTTGAAATAATTAAAAGTTGAAGAGTCAATTAAGGATTGAATTGATTAAATTAGAAACCAGGGATCATTTTGTACATGGCACCTAAATACAAGGGTCCAATTCCAATTTATCTCGGGGTGAAATTAAAAAAAAAAAAAGAAGAGAAGTTTCCATGAATAAGGGCCTGATTACAAGATGTCATAATTCCAATGGCTAAATTGAAGAATGGCCTCCTCAACTCAAAACGGCGTCGTTTCGCATTCTTGTTTCTTCGTCTTCTTCCTCTCGAAACAGAAGAAAATCACCTTCAAAAAAAAAATGTTGCCTAGATTGTATCAGCTCAACCCGGGGAAAATATAGACCGTTTGGTCTACCACGATTCTCAAACCAATCAGGTCTCCCTCAACCCACGACACGCCGCTGGATTTCGGATCTAAACCCATCACCAACAGTCCAATCGTGGCAGGACTGTTGGTGTCCTAGTCCTAGCAAAAGACTAACACCCCAGCAAGACTTATCCTCATCCCAGGAAGGAAGAGACGTACTGAAGAACCACCTCTTGTTTGGCCATATAAAAGGCCAGCGAAGAGCCTCAAGAAAAGGGAGGGGGATGAAAAAAGGACAGATGGGAAGAGAATCAGAAAAAAACAGAGAGGGTGACAAAGAGAGAGAGAGAGAGAGAGAGAGAGAAAACAACAGACAGAAAGAGAGGAGGATCATCACAGAGGCGCCACCCGTTCAACTGCCAACCTCCATCGTCATCTGCTTCGCTTCCAGCAACAGCACGCCCAGGTAAGCTGGTTCCCCCCTGCATTTTTAATTACCATGTTCCTGTCACGCCTGCGGGTAAACAAAAAAAAAAGAGAGAGGTAAACCGGGTTACTAGCTTGGGCCAGTAACCGGGTTTGGGCCTGCTGGACCTAGCCCTGCCTGTACGGCGAGGCTAGATCCAACCCCTAAAAAAAAACACAAAAAAATTAAGACCGGGTCGGGTCTGGGCCTCAGGCCCAAGTGGCCCAAATTATTTTGGATTAAGGGTGTGTTTGGCAAAACATACCCTTATGTCTTACCCCTTTTATTTTGCATTCATTTGTTTTGATATTTGGCCAAATGAATCATTTTTCACATCAGAAAATTTCAAAAAAAAAATAATTTCTTTTCTTTTAATCTAAATTTTATGGATTTATCCACTGGCACCAGAGTCAGGAATATCGTACTTTTTGAGTTACACAATATTTACCAACATCATAGTTGGAAATATTCACAGGCAAATGTTCATTAACACCAGAGTCAGGAATATTATAAGAAGATCATAAGAATAAAACAAAAGCAAACTCTTAGCAATTTAATACAAAAACTTGCAATGCAACTTGTCTCGGGTATGACATTTTAAGAAGTGATAGTATCTTTCCTTTCGCGTAATTAGTCATATATCATAGAATCTAGTTATCATAATACTATATAGCAATTTCTTAAGTTAGACATTTTCTCATAGAAACAGATATCACATATTTATGTTTTTATATTAAATTTTTTTAAAAAAATCATTACTATGTCTACGTGTGACAGAAGTAATAACAAGAAAGCTAGATAATTAATTAAGAAAACCTTAAATATTTTGACTTAAGGAGGTGTATGTTTACGCAGCTGCGACTGCGTTTTAAACAAAACGCAGCTACCAGATGTTTGGTTACACAAAAAAATGGATTTTATTATTCATGGGTCCCACATTTTTCAGCGTTCCAACCACAGCTCTCACGAAGCAGCTCCCAGCTGCTTTTTTT
>Ga0325405_1008104_pt1 | contig 10485 bp, 6 predicted proteins | sample PopdelMetagenome_21_FD_205663 | JGI IMG/M metagenome (GOLD analysis project Ga0325405, IMG submission 205663) | Populus deltoides microbial communities from Bellville, Georgia, United States - Xylem-Control-R2 | ecosystem: Host-associated > Plants > Phyllosphere > Stem > Wood/Secondary xylem...
TATCATTCAAATATCAAATCCAATGAAGTGTACTAACCTCGTCTACAAAAGTAAATCTTAAAATCTTTATTGAATTACGTACCAGCTCTGCGTGGAACAAGTCTCACTCTTATTAGATTTTCCAAAACATCCATGCTCCACCAAAAATAGCTTTCTAGCCTCAAATAATAGACTTAGCTAGCTACATATCCAAAACTCTTTTTTTTTTTTTTTTAATGTGTATCCCCTTATAAAATATTATTTATTGTAATACTTTTTTATTTATTTGTTTATTTTTTGTTTTTTTTACTAAATTTTTTTTGTTTTATTAGAATTTATTAAATTGACTGGGTCACTTTAAATCAATTTGTACATGGTTTAAATTTATTAAACATGTTAGCAATACCTAGATATTTTTTTAACCTAAATATAAAATCAATCTGACTCGCAGCATAACATTAGGGAAGGTAATGGGTACTCGCGAGTTGAATTTCTTGATATTCATACTCTACCCATTATCCGTCGGGTAAAAAATTTAGATATTCATAAACTATCCATCGAGTTTCGGGTATCCAATAGGTATTTTTTTATCTACCATTGTTTATTAATCAACAAAAAATAAAATAGTTAATATATATATATATATATATGAAGCACGTATATGTATTAAATGATAAATATTATTCATATATATGTGTGTGTGTTTTATATTAATATTAAGGTATGTATATATCATATTGTATTAAAAAAATCTAAATATTCTATAAATATATTTGTATTAAATTCTGATGGCTTCATAACACTTGTAAATGACAAAGTATAAAGTACTTCGAAAACAGGTTTGTTTGTTTCGAGAGATAAGTATTCAATGGTGCCTGCTTTGCTACCTCGCCAACCAAAACCAATTGTTTGTCTCTCGTAATTTTCTTTCACCAAAAAAGACATGGGAACCAAAACGTCCGGAACCATTAATATGTTTTTCTGTCTTTCCCTTCTTTGATTAACCATATAGAATTCGAATTTGATAGTTTTTTTTTTAACTTCTCAAGCTTCACAGTCACAGGTACTAAATTTATCCAAGAAAAGAATCGACTAAAAGATAGAACATTTTAAACCATTGGCAGTACTGTTGAAAATTCATTGCATGCTTGGAAGCTGGGAAGTTGGATAAAATGATGATAATTTTTTGTGTTTTGAAAATTTAATTGATCGTATAAGACCAGTGCTGTTAAATTCTTAATACACAGTTATAGTGGAGTATTTAATTTGTCACAAATAAAACAATCACTCATTCGCTAGTTTGAATTAACTTTATCACGGGCTTTAAATATTCAGATTTAACCTTCTTTTTTAATTCAGTGGCTTAAAAGCATATTATTCTTGAAATGATTTTGGTTAATGTCAAAATCTATAGCTTTTATGATCCTTCATATATGTTTCAGAAGATCTTGCCCTCATCATATAAAAACGCTATTAATTGCGATGCATGAAATTGTCTTGTCCATTTTTCAGTTTGCTTCGATGGAGTTGATGACGCTGCTATTATTGGGGCAATGCTGTCAATGGCTTTTTACTTTTTTGGGGTGTGATCGATTGGGGCTGCGATTTCTGGGAAAAATCGGGTATAGTTTTTTATTTGAGTTGTTGCTTGTGATGAAGGGGGGATCGGGTCTGTTGTGGGGCTGGGTTATTCACGGGGCTGCTGCTAGCAACGGCGACGAGATCGGGTCTGTGGTGGGACTGCTGCTGTCGGGTTGAAAGGAGGAAGAAGGGGACATGCAACTATGGGTTTCAGTTGAAGTTAGCGTCGGTTTGATGGTGTGTAGGAGGAGAGAGGCACGACTGGTTCGTCTGGCTTGGCTGGTTCGAGCTGGTGGGTCTCGTATGGCTGGTTCGGTTTTGGTGGGGAGAGAAGATTTAGAAGGTATTTGAAAGTATAGTAGCGATTATTTTTTAAAGTATTTTTTGCTTGAAAATACATTAAAATAATATTATTTTTTTAAAAAAAATTTATTTTTGATATTAGCACTTCAAAATGATTTGAAAATATCAAAAAAATATTAATTTAAAATAAATAAAATTTAAATTTATATCTTTTTAAAAATAATTTTAAAACATAAAATCAAATATACTTTAACCTCGTTTGTTTGCTGGAAAGTAGTTTTCTTTTGAAAAATAAATTCCGGGAAAGTGAATTATTTTCTGATGTTTGGCAATGTAATGAAAAATTAGTTGGAAAATCTTTTTTAGTGTTTGGTTATATCATGAAAAATAAGCTGGAAAATAACTTACTAATGTTTTATTTTTCTCAAATTTATTAAAATAATGAGGAACAAATCTTACAAATTAAAACGTTGAATGAGAATGAAATTGAAAAAAAAATATAATTTCATAAATTATCTCAAATAAAATAAATAATAATCAAAATAATAGAGATCAAATCTAAAAAATAAAAAAAGATGAAAGATGAAGAAATTAAAATAATAATAATTAACATTTCATAATTATTTCAAATAAAATAAGTAGCAATCAAAAGAATGAGGATCAAATTTGATACATAAAAAATTTCAATAAAAAAATAATAAGGGAAAAGCAAATAACAATTATAAAAATAAGGACCAAAGTTAATATAAAAATTAAATTTTAACAGATGAAATTAAAAAATAAATATTCAAAACAAAATATATATATATAGCAATCAAAAGTTTAAGGATCAAATTTGATATAATCTATAAATAATATGATATTTCTAAATTTTTCATAATTTCCAGAAAGTGTTTTCCACCCAAATTTTCTAGAAAAACACTTTCCTGAAAACCAAACCAAATTTTTCTTTGACTGAAAAGTATTTTTCATTGATCAATTTTTCTAATAAAAAACAAACATAAAAAAATTTAAAAAATAATTTTCTTAAAAATAAATTTCAAAAAACAAACATATCCTCAAATCTATCTTACGGCTGCTTTAGTGGATCTGATGGCTGCTTCGACAAAAGAAGGGCATGGGGGTGTGGGGTTGCTAGATTGACATTGTTTATCCTGGTGTTGATGGGCGCTCTCCCCTGGGGTTTTTTTTTTTTAAGGTGAGGATTGGCGTTTACTTGTGGCCATTATCTATACATGGATTTTGTGGGTAGTGATGCCGCAAATATGGTATTTCTAAGAGTTTTGGTGTAATTGATTGTTTATTAATCGCATTTGTTTCATGTTCAATGCAAAGTGTTTATTAAGCCCATTTGTTTAATTTGTATAAATTATTTTCAATTTTTTTGTGATTGTTTAATATTAAAAGAATTTATCAATGAAAATATTTTTCAGTTAAAAAAAATTTAGCTTGATTTCTAGAAAAGTTTTTTTTATTTAAAAAAATATTTTTTAGAAGTTATGAAAAATTTAAAAATATCTTGTTATTTGCTAATGATATTAAATTTAGTATTCAATCTTTTGATAATTATATGTTTTTTAATCTTTTCTTTTACTTTTATTTCTTCAGTTTCATACATTAAAATTTGATTTAATTTGATTTTTATATTAATTCGGTTTTCATTCGTTTGATTGTTATTTTTTTCTTTTATTCTTTTCTTAATTAAAATTTTTTATATATCATATTTGGTTCTTATTTTTTTAATTTTTATTTATTTTATTTAAAAAAATTGGCTTGATTTTTTTTTGCAAATGTTAATATGTTTATATATCATATTTCTTTTTATGTTCATCCTCTTTGAACTTTTTTATTTGTTAGATTTAGTTTTTATTTTTTTTATTACTATTTATTTTATTTAAAATAATGTATAAAATTGATTATTTTTTCAATTTAATCTTCCTTCAAATTTTTTATTAGTCAAATTTGGTCCATATTTTTTTATAAACTTGAAAACAAATTAAAATATTAATAAGTTATTTTGTAGTTCATTTTTCATGATATAAGCAAACACTAAAAAGTATTTTCCAACTTATTTTTCAATAAATTATAAAATATCGAAAAATAATTCAATTTTCAAAAAACTAGTTTCCATATAAACCACTTTTCAAAAACAAACTCCTTTCTAGCCAACAAAGCCTAAGAACTAGAAGAATGTGGAAACTTATTTTGGTGGATTTGATAGGTTGAGTTTGGTTTGTTTGAACATAAGGTTGATGGCGGCTAAAAAAACACTAAAAATATTAATTATTTGGAATTGTGGTCCAATCATGATTTTAAAAATTTTAATTTTTTAGCATTAAATTAATATTTTTAATGTTTTTTCTATCATTTTAATATACTAATATTAAAAAAATATTTAAAAAAACAACATTTATCAAATTTCAAAATAATCTTCCACTGTCTAAATCATTTATCACACTTAAAAAACAATATATATATATTGTCATGATGCAATTAAAACAAGGATGATGTGCATATAAAATCCCTGCTGTCTAAATCATGTAACAGTCCCTCGACTTGTTCGAATTTTTTTTTTTTTGGAATATATTTATGAACAGCAAAAACACAAATACTTATGAAACATAACCAAAAGGCTAATGATGACATTGTCCGTAATGATGAATCGTCAAATTAACTCTATAGGTTTTTGCTTGACTTTTATTTTTTATTTTTTGGAAGATATAACGATGCAATGCATGGTTTTATGAAAAATTGACAATGGTGGATTGACTGGTCAGAGAGAGAGAGAGCGAGAGAGAGAGAGAGAGAGAGCGGTGCTCCATGGAAAGTGTGAGAGTTAAAGGCATTCCGATTAAAGCATCCTGTATCGCCAGTCGCCACATGCACGAGAATAAACTGTCTTGTCTAGCAACTTCCACAAAGACATCAGCTCCCACTACTTCTAAAAGACAGACACGTGTTTATGGGACTATGGATTCATTGTGCTTTTGCTTTTTTTAAAAACCTAATTGAAAGCGAATTTAACTAAAATTGTTATAAAATTAAAAGATAAAGGACACGGAAGAGATGGGTAGTGCTTTCGAACCTTTTGGTAAAATATTCAATTTAGTTCTTATATTTTATTAATTATAAAAATTGGATCCTTTCAATTTTTAGGTTAAAAAAATTGATTTTGATTCAAAACTTTGTTTTTCTTATCTTTCAGTTTTTGATTTGAAAAAGCAAAGAGAAACTCATTAAATCTTGATGGTAGAGAGATAAAATCATCGTTAACTCTGATATCGGCCACCAACATGATCGATTTTAGTGTCGACGAGTTTCATTTGGTAAGGGAAGCTTCACTTGGATGTTTTTTCATCTTGAAATTACCTAAAAAATAGATCCGAGTTCCAAAATATTTATGGTTTTGAGTTGATTTCAGGTTTTTAGACGAGTTTTTAAGGTCATAGATAGGCTTATCAAAATGTTCAATGTGTTTTCTAGGTGTTTTGAGTTAAAAATAAATTTCTAAGATAAGAAAAAATATCACTCGATTTTCCAACCACCATGGTGACCAAAATCTGGAGTGGAACATGCAACATGTCGTCTACTCATTAAAAAAAAAAATTAAAAGTGGATGATAAATCATCTGCCTCTTAAAAAAAACTAAGTTAGCCTAAACGCACTGGCCTGGGCTATAAGGCCTAGGTTCCTGTGCTTTTTTAAACCCGAGCGCGTTGGGCCACCTAGGCTAAGCCTACTTGGGCCTTTTTTTTGGGTCCATTGATTTGTTTTTGTTCTTTTAGTTTTTTTTTCTTTTTAATTTCATCATTCATTTTTTTTTAATGAATTTTTTTGTTGGCTTTTTTTGAAAAGAAAAACAATAATTTTTATGATGTTTTTTTTAAATATTATTTAATTTCGTGGGTTTGGGAGATTAATCCCGATTATCTTGAGTTCTTTTTTATCATTTTTTAAATTTATTATTTTAAATTTTAGTTTAATAATTCAACTTTTTTTTTTTTGCATTTTCTATATATATATATATATATATATTCATTTTTCTTTGTTGATTAAAAAAATATTATTTGATATGGGTGAAACACAAATCAAATATCTAGTCTTACCTATTTTTTTATGTCTCTCATCTCGTTTGAATTTTAATATAAAGTCTCACGATAACCCTAATTAAATAACTAGCTAGTATAAATTTTTTTTTTCATTTGATAATAAATGTATATTTAAATGAGTTTGTATATGAATTAAGATTAAATCTTTCGTTGAACAATCCTTCACCGATTTTAGAATCGCTATCCTTCCTTTAAATTGATGTTTATACTGGATTGATGTATTTGAATAAATTCAATAGTTTTTTTAAAATACCACCTCCAAATTTTAAATCTATACTTAACCACACCAACCCTCTTAGCAGAAAGGAATTAAGCTCGCACTTTTAAATGGAATTTGGAAAGTGAAACCAATCGCTCAAGAAGAAAATGAGAAATCAAAAGCTGTTACAAACATATTACTATGTATCTTTAATCAGAAGTTCCAAACAACCTAATTAACTCAATGCAGAAATTCACAATAATATAAGCATAAAAGCATACCCTTCCATTTACACCATGTCACAATAATATTCTGTCGTCCACACATAATGATATATATAGATATCATTCTGCCAATGTAAAGGGAAACAAGGAAAAGAAACTCATTGGTGTTCATGTTTACAAAAAGCAAAGAATTACTAATGCCTTGAGACTCATGCTGCCTGTTTCTATGGAGTCTTGATAGGGAGCTACAAGAATGGATAAAGAAGCTATAGACATCATGATGGTGGTCCATATCCAGGCAAATCATGTTTCCATTGATCTTGATTCAAGGGAGAGGAGCCAGCAGTGGGATTGATGTTACTGTTAGTGTGCCCTATGGTGGTGCTGGTGCTTGTACTCCACAAAGCAGTATCAGAGACAGTGGGGCTACTATTGCTCATAAAACCATGATGCCAATTTTGCTGCTGATGAGAAGAGGTGGCAGGCCTGCTTGATTGAATCAAGCTCTCTTGATTATGTGGGTAAAAAGAATGTTCAATACTCCTAGTATCTCTATAACCCACATGGTTGAATTGGCTTTGCTGTTGATTTTGGGACCCAAAAGCAGGAACGGCGTTGAAACCATGCAAAAGACCCAAATTTGAAGTCTCTCCTAAAACACCACCAAGATTGACAGGTTGATTTAGAGGCTGAAGAGGGAAAGACTGTATTGGTGGCTGGTTGTTATTCAATGACTGAATTGCTTCTAAAGATGTGAAGAATCCACCACCAGGAAAATAAGATCCCATTGTAGACATCCCAGGAGCTGGAGGTGAAACCAAATTCCCTGATTCTTTGTTCCTCAACGCAGGACTTGAAAGATTACCTGAATTATTAGTGGCTAGGATATTTTGTGGGGTTGCAAAATGATGCTGCAAAAGATGTGGTTGTTGCGGTAGCTGTTGCTGCAACCGCGAGTTCTCGCCAGAACTAGAAGATGATGATGTTTTTGCTCGCTTTCCTTTGCGACAACCACCTCCTACAGGAACATTCCTCAGGGTACCGCCAAGAGTCCAATACCTTCTACAAGTCTTGCAAAAGTACCGAGGCTGAGAAAGGTTGTAATTGTTGTAATAACAAAACTTGGTATTCAGAGACTCGCAGCGAGGGCATTTTTGAGGCTGCTGCGGCTGATGTTGCTGTTGATCATCTCCTTGTGTCGATTTCAATCTCCTCTCTTGATTTGGCTTCACATCTTCACTTCCTCCCTGCATCTCTCCTCGTATCACTCTAAAAATCCAATCTTTTCTGTTTTATTGGTTATCTCGCTAAAATATATTATGTTAGAGAGATGAATTGGGTTATTTTGGCTTTGTCGGTGCATGCAGGTTTTGAGACAAGAATGTAGAGAAGGTTGGTTTTTCTTCAGATATAGAGAAGTCAGTAAACTGAACGTGTCTGCTTTTGGCTTCTGAGAATCTAATGTTACACGGTGCAAAACCACGGCGATTGTACTTACCTTGTGCATGCGTATCTGCTATCCATAAACAACCATAGTCTCTCTCCCTCCCTCCACGACAGTAATAAATATTGAAGAAGTCACACTAGATTTGAAATCAAGAGCTCAACATCTACCAAACCCCACTCAAATCCTCCAGGATTTTCAACACCCTCTCTTTCTCTAAATAAGATGCATAGAAAGATCACCTGCTTTTTATGTGAGAAACAGAAACGAGTGTACGGGTGTCGACTAAGACGAAGCCCCCAAAGGAGAAGTCTCAATCTGGAACTCAGACTATAGAGAGATTTCAAGAAAAGGATTCTGCTAAGAGTATATATATCCAGTAATGACCATCAAGAAACATCAAGCTATATATATATATAATACCATCTGATTAGGTTTAGTCCCATCTCTCACAAACCAAGAGAGATTTGTTTACATGGCATCAAAATTAAACCCCCAGTTTTACTGCCTCATCGGACCTGAAGTATCCTACACATAAAACATTAATCCACCAAACAATAACCTCAAGTCACACGCGCAAAATTTATGGTCACTAACATAAGAGAGATCTAGCTGTATCAGCTACAAAGAGATTGTCTGTAGTGTATAGTATGTTAGGAGATGGACCAGTGGTAAGTGGAGAAACGGCGGGCGCGGCCAAAGATGGTGGCTTCGCCTGATCATGAATATTGGGAGGTGGGGGTGTCGGAGTTGATCAGCGGCTCTCTCCCTCTCTCTCTCTGCTTTTTTGACTACTTTTGTTTTTTTTTACAAACCTTTTGCTTTTTCTCTCATTCCACTTTAATTCGATAACCATCTCTCTATATTTCTAACCAAAAAAAAAAAACAATCTTTCGGTATTCTATTGTTTATTTTAGTATTTTATTTCCTTCACCTGTTTGTTCTTCTTTTTGTTTTCTCTTACATCACTCTGTTAACTGTTCCACTCGGATGCCCATTCTTGATCAATTCTACTCTCTATTACTTCAAAAGACATTGTTATCCCTTCATTTGCTTTTATTATTATTATTATTATTATTATTATTTTCTTTAGGTCAAGATTAGTTGTTGTTATCATTGTGATGAACACTTGCCCCAACAATTCGATTCGCTAATTCACTAACTTGGAATCTTACTTAAATCAAAGTTTGTTTTTTACATGTTCTAAAAAGTTAATCAAATTAAATTAAATTTAGTTAGTCTAAAATATCAACTAACAAACTGATGGACATTTAAATGAGATCTAATGAAATAAATATTAATAATATTTTATTCAATTTTTATCTAAAAAAACATCCTTTTAATTCTTTTAAATTTTTTTATTCAAAACAAAGTCATTTTAGAAAAAATTTGAATATGATTATTACTAGAAAGCTACCTTCTATTTCATGAAATATCTCATCCTGATCAGCATAACATATTAATTAAACCACTTGCTATATAAAGTGGAGTCAAGATCAATTACAAATGAATGGGAAATCCTAAGAAATAAATCCATAATCTCTTAATACATACCAAATGGTGACTGTTAATTAGAGAGTTGAAGATCGTCGGTCCATGTTGATATATCAAGGTGGGGAGGACTTCTTCCCTGCCAATATAAGCTTTGATCTGCTTAATTAATTTGTCTTATAGAAGAAAGTCTGAACTGGAATTGGTGAAGCGGCACGTGCAACGAGCATGGAACAGAAAGAGTGGTGACGACCATATCTCGAGGGGTTACAACTGCTCCCTATCCAATCAGGACAAGACAAATACTAACTAGTTAGAGCTTCTTCTTGTTCTTGTTCAGTTGTTGTTGTAGTCGTAGGGATGATAAAGCCACCATGCACTATGATCCATCTCCATGATGTATCCTTAAACTGCCAAGAACTTTCCCTCGCGTAAGAAACGGTCCATGATTTTATGATCATCATCGCTTTTAAGATTTAACATGCTTTTTGACCACTCTACTGTCCAGTTGTTGAATAAACCACTGTATTTTGTGCTTTTTATTATTAAGATATTAAGTAGACAGTGGTTGCGATTTAATGTATTTCTAGTTTGAAAATATATTAAAATAATTTTTATTTATTTTTAAAAAAAATAATATTCTTAACATTACCACATCAAAACAATATAAAAATATACAAATATAATTTTTAAAAATAAAAAAATAATTTTTTTAAAAATCAAATTTTAACCGTGTTCTTTAAAATTATCTTTTTTTTCTGATCTGTGTAGGCCGGCAAAGAGATAGGGCACAACTACTACTAGGCTTTCGTAAATTCAGTAATGCAGTGTTGGACAAAGGGAAAATCATAAGGCCCAAGACCATCCCCAGCTAATATTAATTGGTCCACACTCTCATAGGTTCGTTCTATTATAATGTCTTGTACCCTCCTAAAACCTTAAACCATGAGAGAAATATCTCATAGTTTTAGTGGTTGACATTTTTTATAGGAGATATTTACCATACTCAACCATATAATCTTGTGTTAATTAGAGTGGAACCTTTTCTTCTAGGAATTAATTATATATATATATATATATATATATATATATATATAATATATATATATATATATTTGACACTTTCTATGGTCAAATGTGTAATACATTAATATT
>Ga0325405_1008105_pt1 | contig 10483 bp, 4 predicted proteins | sample PopdelMetagenome_21_FD_205663 | JGI IMG/M metagenome (GOLD analysis project Ga0325405, IMG submission 205663) | Populus deltoides microbial communities from Bellville, Georgia, United States - Xylem-Control-R2 | ecosystem: Host-associated > Plants > Phyllosphere > Stem > Wood/Secondary xylem...
TTAATTAACCATTGATGAAACATGAGATCATCTTTGTGTTTGTCAACAAATAAATGAATTGATCTTAATTAAGCACGCAACAACCTTAACCTATCAACGTATCCTTTTTCTTAATTTGTCAATCTCGATTCAGTTTCTTCAATTCTTTTTATGTTTTTTGAAAACTTCTAAATTCATAGAATATTGCATAGACTTATTTATAATTTCATACGCCACCTCTCCTTTCTCCATCCCTTCCATTTTTATTTTTCCTTTTGCAATTGCATGCCGTGCCGCTTGTTATGCCGGCAACTGAAGCTTACGGTGATATTCCTGAGTTCCAAGATTTGGTTGACTATTTATTATAATAATATAATTATTATATTACCCCTTGTTGATTTAATATTTTAACTTGAATTTAGGGATGGATTAGTCTTTTTACTTGACATAAATATCTTTTGAAGGTTATATAAAGTTATTTTAGTAATTATATTTTTGAATGCACAATAAAATTACTCATTTAATCCTAGAATTAAATAATCCAATGCCTCCTGTAAAAATATTTTTTTTTTATTTTCATATTTTATAGAATTTCATAATTACTTTGATACTTTTAAAGACAAAATCAATCAAACTCTAACTTAAGAGTTTTTTTTATTATTTTACTATGTTTCTATTGAAAATTTTAAAGGTCACAAGGGACATTATTGTAAAAATAAACCTCCGCACACACTAGTATGTGGACAATCACTGCATCTTTCTAGCTATGTGTGAGGAGCCATCCAATAACCAAATACTACGTTCCAGGACAACAATTGAAAAGTCTTGGTGTCCCTAGCCCTAAGAGGTGGCATATGTGTCACCATTTATGGTGGTTTAGAGTCGGTAGCTATTCCCCCCTTCTTATCTCTTTTCTCATTTAAATTTTCACCTCAACTCCTACAAAATTTAAAAGCAACCTTTTAATTTATTGGTTCTTCAGATTTAATCCATTTTCTTTTTATTATAATTTTTTTTATCTTTAATGATCTATCAAATTGATGTCTTTTCAATTTCACATTCCTATTATATTTTTTAATCTTTAAAGTTTAATCTTTATTCTTTTAATTCCTTCAACATTTTCATAAAAGTTTATTGTTAAGCAATTATTACAAGGAGATTCCAGTGAAGGAATAGAAACAAAACACAACCACTATCAACAAGATTAACAATGAAAACAAGTTCCACAAGCATAGTCACAAAACAACCAAACATATACATTGATGTAAAGAGTAATGATTACTAATTAGAGGAATCAAGAAACTTTCTGGATAGCCGGTAGAATTCTTGGAGCCACGGTCATGGCCAACCATTTTCGTACGTAGACTGTCAGGAAATCCAATCTAACAACCTTTCTAATGGCCCCCAAAGTTTGAGATTTTGAGGAGAAGAGATTGATTCCACTTTAAGAATTTCATCCCCGTAGCTGGCTGAGACTGAGAGCTATATCCTCCAATGCAGTGCATAGAACCCTTCCATATTCTCTTTTCCATGATACATTAATGTCCCCAATCTTCTCAATTGCTTCAGCATTCTTAGCGCAGTAATTAATCTCGCAACTCCTCAAACTACTACAAGCATTGTTCGTATGAAGTCTAAATGCCCAATGTGGAATGTATCTTCAACCCAACTCTCTTTTTAGAAAGCCCCAGAACACGTCGCAGTTTCGGGAACCTATTAATCTTAACGAGAAACTCTTCCACTGAAGAACATCTCAGATCCAAGAACTCCAGGTTATGATTCTGGAGGTTTTGACACTAAGTTATTTCTTAAGTTCAGATACCTTAAAGGTAGAAATTTTCCCAATTGTTCAGCCAAGGCTATCATACGACTGAGACAAGTGATCCAAACTTGGCATCCTCCATTCCATCCACTGATGATATAACTTGGTAGAGGAGCTGCTGCTCAATACCATTTGCTTCCAATGTGTGATTCTTTCTATCAGCCACGCTATTTCGTCGAGGAGTGTATCTAACCGGAAGCTGTCTTTGAATTCCGTTCTCTTCCCAAATCAAGAAAGGGTTTGTACTTTTAAGGTCGGATTTTATCAAATTTTACAGGCCGCTAGCTCCCATATCAACATAAAAGGCATTTCAAAGCATTATTTGTAGGTTTCAAATTGCCGGGTCACTCGCTGGACGAGGTTTTATATCTATGCATGCAATTTTACGGGGATAATAGGGCTTGGACCTCTTAGCCCATTTAAATAGGTAAAATGTCGATCATTGTGGGAAGGTTTCTGATGTTCTTGAAAGTCATCAAAATAATTCTTTTGTGGCCTTACGCTCCCATGTTTTTTTAGGAAGGTCCGTGCATGTACAGGCCTAAAGATTGGGAGGAACCGTTTACTTCCGATGGGCCAAGGCAGTTCTTTGATGCTTCAAGAACAAAGAAACTAAAATAGAAAAATGATTTAAAAAATTATACTAAAACTCTTGAGCAATGGAATTTTTTTTTTTAAATGACACAGTTTACGGATACAATTGAAGCAAAATATCATAATTAACACTACAATTTAAGCTTGGTAGCTACAATAAAGCCAAACAATTAATAATAGGACCGAGACGCTTTTGTTTTTTTTTTCCTACATGTGCTCTCTCATGTTCTTAGCTTCAACAATGTTGAAAAAGTAACGATGGAAATTTATGCAAACACATCAAGATCGATGTTCGGCCAGCAAAGTTTGCTGCATTAATGTTAGGTGGGGAGCCTGTTTTCAACTTTAAAGATGGGCTGATTTTTCTGATAGATGTAATTTTCAAGGAACTTTGCATGTAGTTTCAATCCCGTCGAGTTTATCTCTTATAATTGATTAAAAATATAATTGTAATTATTTTTTAAAGTTTTATTATTTTAAAATATATTAAAATTATATTTTTTATTTTTTAAAAATTATTTTTGATATCAACACATCAAAATAATTTTAAAATACTAAAAACTATTAATAAAAAAAAATACAAAACTTTTAAATTTTTTCAAAAATATTCTTGAAACACAAAACAATCCTACTCTATCTCTTGTTTCTATCTAATCCATGAACTCATTCATTCAAGCCAGTGTGATACTTATCAGGTTGGGATTATATTATCGTGTCTATATTGCAGCCTCCAAATAGACTATTAATTGACGAAGACTTGCATGGTCAATGTTTTAATATATATATATATATATATATATATATTATTTTTTATGGATGTCAATTAGTTATCTTCAAGAAAACAGAATTTCTTGTTTTATATTTAGCACATTTAATTTTTGTGATAGAACAATGCATACTTTCTTCTTACTGTATATTTTGCCCTCCTCCTCCTCCTCTTCTTCCTCTTCTATTTTCTAGTCAATACATCCCATTTTATGATCATCAATGGGATGAGATATTTTAGAATAGTCTTCTGTCTTCTGTATTTGAAAACTTTTCGAGGAGATTGATAAAAGTTCATGCAAATTATTTATAATCATTAAATTAATGTTGTACCTTAGAATCTCTTGAAGTGAAGGGGAAAAAAAGAAAAGGAAGACCTCATGCATGAACGTTGTCTTCACGAACATAAAGTACTGAGATCGATGAAATCCTCCTTGTAAAGCATGCATATATTAATTTCACAGATAGAAAACATTGTTTAATGCAATTGCTAGAATTCCTCTTCGGGAAAACCAAATAAAGGGTACAAGTAGGTGACACCAGAGAAGCCCTAGACTAGACAACGTCCAGGAAATATACGAATCTTGCTAGGCTCAGAGAAGGGGATTTGGCTCTCACAATACGGTGCAATTGTCAGGGTTTGATTCACAAACCACTGCATACGGTTGAGCTGGCTGTGGATAACAATATAGAGCTCCTTTCTTCTCATCTTTATCTTTCTCTTTCTCTTTCTCTTTATCTTTCTCTTTCTCTTCTTGCACGCTCATCAAAACGGCATGACCAACCTTTTTTCTTAGTGACTTTGCCAGCTTAACCGAATCAACTTCCTCTCCGATCACCACTATCTGATCTTTGGCTGCCTCCAGCGCCACCGAAGTTACACCTAGAAACGCAGGAGAACAGCTTGAGATGTTTATCTCTACTCAATATGTTTTGTAATTAAGATAATAATATTGGGTTTAGTTTCTTGACATGGCAAGGTATATATATAGAGCTAGGTGATTAAGTCATGAAATTATGGTGGAACGTGATGCATACTAACCACATGCCGTGGCAGCAATCTTCTTGGCTTTGGTTCTACATTTCTCGCAATGCATATGCACTTTGATCACTATTTTTTGCTGCAGAATTTAGAACAAAAACATATAAATTATACACATCTCTGAAGGTAGGAGCAACTTCAATGGGCACAAAACTTTTAAAATAATAAAAAAAAGAAAATGGGAATAGAAATTACGGAATGTAGTTTGAGGCAGGAGAAAGAAGTTCGTATACCTTCATATTCGATAACTATATTCGAATGTAGATGCTTTGCATGTAAAGAATTTGAGTACTTCGACCCTATAAAGAAGTGACTACTTATTTATAGATGCGGAAAGATTGTCCAGAAATAGTTAGCCAATCAGAAACAAGAATTATTTTCTCAAAAAAGCAGGTTTGATCAAATTTATGAAATAGTACATATTGATTTTAAAACGAAGATGACAGGAGACGTGACAGTTGGATCGAGCTTAAATGTTCTTAGGTGATTCTTTATGAAGTTTTCATGTGGGAAGCATTGTGTTATTTACTGGTTTGTTAGATCTAAATTACATTCAGAAGTTATTATTTAGATTATCTTTGTTATTTTTCTCCATCTTTTTTGGATTTATTATTTTTTTTATCTCTATTTCAATTTTATGTTAAATTTCATATTTGTCGTGACAATCGCAATATTTAAAAAAATTAGGGTCCTTCACAAGTTGTCGCAATTTAAAATCACGACATCATAAGTTGTTATGGATAACTTGTAATGTTGAGGTTTTCAATGGTGCCTTATATAAACAGAACTATTTTATTTTATTTTATTTTATTAAAATTATACTATTTCATTTATATTTTTATTTTATTATTCTAATTTAAATTTTTAGAAAAAAGTGTTTCCAAAATTATTACTAAAATTGTATCTTAATTTTTTAAAATCTCAGAACAGGGATTAATTTTTTATTGTTCACTTAATTGTCAAACACAATATTCTAATTGGAGAATATATACATATTTTCTACCATTTAATTTCGAGCAAATCTTTTCTAGACAGCTTAATCCAAGAAGTAAACATGTTAATTTTATATATGTAATTTTATTTTTATATGAAACAGCATATAGAAAATAAAGATTAGGGTATGCTCGGCAATGGAAAACTAGAAAATATTAATATCTAATATCAGAATGTTTAGGAGTATAGTAGCTAGTGATTGTTTTTCAAAGTGTTTTTTTATAAATATATTAAAATAATATTTTTTTTATTCTTAAAAAATTATTTTTGATACCAACATGTCAAAAAGATTTAAAAACATTAAAAATTTACTGTTAAAAAAATTATTTTTTTTTTTTTTTTTGATGAAATAACATTTGGGACACGTTCCAAACATAGCCTTAGCAAGTTAAAATGGGGAGTAAAGATTGCTGTTGGGCGAGAGGGGCCTGGGCCTGGCTTTAAAGCAACTATACAAGATGGGTTGAATTTTCGCTAGCTGCCATTTTCAAAGAACTTCACATGTGGTTTCTATTGAGTCTTCGGTCTTGATCTCTTCTTGCTTCCATTTTTCTTCCAATGAATGGATCTAATGCATGAGGTGGGCCAATAAGAATTACGAATTCTAATTTATTTATTTTTTTATGATTGTTGAATTTGGTCTTGCTTTCGTTGCTTAGGTAGAACTTCAACATCATTTATCCATCGTCATTAAGAATCCCTCAGAATTACTTGACTGGATCAATATTCAAGAATTAATTAAGGAATCTTGAACACTTCTTTTTCTACTTTGAAATAGAGAAAGTTAACATAAAATTATCATTTAGCTATATATTACATACATGTTGATGTAAAAAATAAGACTTCATGTAAAAAAATAAGTTTTTCGCAATCCTAACCCAAGAGGCTTAATGTGGGCTTTGTGTTTGGGTTTACTGGTTGATGGGCTTAACAAATTTGCTTGAAAAACAATAAGATAAGAGACTCTCTGATATTTAAATTAATAACTGAATGAAAAAAAAATATAAGAGGTATTTTTAAAAACTTTAAGGGGGTTGCTCCTTGAATTTCATGAGTTGGCCAAAAGAATTTGCTAATTGGTTTACCATATTCTTGGAAAAGCAAAAAGAAAGGTTTCAGTTTAGTTCATAAGGAATTGCAAACCTCATACACATCTCTCCATCCAAATATAGTTGTTCACTTTTAGTTACATCATTTTAGGTAGGCAGATAACATGCATTCACCTTGTGATATAAGGTTTGTTGATCGATACAAGAATGGGGGAAACACAAAGTTAGAATATTCACTTCACTTTATGAATTCTGATGAAGTCCCAAAAAATCCAAGTAGCCTAGAAATAGGGTTCCAAGTTGGTAATTAGTTAATCAATTAATCCTAGTAATCTCAACTGTTCTCCCTAACCAACGTGTTTGATAACCTATACTTGGTAATTGGTAAGCCAATGTAGCTTGTGATTAGTACTTGCAAAATGTCCTCTTTGATGAAGGTAGAAACTCTTCAATGTTTAAATAAGTATCTTTTTTGAGAGAGAAAATATAAAAATATTCTAGAGAGATGCTTTGAAAATATCTTTTTAATATATGCAGTCTTGCATACTATGTTTTTTCTTTTTATTTTATTCAATAAATCTTTTTGAAAATATCTTTTTAATATATGCAGTCTTGCATGCTATGTTTTTTCTTTTTATTTTATTCAATAAATCTTGTGTGTGTGTCGATTTCTATTTCAAATAGATTCTAATAAATAAATTTATTAAAAAAAACCACGTAAATGACTTATATCGCAATATTAAATATCTTGAAGCCAAAATGGGTTTGTTAGGGTATCTTTTTTTATTATTATTAAACTTGAATTTTTTTTCTCGTCTATTTTTTCTCATATTATAAAAAAATAGTTTCAGAGAAAAGTCATTTATTAAACTTTATATGGTCCATGAACATGTTCATAGGTTTGGATGGTTGACTTAGTTCGAAGATCTAACGAGTTTAACTCTTTTTTCTTTTTGTATTGATTTTGTAATCTTGTATTTTTTTTTAATCATATAGTTAAATAAAAAAATATTTTTGAAAAAAAAATAAATTATAATCTCATTAGAGTTCATAACTCGATTCATAGGTTTGGCGTACTAACCTGGGTTACTCGATTCATAAGTTTGACGAGTTCACCAACTGGCTAAATATTTTTTTTTCATTTAATTATTTTTAATTTTTCTTCTCGATTTTATCATTCAATATTGGATTCATTGTAATATAAACTGCATGATTTATTTTTGTTTACTTTCTATAGGTTTATTACTATATGAAACAAGTTTCTTTTTAGGTTGATGTTCAATTTTGTGACCATTTATTTTTATCATATAATTAAAAAATAATTTATAAAAAATTATTAAACTCAATGAAGTCCATGGCACGGGTTACTAAGGAACTAAGATCGACTCAATTTGTCATTGTCTCAATATTTTAAAAAAAAATTATCATCTTGAAATTTTTTAAAAAGCAAGCCATGTTTTTACCAGTTATCAAGATTGCATTTGGACATATAAAATCAATCAATTTAATTCGGGTTAGATCCTACACGATTTTAGTTGAAAACTTGATTTAGGCAAATGGGTTGCAAGGTTTCAAGATTGACCTATTAAGCTAGGTTTAATAACACAACCAAAAAATTCTTCGTGCTCTTAACATTTCTTTTGCATTTTAAAAAATTAGTTTGACCCGCGATGAAGCACGGACCACTGGACTAGTAGACCCCTAAAACAACTTGAAAAATGGAATTTAGATAGACTTCAAGCCCTTACTAGTGTGACGACTAGTATAAAATATAGTTGGAAAATCAACCTACATTATTTTACATAATTTCATTAAAATTTGTTCTTGGAATTTTAGTTATAAAATTTCATTAAAAAAACCAGTTATAGTTTTTTTTTAAAAAAAAAACTTTATTTTTGTAAATTATAACTGCAAAAACTACCACTATACTAACAACATGCTTGGTAGTGTGGTAACGGTTACTTTTTAAATAATTTTTTGTGCCGAAATGCATGCCAAAATTATGTTAGTAAACTCAACTTGACCATTCTTCTAAGGGTGCAATACTGAGGAGAAATAATGTTAAATATGAAACTTATAGTAATGTTCTCTCATCTTATGATTATCAAACTGTGTTTCATTGTCTGTGATCAAGACTTTGGGGAGCCCAAAGAAACATATGATATTCTTCTAGAAAAAATGAAAGCACTTTGTTAATAGCTATCTCGATAAAGCTTCTATTTAAACCCACTTAGTAAAATAGTTCACGATCACTAGGATAAATTGTCTCTTGCATATGGCCTTAGTAAATCTCTGACACTTATCACATCTCTTCAATAGGCTCGTGGCATCTTGGAGTATGGTTGGCCAATAAAATCCTTCTCATTTTGCTTGAGTTATAAGAGCCCTAGAGCTTGTATGTAGGCTTTATATACCTTCATATATTTCTTGTAAAACATAAGAGCTCTCTTGTAGGGACAAACATTTTTGTCACAGAGCTGAGGTAGATCTTCTATATAAAACGTTGTCAATCATACAATACCCTGATGTTTGTCCTGTCAGGTGAATGGCTTCATTTCTATTTAAAGGTAGCTCTCATGTCTACAAATAATCTCTAATGGGGCTCTTCAATCATCACTCATGTATTTTCTCTCGCTTATTAATTTCTCAGCATTGCCTATATAAGGAGTTGTATTTGCATCATAAGTTATTAAAGGATTGGTTGTACGGGAGTTGGAGTCTTTATTGTGGAAGGGATATTAGGGAAAAATAATTAAACAATAAAGTTATTTATGACTTTTTCTAAGTATTCCCCACAGACGGCGCCACTGATGATGTCCCTAAATCCAAGATATGTAAATAATGAGTTATTTAGTATTTGAGATAATGGTTAATCAATATGTTCAAGTAATTGGATTTCTTCTCTTTAGTCTAAAGAACTCCAAGATTATGGTAAAAGCTTGAGTGCCTGCAAAAACAGTCCTAGTCATGAGGTTTTAAAGACCCTCAAATTATAAAGTCCGCATATTTATGAAAAAGATAATAAATTTTTTAAGACAATAAATGACTTAAAAGAGTTTGTTCTTAAGTTTTAACTGGGTTAATGCTATGAAATCTATATAAATTTACCTTAAGAGATAAAAAGTTCTAAACCCTTGCGTGGATGGTGCAGGTGGTATTTATACCCCCTGGACCTTGTTGTTTTCAGACTTTGTATATATCTATGAGTACAGAAAAATCCTTACATTAATATAAATGATTATTCTAGATGGAAAGACATAACAATTTATCATGCCTTTCATAATTTTATTTTAGGAGATTAACTAGGATCAGACATATAGCCTTAGAACTTGGTAATTGTTGAATCTAAATGCTTTGGATTCGATATCATTACATTATATGTTTGTCAAATGCTTTGGGTTTGGTATGTTTGTTAGACCCCTGTTATCCTGAGCTTGGCGCTCTGGGTCCGACATGTTTGCCAGACCCATGCTAATTTGGACTTGACTTATTATCAAGTTCAAGTTTATTGGGTCTGATGTATTTGTCAGACCCACGCTACTTTAGACTTGACTAACTATCAAATCCAAGTTCATTGGATTTGACATGTTTATTAGACTTATACTACCTAGTTTTTAGATTCAACATATTTGTCAACTCCATTTTATTTTTTAAAACTTTTCTATTTATAAAAATTTTAATCAAATATTTGACTCATCGGATAGTAATGGGATTTCTAGGGAGATGAAGAGAACAATTAAAGGAGAAGATGATACGCAAGAGGGTAGAGTATAAAACAAAATGATTTGAAATTATAGTTGTATAAAAGAGAATTCAATTCATCCTACCAATTGATTTAAATTTTAGCATAAAAAATTGATTCCAAACAGCCTGCGTTTTGTCTTTTCTTTCCCTTTTTTTCACGTAATATTTATCGACTTTCCCTCGTCTTTCTGGCATTATGACTTGGTTCGTTGTGCCGCAGAAGGACATTAGACAAAGATGATGAGCCTCCCCGGTTTTGTCCTTCTCATCTGCTTTTCCAATATCAATTTGTTTCAATGTCTTTTTGTCGGCCATTATTGCACTCTCTTTCGTAACGAGAGAGACTGAATTTTATTAAGAAGTCTTCAGTGTATGATCTTCATATAGGCCAGAGGATGAATTGTCAATGCAGACCAACTTTAGTAGAGGTTAACCGGCAATGAATTGTCAATGCAGACCAACTTTAGTAGAGGTTAACCGGCAATGAATTGTCAA
>Ga0325405_1008106_pt1 | contig 10482 bp, 6 predicted proteins | sample PopdelMetagenome_21_FD_205663 | JGI IMG/M metagenome (GOLD analysis project Ga0325405, IMG submission 205663) | Populus deltoides microbial communities from Bellville, Georgia, United States - Xylem-Control-R2 | ecosystem: Host-associated > Plants > Phyllosphere > Stem > Wood/Secondary xylem...
TGTCAAGGCATTTTCAGGTTTGTTCATCATTGCGGCCTAAGTTTGCCTAATATTTGAAAACTCAGCCGTAATATTGCATATAATACAATTGATGCAAATCAGCCACACCAACCAATCTTGTTATTCATCTTTCTCAAACATTCCCATACCACTTCTCCAAGAGATTTCATCAGAGCTATCACAAGAACGATAAATGACACCATAAACAATACCTTGCACATTCGCGGTGTTTGTCATCGGTTCTACCAGCAGGCCAACCAACCCCATTTTCCATCATGGATGATATCTGCAACACAAGCATCAAAATGGTAGTCAAGAGAATGTTAAGTAATCTAATGTTTTTTCTTCATTATGTAACACGGTATCATTAAAAAAATACCTCTTTAAGAAACAATTACTGGAAGAAAAACAAATATTGAAAATTACAGCTAAGAAGCGTTCCTTTTTATAACATAAACATATTAAAAATATAACGTTTTAAATTAACATTTTACATTGGCTTTGCATTTGAAAGACATTGATTTCCAGACGCATGAAAGGCATATGCAACGCCTTTGCCAAAAAAATAACTAATGGCTTAAAAAATGCCATTAATTTGGACAAGTTCAAGGATAAATTAACAAGGATAACTCCGCTCATACATTAGGATGAAATTCACAAAATAATATAAATTCAGGGTCATTGTCATTAACCACCGTGTAACCAAAAGCTTTGTAACAAAAAAAAGAAACCAGCTTTCATCCCAGCTCCCTTGCTCCTGGTCTGCGTTCCAGGCTCCAGCATTCGTTATTGACTGGCTCTATCCGTAGTGGTTGGGGCTTCTTGCTCCTTCCCTGGACTCATTGTCTGCACATTTGATGATGGATCCATAATGTCATCATCATCAGTTTCTTTTTTCTGCTTCTGTGCATTTTGGGATTCTTCCTTTGGCTCTTCAGCAATTTGGTCATCAGCAACCAAATCTCGCTGTTGCTCGGTGGCATCACTCTCTTCACTACACTCTTCTGAATTGTTGTCCAGTTTTTCCTGCTCAGCTTGTTGTTGTAGTGATTCTATGACACCCATCAACTCCCGATTCACCTGTCAAGAAAACTTCCAATGTTCTCAAAGGAGATTTCATGACTCCCACTAAATCTTTTAGAAAACAAAATTGAAAAATGAAAAAAACAAAGAATCCCTGCAGTTTTGCCACAAGAATGCTGTTTCATATCAAAATGCATGTAATTGAGGCACGTGGTACCTGTGGGTTCTGAAGAAAGTCAGCTATGTCAATAGTACAAGATGGACATTTCATAACATTCTTTTGCGCTCTTAATGTCCGTCTTCCTTGACCTCTTTGTCTAGTGAGACTTTGGCCAGCAAAGGCACCCTCAAGACATGCTTTGCAGAAATTATGGGCACATGGGGTAGTGATTGGATTGGCCATCACCTTCCGGCAAATTTGACAACTAAACTCTGCTTGATGAACAACCAGAAGCAAAAGAAACTTCCATGAATCCATTGATATTAGTCATGACCATGGTCAAAATGCATTCCATAGAAACTGCATATTTAGAAGAGTGGACATCGAAGGCTTCAAGTTGAAATTGATTAAATACCATACCTTTCAGAAGTTTTTCTCTAACAGATATATTTGTTTTTTGTCGCTTGATTATCCTAATCACTTTGCCATCTTCTGGACCTACACTATCAGCAACTCTTTTTTTACTGGCTGGAGGTGGCTTTTTCCACATCCAGCAACTTTTGTCATCCTGAGAAGCAAATGTTAACATCTTAGGACACTTTAAAATGAATGACTCATTGCTGCAATGAACCATTGAAGTGAAAGAGTTTGAACTCGCCTCATAGTCCCAGGAAGGGGACCCCTTCCTTTCAGTTATATCAATTGCATTCTTTAATTCCTTAATGACAGGCAGAGGCCTCGGACGGTCCCCTTGAACATCACTGCAATTTGATTTCCATCAAGTCAAGTCATAGAAAGGGAGGGAGGGAGACAGGAAGGAGGGAAGGAAGCAGAATATACCTCGTCCATGGAGCAGGCTCGTTGTCGCATCTGACAAAGAGATACCTGCAAACTTTAAAGCCCTACAATGAAAAAGGTGGTAGTTAGCAAACACATTTAACAAGTATACAATCCATGATTTCCCTTTGATGCATTGCAAGATTGTCACTGGAAATTTACCTGTATTCCATTCTTACGCCAACACTTCTCAATTCTATAAACCCCATCATAACGCACACCTGTTTCTGGAGCATATGATGATCGCTTCTCTTTGTGAGACCTGCTAGCAAACAGAGAAGGTTCACATTGACATTCAAATAGGAAAAGAAAAAAATAAACATCCTCAGATAACCTACACAATTCATGACAGAAAAAAGAAGATTTATCAAAGCATCCAGCAAGACATCACAAATAGCAAAGACCAATTAATAAAAAATGTCCCAGAAGGGATGGGAGGGCTACATATGGAAACCAAGCAAACAATGCTAACAGATCTCTAAGCATTAGACAGAACTATCAATGACAAATTTTAACAGAACAAGAGTTTCTCATATCATGTGGTAGGATGTTTCATTCCCAGTTACAAAATCTGCAACTCCACATCACTGTCACTAATCAGTTCAGCAATTAATGTGACAGAAAATATAAGGCCCCATGAAAGGTAACAAGATGCAATGCACACTAATGGGTCATCAGATCATTTCTTAGCACAACTCACCTAACCACTCTTACAGGATAGCCCTTTAGGCAGCTTAATCGTAGTGCCTCGTTCATCTTGTCAAACTTTTGGTCAAAGGACTGGTCCTTGTTTGTGCGTTTATTGCCACTCAGGTCCCTTCCTCCACTGTCAACCACAAATTAAAATTAAACATCAAATTTGGAAAAGAAAAAAACAAATGCAATATCTAAAATTCAAGCAACAACTACATTTGACATTGCTCATAAATTTCAAACCATATCAGTGCTTTAGCATGCCAAATATAACAGGGCACCACAGTCCATTCCTTCATGCCATACTTGAAGTACATTCATTGAGTATTTAAGGTTAGATCAATCCAAATTAAAAAACTTATTCAGTCTGACATTTTTTTAAGCAAAAACAAGTCCATTCAACTTTAACAATGAATGAACCACAACTCATGACTAGTGAAAAGCAAACCAATAATGCAGTAAAAAAAAGGACATGAGAACTAATGCAGAGACGCAGACAGCATACCTCCCAGTGTAAAGAAACCATTCACCATGGTCCTCGTCATCAATATAACCTCCAGAAAGAGCCACCGATTGTGCGCCATAAGTAGACTGACCAGCAATTCCTGCAACATGGGGGAGATGGGCACCCCATTGCCTGCATGCCAGCCTATCCTCCCATATCTCTCCCACCAAAACACCCATATTTCTTTCTGGGTCGTTCTCTGCAGGGATTGGCCCAAAGTGATCAGGAGCAACTGTGACAAAGATCTTCCCACTACAAGCATTAGCCTTGCCAGCTTTCTTTGCCCGCTCTGTTGTGTATGCTTTGTCTGGCCTGTTTTGGTTGTGGACAAAATGATATACCTTCGCAGCACCCCCAGCATTGCTGGATCTTGACATCCTTGCCATACGTATGGCAATAACAAGTGTAGAATTGATACGAGGCTGGCTTGCTATCTTGGGTGGGATTTGTACACGGCAATATGCACATGTACGTTTCCCTTGTCCAATCCATCTCTGGAAGCACTTCAAGCAAAAGTTATGACCGCATGGAGTCTGAAACAAGAGGAAAAAAAATATAAGAAATCATGAACATTTGCCAATCCAAGCGCAATGACTAGAGCAACTAAACCAAAAATATACCAAGCACCAGCCTTCAAGCATATGGTATTGAAAACCCAAAAGAAAAAATTTCCCATTTTGGGTTTTTCTTACTGGTTTCTAACAATCTAAATTGAATCTTCAGCTACTCCTGGATAATTAATACTAACAATATTTAAAATCCAAGTTTTTTTCCCATGAAAACAACTAAGGCTCCATAGTTAGTCGACTGCCACTTCAAATCCAAAAAAAATAAGACTCCTTAGTTAAAATCTAGAGACTATTCACCGCAATTGAACTTAATCCAAAAGGCCAAAAAAAGTTAAAGCTAGAGACGGATACTTTATAGATATTCATAGCAATCTTTTTTCTTTATTTGATCACCGTTGAAAACGACTCTGTTTTCACCTTTTTAACATCCAAAAGAGGTAAAAACTTTATTTCAATAACACAACCAGCAACATCCAAGGACACCACCATCATCTTCTTTTCAAAAATCCCCCAAAACCTTTGCTTAAAACAAGCAAACAAACATACAGATGGAAATTTTTTAAAAGAAAGTAAAATCAAGAGCATGTCTGAAAATAAAAATCAAATGAGCAGTTATAAGATTTTTAATTTGTGAACAGATTTCACATACAGTAACCGGTATACCAAAACAAAAAAAAAACAAAAACATGTCTATAAAAATAAAAATCAAGCGAGCAATTATAAGATTTTAAATTTGTGAACAGATTTCACATACTGTAACCGGTCTATCAAGCATTTGCATGCAGAAAGAGCAAGTCAACTCCTTATCGAGTATATCAAGCACGTCATTCTTCTCTTTCTTTTCCTCGCCGTCCAATGAGGACGGACCAGCAGCGGCGCCACTCAACAGCTCCTGACGTTTCTTTGCCTTCTCCTGTTCAGTCAACGATTTGTCATCCTCGATCTTCCGAATCGACGCGATGAGATCACCGGAATCCTCCGATCTTCCGGAGGCGAAGGCGGAGGTGGACGGCGGATGAATCATGGAGCAGTCAGGGCACTCCCATTGCAGCGTATCAGATAGCGCCTGAGGGGGGGAGACGAGACACGTGGCGTGCCAGGGGGTGACACATGTTTTGCACGCGAGGGTCTCTTCACTTGGTGGCTTGTTTTTGCAGACCATGCAAATGCCGGCTCCGTCGCACGGGAGTTCCATTTTGCTAAAAGCGACGGCGGCGTACCTGACTGATTTTTTTTGTTTTCGGTTTCTTTTTTGACCTGGATTTTAATAGGGAGTTGGCGTTTGAGAGGAAGGGAGGAGAGTGGGTGGTGGGTGTTTATAAAAAGGTCAAAAGGTGGGGTCCAGGGGAGAGGGACGGAGCTCTTGGTTTTGGATTTTGGATTTGCAAATTTTGGGATTTTGTTTTGAATTTTGTACCTTCCCTCTTTGCTTTTTTTTTTCCCGCTCCTCGCTACACATTCCATGTATGTTCTTCTGTAGCTGATGCATGTATATGTACCTATGTATGGAAGTCATGATGGAGCAAATTTAACGAGATTTACAACCACCATTTCTAAAACATCTTAGATTTTCTTGCCTTTCTTGGATTTTTTTATTTTTGTCTAAAATTCAACTTAAAAAATCAGGTTTTTCTAATCTATAATAATGGTGTTCATATTAACTTGGTCGGCAGCGACGAAATCGGGAGGAGGCAAGCAGGATCATGGCCCTTGCAAAACATTTTAATTTTTTTTACTTACTATTTAAATATAAAATAGTATGATATTTTTATTTTAAATGAATAAGTTTTTTAAATAATATATCTTATTATATTAATTTTGACCTTTCCTGTCAAATGCTATCAACTCCATCCATGTTGGTCGTATTTAAATATAAAATAGTATAATATTTTTATTTTAAATAAATAAATTTTTAAAATAATATATCTTATTATATTAATTTTTATCTTCCCTCGAATGCTACCAGCTCCATCCCTGTTGGTCGGTGTTTTATATTTGAATGTCATATAAAGCATGTATTTGTGGAATATAAAATTAGTTTGAATTGTAAATGGTAAATCTTAAAATGTGCCAAGTATGTGTTAGAAGTCTCGATATCTTTCATTTATATAATAAATAAATTTAATTATAATATTTATGGATTGAAAATTTTCAAAAGAGGTAGACTTTGAACATGTTTGGAACCGTGTTCTTAAAAAATTTAAATTTTTCTTTTACTAAAACTTAATATGATTTGTACGTTTTGGATGGTTTTGATGTGCTGATGTCAAAAATAATTTTTAAAAATAAAAAAACATTAGTGGCATGTGTTTCGGCACAAAAAGTTATTTGAAAAGTAACCGTTACCACACTGTCAAACACCCTCTTCATTATGAAACAGCGAGTGTTTAAAGTATAAGCCCGCGTTTCGAGGGGTCGGACAAATTTTAAAATTAATTTTTTGTTTATAATTAATGTTTTTATATTTTTATATTATTCTAATGTTGATGTCAAAAATATTTTTTAAAATATATATATATATATATATATATATATATATATATATATTATTTTAATGTGTTTACGAATAAAAATTACTTTGAAAAGCAACTATTACCACACTCTTAAACACATTCTGAATTATTTGATAATTTAAAATTAATAAGAAAATTTATGATGTTTAATTAAATATCATGTTTATCAAAACAACTATATATCATTATCTAGATTAAATGATTCTCTCGTTTTTAAAATACTGTTATTAACAGGTAAATCATGTTCAAGAAAGTTTTCAAAATGATAGTTAGAATGAATATGAATTTTAGAATTTCATTGATGATGGTTGGGGCTTGGGACTTGTTATCAAAGGATGCCTTGTATGGTTGCATAAAATTCACTTCAAATGGGTAGTTTTTTCTGTAAATAAAATTAAAACATTAAGTATAAATCTAAAAAGTGTGGGTTTTTTTAATGTGTAGGCATGCATTGATTATTATTTCGCACATTATCGTTGGTAGATAGTGCAATTTTTTTTTTTTCAATTTACTCCTCAAACTTCTTCTTTTTTTAGTGATTTAGTTTTGATTGAAAACTAATTGATTTTGATTTTGTGGGATTGAGAAAAGAGGGACCGAAATGAAAAGATGTCAAACATAGATGGTGTACCATAAGTTTTTTTAAAAATACATTTTGGCTCTTAAATTTTAAAAATAACGCAAATTATACAATTTTGGTATCTCAATATTTTTCAAATTGATTTTCTAGCACAAAAGTTTATTTTTTATTTTTTATTTATGGCTGAGAGGGGTCGCCGGATTTCGACAATAAAAAAGAAACACGACGTTGACACTGATTTAGACCACAAAAAGGGATTATATTTGCATCAAATGGTTTCATTTGACGAGGGGAGTTCATATTATATGTTTTTTTTTTACATTTAAAGTTTATGAAAAAATAGACATGAACCCAAATTGATTTTTGGTTTCCTTGATGGTTTTTTGAGGTTATTGATAGATTTATCACGGTTTCCAATATATTTTTTGGGATAAAAGTTGGTTGAAAAACTGGTTTTTTTGTCAAAAAAAACTTAAACCCAAATTTTGCAGCGACCACGGTGAACGAAATTCAAGCAAATCAAACGACACGTTGCCTTTTTTTTAAAAAAAAATAGGGTTGACGACATGCCATCCGTCTTAATTACAACAAAAAAATAGGGGTCTATACGCGAGTCCTGGTAAAATAGGTTAGGCATGCTAGTTCGGCTTGCCTAGCTTAACAAAACATAACCTTTGCTTTTTTGTTTCTTAATTAATTTTTTATAGTTTTGTTTAAATTAATGATTTTTTATGGTATTTTTTCTAGAAAAAAATTAATTTATATTTATATTAGTACTTCTTATTTCTTTCATTTAGTTTAGAAAGCCTCTTTTAAACGACAGTAGTTCTTTTAGTTAAATATTTAAATTTGAAGAGTTTTTATGATTTATTTGTAATTTTTTTAATCTTTTGTATAAATAAATTTTAGTTATGAAAATAAAAAAAATATTTTTTCATATAATATTTATAACATGTCCAGTATTGCATAATGCTTTTTCTCTTTTTATTTTATTCAATCAATTTAATTTGTATTTATATTTCTATTATGTAATAAATCATGTTCAAGAAAGTTTTCAAAATGACGGTTAGAATGAATATGAATTTTAGAATTTCATTGACGATGGTTGGGGCTTGGGACTTGTTATCAAAGGTTGTCTTGCATGGTTGCATAAAATTCACTTCAAATGGGTAGTTTTTTTTTGCAAATAAAATTGAAATATTAAATATAAATCTAAATCTAAAAGGTGTGGGTTTTTTAATATGTAGGCGTGCATTGATTATTGTCTCACATATTATCGTGGATGGATAGTGCAAATTTTTTTAATTTATTCCTCAAACTTCTTTTTTTGGCCATTTAGTTTTAATTGAAAACGAATTGATTTTGATTTCCAGTAAAAGGGTGGGATTGAGAAAAGAGGGACCGAAATGAAAAAGATGTCGAATATGGATGGTGTGCCATAAGTTTTTTAAAAAATACATTTTGGCTCTTGAATTTTAAAAATAACGCAAATTATATAATTTTGGTATCTCAATATTTTTCAAATTGATTTTTTGGCACAAAAGTTTAGTTTATTATTTTTTATTTCTGGCTGAGAGGGGTCGCCGGATTTTGACAATAAAGAAAGAAACATGACGTTGGCACCGATTTAGACCAAAAAAACAGATTATATTTGCATCAAATGGTTCCATTTGACGAAGGGAGTTCATGTTATATATTTTGTTTTTTACATTTAAAGTTTATGAAAAAATAGACATGAACCCAAATTGATTTTTGGTTTCTTGAATGGTTTTTTGATGTTATTGATAGGTTTATCATGGTTTCCAATATCTTTTTTGGGACAAAAATTGGTTGAAAAACTAGTTTTTTTGTCAAAAAAAATTTAAACTCAAATTTTGCAGCGACCACGGTGGATGAAATTCAAGTAAATCAAACGACGTGTTGCCCTTTTTTTTAAAAAAAAAGGTTGACGACATGCCATCCATCTCAATTACAACAAAAAAACAGGGGCCCATATGCTGGTCCTGATAAAATAGGTTAGGCAGGCTAGTCCGACTTGCCAAGCTTAACAACGCATAACCTTTGTTTTTTTGTTTCTTAATTAATTTTTTATAGTTTTGTTTAAATTAATGATTTTTTATGGTATTTTCTCTAGAAAAAATTAATTTATATTTAGATTAGTACTTCTTATTTCTTTCATTTAGTTTAGAGAGGCTCTTTTAAACGACGATAGTTTTTTTAGTTAAGTATTTAAATTTGAAGAGTTTTTATGATTTATCTGTAATTTTTTTAATCTTTTGTACATATAAATTTTAGTTATGAAAATAAAAAAAATATATTTTTTTCATATAATATTTCTAACATGTTGAGTATTGCATAATGTTTTTTCTCCTTTTATTTTATTCAATCAATTTAATTTATATTTATATTTCTATTGTATAATAATCAATTTAATTTGTATTTATATTTTTATTATATAATAAATCATGCTCGAGAAAGTTTTCAAAATGACAGTTGAAATGAATATGAATTTTAGAATTTCATTGACGATGATTGGGGCTTGGGACTTGTTATCAAAGATTGTCTTACATGGTTGCATAAAATTAACTTCAAATGGGGAGTTTTTTCTGTAAATAAAATTAAAATATTAAGTATAAATCTAAAAGGTATATGTTTTTGAATATGTAGGCGTGCATTGATTATTATTTCACACATTATCGTGGATGGACAGTGTAATTTTTTTTAATTTTTTTAATTTATTCCTCAAACTTCTTTTTTTTTAGTGATTTAGTTTTAATTGAAAACTAATTGATTTTGATTTCCAATAAAAGGGTGGGATTGAGAAAAGAAGGATCGAAATGAAAAAGATGTCGAACATAGATGCTGTGCTATAAGTTTTTTAAAAAATACATCTTGGCTCTTAAATTTTAAAAATAACGCAAATTATACAATTTTGGTATCTTAATATTTTTCAAATTGATTTTTTGGCACAAAATTTTATTTTATTGTTTTTTTATTCTTGGCTGAGAGGAGTTGCTGGATTTCAACAATAAAGAAAAAAACATGACATTGACACCAATTTAGACCACAAAAATGGATTATATTTGTATCAAATGGTTCCATTTGATGAGAGGAGTTCATATTATATGTTTTTTTTTTACCTTTAAAGTTTACAAAAAAATAGACATGAACCCAGATTGATTTTTGGTTTCTTTGATTTTTTTTGAGATTATTAATAGGTTTATCACGCTTCCTAAAATTGTTTTGGGACAAAAATTGATTGAAAAACTGGTTTTTTTGTCTAAAAAATTTAAACCTTGATTTTGCAGCGACCACGGTGACCGAAATTTAAACAAATTAAATGAAATATCATTTTTTTTATTTATTTAAAAAAGAGTTGATGACATGCGATCTCAATTACAAAACATTTCTAATTTAATTTAACAAAACATGAAAAATCAGAATTTTTTTTTGTTTAGTTGAAAATCTTAAAAGAGACGACTAGGCAATAAATATATTGTTTAATTTAAAATCAATCGTTTTTAATTAAGCACTTGCCAATTATTTATCAAAAAAATTACATTGCCGTCTATATTAAATGGCCTGCTCAATTTTTGTTCGTC
>Ga0325405_1008108_pt1 | contig 10481 bp, 10 predicted proteins | sample PopdelMetagenome_21_FD_205663 | JGI IMG/M metagenome (GOLD analysis project Ga0325405, IMG submission 205663) | Populus deltoides microbial communities from Bellville, Georgia, United States - Xylem-Control-R2 | ecosystem: Host-associated > Plants > Phyllosphere > Stem > Wood/Secondary xylem...
ATCTTTACAACCAAAAAAACGAAATTACTCCTCACCTTCCACACTTCACTTCTCTCTCACCCTTTTCCAAATTCTCTCTTTTTTCTTACTTCATTTCTCGCTCTCCAAACGTTAACAAATCAATCAGATGGCATCTCCTCCACACCCAAACCTTGAGCTCCGACCCTTAGGAAACACGGGTCTCAAACTTAGCTGCGTCGGTTTTGGAGCTTCCCCCCTTGGCAGTGTCTTCGGCCCTGTCTCTGAACACGACGCCATCTCCTCTGTCCGCGAAGCCTTCGACCTTGGCATCAATTTCTTTGACACTTCTCCGTATGTCTCTGTTTTTTTTTCCTCAACAAACATTCTTCTGATTCTCACCGCTACTCTCTGTTTGCCAGTTTTTCATTATGTTCTTGTTCTCGATAATGATTGATTCTGCCATTTGATAGGTATTATGGAGGGACATTGTCAGAGAAGATGCTTGGTAAGGGACTTAAAGCTCTAGGAGTTCCGAGAAATGAATATATTGTGTCCACAAAGTGTGGGAGGTACGTGGAGGGCTTTGATTTTAGTGCTGAGAGAGTGACTAAGAGTATTGATGAGAGCTTGGCAAGATTGCAGTTGGATTATGTTGATATACTCCAATGCCATGATATTGAATTTGGGTCTCTTGATCAGGTTCTTAATTTTATTTTATTTTTCTATCTGGGTCTGCAATATCCACGTTTTTTAGCTTTGCGTAGATTTTAAAGTTCACATCTTTTTAGAAAAGCATGAGGATGTGATGGCCAAGAATGACCTGGGCTGGTTTGGTTTCAATGACAGATTGTGAATGAAACAATTCCTGCGCTACAGAAACTAAGGGAAGCAGGGAAGATTCGTTTTATCGGTATAACCGGGCTGCCATTAAGTGTATTTACATATGTTCTTGATCGAGTGCCCCCAGGCACTGTTGATGTTATTCTGTCATATTGCCACTACAGTGTTAATGATTCTACATTGGTGGATTTATTGCCTTACTTGAAGAGCAAAGGTGTTGGTGTAATTAGTGCTTCTCCACTTGCAATGGGGTTACTTACAGAGAATGGTCCTCCAGAGTGGCATCCAGCTTCTGCTGAACTTAAGGTCTGCCCTTTTTCCCCTTAAATAATCTATGGTGTTTTCTTTCCATATCATTTGTCCTTTTTATTAAATTACTGCTTAGATGAAAGCAAAAGTTGCCTGCAAAGTTGTTTAGCCCCACCTTATCTCAACAAGATTTGTGTTCAGGTTTGTTGAGTATAGTTAACATCCATCCTAGCATGCACAGCACCCACCATCCAGACTCTGGCATGTATACAGTCCTTTTAAGATCACCGATCATATTTTAGAGGGTTGGATTAATCTGCAGGGGCTATTATCAAACTTGGAGCTCTCTTGATAAGATGGAAGAGTGGTACATCATGATAACGAAAATCAAATTTTAAGTTGAAATAAATATCTGTCAAATCATGGTCCTTGTCCACTATGAATTTGTTGAGGATTTTAGCTAGCACCCATGTTTCTTGATGGGATTGAGGACTGTTGCTTTCAATATGGATGTAATCAATCACACTGGTACATGCAAACTTTGATACTCCTATTAGGAATTCTGATCAGACAATCTGAACAGGATATTTAATATGGCTGTCTCATGCATATAATCGTGAAAATCTTGGAGATGCTTGCACTGTCTGCCTAGTTGAAAATGGATTACAGCTTTTTGAAATTTAATTGATTTGTTTATGTATGCTTATTTTCCCTCAGTCTGCATGTCAAGCTGCTGCTGCCTTCTGTAAAGCGAAGGGGAAGAATATTTCAAAGTTAGCAATGCAATACAGTTTGGCAAATAAAGATATATCTTCGGTGCTGGTTGGCATGAACTCTGTTAGACAGGTTCTCTTTCTTTATATTGCGCCTTGCTTTCATTATTTTACTTGTTGTGAAAGTGTTAGGCTCAATTTGTTTGTCACAGTATCTGAAAGCTTTTTATAATTGTATTGTTTGATCAATTCCTCTGGCATGGTCCTGTTAGCTCAGATACATAAATATGACCACATTTGCATTTTGTGTGAGGTTTTTGTTTGCACATCATCTGTTTGTAAGTCAGCTATATAGGAGTAAGTCCAGAATTTTTCCATACAGCATCAATTCTAAAAGCTGAAAAAGTAATTTAGAGGAAGATAGCAGCTATTTCGTTGAACTAGTACTCATTTTAACGTGCAATATATCTGATTTGTCATTTTCATGACAATGATGTCAAAAATATACATACACCATGTACATCATAATTGTGTGAGTGATATACCTTATTTGATGATCAGGTCAAGGAGAATGTTTATGCCGCTACGGAACTTGCTACATTTGGCAAGGATCAGGAAACTTTATCAGAAGTTGAAGCAATTCTGAGCCCTGTGAAGAATCAGACTTGGCCTAGTGGAATCCAAGAGAGCTGATTCTTTGCTGTCCTATGACCACTCCACCTTTGTACTTCGTGCAGTTCAAATTGCCATTAGCAGTTCGCCTAATCCATATTAGTTGCATTGGAGGGCCCATTCTATTATAATCCCACCCAGCCAGGTAAAGAAAATAATATTTTGAAATGAAAAGAGAGGGTTCTTCATTGTGCTGATGGATCCAAAGTTCAATAAATATGTAAGACATCCTCGATTATCCCGGGATAGTTACTAAAAGTGTGATCAAATTATTGACATTAAAACTTTGGTCATTTCAAAGTTGTATAAAGTCTGCTAGTCAATCCTTCATTTTCCGCATCTGACATTTAATGCTCAAAGTATTTTGTTGCATGATTTAATGCAGTGCCAAACGCAAACCCTTTAATTTGCTTAGCAGTGTATTCTTGATTATTTTAAATAAATTAATAAATCTGCACTCAATCAATTCCTACTAGGATGCATTATTATGATGATTTTTGTTTTCTTTGTTTTTTCCTCTTAATTATAAATTATGATTCTCTTGATTGCGCTTGTTTTATTATCAGATGGTAAGATAACACAGGTAGGGTTGGCCACGTTAAGTAGAATGGCGGCTGTGAAAAATTCGTTGTTGCTGTTAAGTCTCTGAAGTCGGTCAGTTATATAGGAAAGATTTCTGCTACCAGGTTTTTCCCCCCTTTTTTAAGTATTCATAGGTTCTACGGAAACCGACCTATAGATACCAAAATTGGAACAATTACTGTGTTAGAAGCTTTAGCCAAATCGCGATTCCTCTAGAACCAGGGTTGCTACAAAAAGGAGAGGCTGCTTGGCTGCTGTGGACAAAAAGAGTATAGGAAGATGTCATGCTATAGCTATATGCCGCGTGAAATTGTGGAAGAAATACTGCAAATATTACCTGTTAAATCACTCATACGATTCAGGTGTGTTTCAAAATCATGGTGCTTTTAATTACTTGCCCTGCTTTTATTTCTATGCACACCAGCATTACCATGAAGAACAAAAGGAAGTCGCAGTTTCTGATGGAAATCATATATAATGACGAGAAGCGAAATTCAAAAACTGAATTCAAATTACATGATGAGGATGATGGGTTTTTTGTTAAAATAAAAATAAAAAATCGACTTCCCCCCTCATGGCAGATGATGTTAACTTCAAAAAATTTAATGTTGTTGATTCATGTAATGGCTTGAGATGTTTAGAAGATCTGCTTAGCTGAACCTTTGTTATTTGGAATCCTATACTGAGAAAGCATGCGGCCCTTCCCTTTCCTTGTATTGCTAAAACTGAAGATCTTTATTCTAGGGCTGTAGGGTTTTTGGTTTGATGTCAGAACTAGTGTCTACAAGCTTGTCGATATTGTGCGTCTTCAAGATAATCTTCAGCCTCTGGTAAAAGTCTACGAGCTAAATAGAAACACGTGAAGGGAAATTGGCAGCACTCCCCAGCTATTTGTAAACCGATCTTCCGCTTTCTTGAATGCAGCTCTCCATTGGCTTGGATATCGTAAAAAAGATGATCCATCTGACGATGTAGGCTATGTGAGGGTGGTATTGTTCGATACGACCAGCAAAGTATTCAGGGAGACGTAATTTCCAGAAGCTGTTGGTTCCAAGTCAGTAGTCATTGTGCATGGAAAATTGGATTAAAGTACAATTCACAATTATCTGCACAAATATGAAAAGGTACTAGAGTTCAAGGAGAACGGGAAACTTCTCTTACTGCAAATTCGCCGATTGGTTTTGTATGATCTTCAAACAGTGAAAGAAAACTTGCTATCTGTTTTCCTCAGTCTGCACTGTTTTGGGGAGGGAATTATGTAGAGACTCTAGCCTTGCTGGATGGTTCTCAAGGGAGCTGTAACTCTTTGCAATATAATTTGAACTCAGAAGAGGCCACTTCTCAACAACCGAAGAAGGAGACAGTGATCCAATTGAACCAAACATATCTGAAGAAAACACATGTAAAAACACACACAGATACATAGTTACACAAACATATCTTTTAAGGGATCCAGAAGACTTGGCAGAGAATAGCCATCTGAAGAAAACTAGGTTTTCTACCAAAAGGCTGAAGCCAGAGGAGGGAGAGTCGGAGAAGATGTCAAACTATAGCTATATATCTTGTGAAAGTTTTGGAAGAATACTGATAAGGTTGCCTGTTAAAGTCGCTCTGACGATCGAGGTGTGTTTCAAAATCACGGTGCTTTTTAATTAGTTGCCCTGCTTTTATTCCCAAGCCCCCCAACATTGCCATGAAGAACTAAAGGAAGTAGCAGTTTCTGATGGAAATCAGAAACTATAACAACGACAGCAATGAATTGAGATTTGAATACATATTACACGATAATAATGCTAGGGCACTAGGGTTTCGGTTTGATGCCAGAGTTGTGCATCGTTGTTATAAAGTGCAGCCTCTGGTATGAGCTAAAGAGAAGCAAAGTTTGCGGGAGAGATTTTTCAAAGTGGATCGGGTGGTGGGAAGAGAAGAGATGGAGAGGTTAACGTAATGTTTGACAAGGTTAATATTTGGATTTTGGAGTCAAGATTTTGGCTCCGATATCCATCCCTTAATCCCTATTAGTTGGGTTGATTTCAATTTTAAAACCAAATCTAGAGGTTGGATTTAGAGAGCTTAGAGGCCATTCTGAACACACACACACACACACACACAGTTTTTATCTTCTTCATAAGAAATTAAGAGAGCAGCCATTATCATGTGTCAGCTCACCTGTATTAAAAAATAATGCTATGTGCCTTGAAATATCTGTTTCGAATCAGTTAGTATATCAATTGAGATCACGTCCATTGATCTTTAATGATATTTTCATGCATTAAATGGAATTTAATAAGTTCTACGAAGTGTTCATCTTAAAATTTGAATATAAAAGGTTGAGAAATTGAGTAAATCTCACTAACCAGTAGACCGATCCCTTGAATTTATGTTTGATACTCAGTTATAGGGATATTTACTGAAGAAAATTGGAGCAAGCCTAAAAGGAAAGAAAAAACAAAATTTACAACGTTCATTAAAGGAAAAAAAAATCGGGTCTCACATGGATTAAATTAGGTTGATATAACAAATCTCCTAATTTTGACTAAACTAATTGCAACTCTGATTACTTTATAAAACCAAGCCAAGACCCTAGGTCATCCAGGTCCTGGTTGAATTCATCAGGATCGACCGGGTTTTACGAACAATGGTTTAGGGAGAATGGAAAACTTCTCTTGCTTGTCTATATTTCATCTATGCTGGTTGGCATGAACTCTATTAGACAGATGCAATTCTGTTTCATTTTCTTCCCTTGATTTCCACACTTTACTTTGCTTGTCGCTCTTTTTCGAAAGCTTTACCGTTGCATGTTGCATGTTGTTCAACTAATTCTGCTGGGAAGGTTCTAGAGATTCATTTGACTCTGGACACGCACTATTATTTGTAATATCATCTGTCTGCAAGTTAGCTATAGCATAAATGCACAGCCAAGACCTCCATTAAGCCAATGAGTCCATTGAGAGAGAGAGAGATATACGCAAAATCCATTGAAATAGATAGTTACTTATAATAGAGAGGGCAGAAGCCATGGCTAGAGAGGAGAAAAGGCCTGCTTCCAGTAACTTACCACTCCTGTGTTCAAACTCCATCGTCAATATCATCACTACCGACCATGGAGGGAATCTGATTTGTCAGGTTGACGATTTTTCAGGGTAACGATAACAAAGTCTGGATATCGTGGATGCCATAACTGCGCAACTGACTATCATTCTTTGATAAAAGGGTCGAGGACAATTAATGTTTTGCAGTCACCGGACCTGCTACTTTTAGCAAGGGTCAGGGAATTTTATTTCGAGGTTGAAGTAATTCGGAGACAAATGAGGAATAACTTCGCCAAGCCTGTTAAGATGGACCAGGTTCATTAAACTAAAGACAGTTCGATTTGTTAGTGCAGTAGACTCGCAGTGTTCGGATTGGGGAATAACCTAGTATCAAGAACTCCTAAATAAGTCGATGACATTAACATGACAAAAAGGATAAAAAAGAAAAACGGCAGTATTTCATTTCTTATCTAATTCATGGCATTGAATGTACATTCTTTCATCTCTATCACCAAATTTATATAACATGAATGGCAGCTACAGCTGGACAAGGATCTTGGTATCTGCAATGATAGTTTAATGGAGTATCATCGGAAACTAAGATACTTGCAAAACACTTAATCAGCCTCAACTGGCCCTGCTGCGTATCTTTGCATTACTGCTAACTGGCAACCTGCTGCAATGGTGGCCAAGCAATCTCATTATCATCTGTGTAACCCTGAACAAGGAAATCTGCACAGTTCTTTCGGCACCCATGGTTATACGGGTTTCGGAAACGCCCATCTGGACCACGAAGATACCCATAACGAATAGCATTCGCAAGTTCATTGGTTGTGATATTCCGAGCTATCTGTAATATCCATGAAAAGTCTCCATTACACTTGAAACTTCAACCCAAACTAGTTTCCAATAATGCATGAGCAATAATCAATTCATCTTCTCCCACCCCAAAAACACGAAACACAAGACAAGGAAAAAAAGAAAAATTGAAAAAGTCTTGTCCCAAACTAATTGTAGTATCCATAATGGTTTACTTATTATGTCTGCCAAAACTTTGAGCAACAGTGGCAATTGAAGAATGCGACTGACATGTCTTCAGCCCATGGCAAAAGCACTACTAGGCGAAGACAAACTTTGCTAGCAAACAGGGTTTTAGCCCATTACCTGAGATGCCTGAGCTGTTGTTAAAGTAGTGGCAGCAATAAAAACAATCACGTCCAACACCAAAAAAGCAACAACACCGGGATGATGAACTACCACATAACGAATCCAACTTTCTTCAATATGCAATGACTGTGCTGTCCAAACCCCTGTCATGACACAGAAATGGCAGTCACAAACTCCGCAATGAAATAACAGATATGGAATAGCAAAATAAAAGAATCCAAGAAATTTGAGATTAGTTGCCTTTCACCCAACAGGAAAGAATTAAAAGTAAATTTTTAGCAACCCACGCACTTTGAACTGCGATAATGCCAGCAAGAAACGATGATGAAGTTGCCAAGCATATAAAGATGAAAAAGTCTCGTTTGTTCCTCTGCAAGATACATGATGAAGACAACTGATGAGGTAATGAAGAGACGAGGAAATTATACTTCAGTGCAAAGCCATGCAAAGCATCTTACTTGCTGATTAGCCAAAAATGTACAGAATGGAGAGATAACATTGAAGGGCTCTTCTAATAACTACTAGAAGAGATCCTAATGATTGAAAATGGGCATACACCCAGAGAACAAAAGTTCATAGACTTTCTTGTCATCTTTGGATTGTAGAATAGTGATGTCACAAAATATTGTATGATGAATTAGTAACATCAATAGTGGTATTTCCAAAGGCTGTATTAAGATAAGCGAAGGGACATCGAGTGGCCTTATTTGTTATAGATATCCAAGCAAATGACATCATACAGAGAAACCAAATATTTCAATCAGAGATTCCAATAAAAGGCATCTCATGAATCCACATTATAAGCCATAATTACCAGGACTGAAACAGTAAAGCTCAATTTCTCACCTTGCCAACACAATTAGATATCCATGGGCAATGATGGTCAAACTGCTCTATGCAGTGTTTGCACGTAGGGCAGTGCTTACAGCGAACAGGTCTTATTATCTGAAAAGTTAATTGAAAAAATACTTCTTTAGTTGAGATAGCATTTCAACCCTCTTAAACATAAAAATTAGAAAATTAAAGGTCCAACTACTTGACCTTGCATGTAGGGCAAAGCTGAGACCAATTCCCTGTCCATACTGAGGAGTTGTTCAAATCAATATTCAACAAGGGATCCTGCAAAACATCAGGTAATGATCATCAAAAGGAGAGTGAAAAAATGATAGAAATGAACCTAGCCATGAATTTGGACAAGCTTCGACCATAATCTTGTAACCATTGACCAACTGGTAACAAAAGCCAGCCCGCCAAAAGAGGAATACAGCACAGCAGAGCAATTCAAGTTTTTGCCTAGCTAACAGTTACCATAAACTAGCAATAGACCTTCAGCAGACAAAACAATTTACTAAACGAACAATGACAAAAAATCTAAACAGAGATGCTGCATACCTCTGAATCAGTATCTTTATTCAAATCGCCAAGTCTTTTGATGAAACCCGGGTCTTTACTGCAGAGAAAGAACATGAAAAAAGTAATTTCTGGAATAAAAATTGAGGAAGTGAAAGGGTAGCAGCGTACATTCTATGATAAGTGTCTGCAAGTTGTAAAACCACAAATTTAAACAGGCAGATTCCAGTGTAACTGCAATTTAGCTTTTAAACAGGATAGTTAAATAGACAGTCTGCAGCAAACTTCAGGTTAATGCTTCAGCAAAGGATGCCAGGCATAAGGGTTAATTGCACAGAACGTATTTTGTTAATAACATCTTGTGATCACAAAGATTTGATCAGCAGAATGTGAGATGTGGAAGATCTTGGAAAGCAAAATATGCATGCTGACTGTGTTGGGAAGGAAACCAAGTTCAAGGTATCAGCGGCAAAAGTCAAAGCCAACTAAATTTTTATGGCTCTACAAAATCCACAAAAGAAACAAATATTCCAAGCAAAACCCAACCAGTATTAGTAGCAGAGAGATATTACCTACTGCACCTGTAGAACATAATAATCGAAACAAAAGCTAGAGAAAGAGCAGTCCATCCCCAAAGTCCAACAACAGCAGTTACCTTTGGAAGGTTTGGAGCTACCATGCAAGTGAGGTGAATCATGATTAGAACAGAATTTATGCCCATCGCGACATAAAATTGAAGCACAACAACTCACTTACCTGCAATAACTGAGTTGATGAAGAGGAACATGAGAATGAGTATAATGGACAATAAGATAGGAGCAAAACCAACATCTCCCATCTTCCCACTACAAATTTTGTCTTTCCAGTGGTTGCTTTGCGCCCGCTGTGCATTTGACTGAATAAAATCAAGAGAAAGTATATGAAAACTTTCCCATTATTTTTTAAGATCTAGATGCTCTAAAGACACAATCTTTCAGAACATGGTGAAACTAAATCTCAGACAGCAGTTGATTAACAACACTGAATTTAAGACAAACAGAAAGAAAGTTTTTTAAATGTACCAATTCAATAGCTACAGCAAATGACATTCTATTAATAATCATTTTCAAGACATCTGTGCGGATATAAAGTCGCCCATTGAGCCAAAAAGATTCTATCTTTCATGAAAAAAATTGTACTACTCAGATTGGTGGTGAATTCTTCCATCTCTGCTTGCCTTTTCTTCAAAGAATTATAGCCCCACCACAAAATGTCAATACACAATATACATGACATGATCTCACCTGATGAAAAAAAATAATGTATGGTTTGTATAGGTCCATCCTAATACAGTAATTAGACCAAAGACAGTAATGCACAAGACACTTCAAAAGGTGTCCAGCACTTCCTCCCAAAGAGAATAAAATAAAGAAAGGACATCAAAGAAGGTGGTGCAATGATTCAAACTACTAGATGACTCCTCCAGTATAATGCAACACAGCACAAAATTTTCAACTGCAAGATACATTGTTCAGTAACATGGTTAAGTTAATATTTAAGAGGGTTAAGACTCATAACAACTAAGTGCAAGCAAATTCCAGCAACTCATCCCAATTTCACCACGATCAATCATAGCAATTTATTCCCAAAATCCACCATAACAAAATGTTCTGCATATTTTGTTCAGTAACATGCAAAAGTTGACATTTAGGAGGGTTAAGACTTATGAGAACCAAGTGCAAGCAAATCCCAAAAACTTCCAACTTTCACCATAGAAAATCACAGCATGTTATCTCCTAAAGTTCACCACAAAAAAAAAAAAAAAAAAAACTTTCATAGATGGCTGAATCAGACCATTTTCCCCAATAGGACACCAACAGGTCTCACATCCCTATAGATGCTCACAATGGCAGGTATTGGTTTCAAGTTATCTGCA
>Ga0325405_1008118_pt1 | contig 10473 bp, 16 predicted proteins | sample PopdelMetagenome_21_FD_205663 | JGI IMG/M metagenome (GOLD analysis project Ga0325405, IMG submission 205663) | Populus deltoides microbial communities from Bellville, Georgia, United States - Xylem-Control-R2 | ecosystem: Host-associated > Plants > Phyllosphere > Stem > Wood/Secondary xylem...
ATGTGATTAACTGATACAAGTGATATTGCTATGGAGCCTACTGGAATAGAATCCAGTACTGTTACAGCTGGAGAATAATTAAGGAATAAGGAATGTAATAGTAAAAACAGTGTGGGCAATGGCAATAGCCACTCATCATGTTTTTTAATAAACTCCTTTATTCTCTGTTACAGCTGTGCCATATATATACAGCATTCCTTCCAGAGCGTTTCCCTTAACTAATTAATCCTTTATTCTAGCATGAGAGCGCACACGGGTCGTCTGCTTGCAGTTAGTTATTTGCAACAGTGCGAATAAATGAAACGGAGCTTTTTAACAATGATTATAACAATTTAAATCTACCCGCCTCTTCTTGGCTCAATTTTTGCATGTAACAGGTATTCGCCCTTCGAAAACGACCTTGTCCTCAAGGAAGAATTCAGGGAACCTAGCTATATTGAATTTCATCAGCATACTCCCAGGTGGCGTCAAACGGGGCAAGACCCTTCCAGTTGATGAGGATTTGGGTGGTGGCCTGGTTACACCTCTTCACCATTCGTCTGTCCAAGATCACCTGTGGGGTTATCATGGGAGCTGAAGGAGTAGTAGGCAATGTTGACTGCAATGCCCTATTCCTGATGTGCTTCTTTAACTGGGACACATGGAAAACCAGGTGGATGGAAGCAATAGGTGGTAACAACAGCTTGTAGGCCACATAACCAACCTTCTTCAAAATCGAATAGGGCTATAGAATTTTGAAGCTAGTTTCTGAGAAACTCTGTGTGCCATGGATTTCTGACGATAGGGCTGTAGTTTGAGGTAGACTAGTTCCCTTGGATTAAACTGTTTGTCACTGCATTTGTGGTTGGCTAGCTGTACCATTCTATGCTGAGCCTGGAGCAAGTTGTTCTGATTTTTGCGAGCATTTCTTCCCTTGGTGTGAGCAACTGATCTATAGCCTCCACTGTGGAATCTTTAGGAAAATAAAAAATGTGTAGAGGAGATGGAAAACCATATAATATCTCGTAAGGAGTAGACTTAGTAGCTGTGCAGTAATTGGTGTTGTACCACCATTCGGCAAGAGGCACCCACTTAGACCATTGGTTAGGATTGCCACCAGTCATGCAAGGCAAGTAATTTTCTAAACACCTGTTCATCACTTTAGTTTGGCCGTCTGATTGAAGGTGGTAGCTTGTCGAATGATGTAGGTTTACTCCCTGATGTTGGAATAATTGTTACCAAAAATGACTTAAGAAAACTGGGTCTCTGCCACTGACAATAGTAGGAGGAAGGCCATGCAGTTTATAGACGTTGTTCATAAAAACTCCAGCCACAGAAGAAGCTGAATACGGATGAATAAGAGCCATAAAATGTGCATACTTGCTGAACCTATCCACAACCACCAAGATGACTTCCTGACCTTCTGATTTAGGAAGGCCTTCAATGAAATCCATGATGATATCAGTAAATAGGGCTAGAGGAATAGGTAGAGGCTACAGTAGCCCTGGGGTCAGCACATTTTCATTTTTGTTTTGCTGACACATATTGCATTCCCGAACAAATTGCCAAATGTGTTTCTGCTGCTTCTTCCAGTAGAAAAGACTGCCTACCTTTTGAGTTGTTACCACCACCCCTGAATAACCCCTTGTGGCTGTGTCGTGGTGTAAGGCTATCAACTTGTTATGCAGTTCAGGATTCTGTCCTACCACAATTTTGTCCTTTTTGTTTAAGTGATTGTTGACCCACGTATAGTGAGGGTGAGAGCTAGGGTCTTTCAACAAATCACATATAATGGTCTTGATACTAGCATCAGTCTCTCAGGTCATCCTGATTTCGTCCATGATAGGAGTGGAAATTAAAGTCATAACCATGGTGCTTAATTGTCCACTAGGAATCCTTGACAGAGCGTCTGCGGCCATATTATCTTTCCCTTTCCTATACTCAATTTCATAGTCAAACCCAAGTAATTTAGTAAGCCAGAGGTGTTGAAAAAGACAGGTTACCTTTTGATCCAGCAAATGCTTGAGGCTAACGTGATCAGTTCTTATGCGAAAGTGTTTTCCCCAAAGGTAATGTTTCAACTTAGCCACTGTCTGCACAATTGCAAACATCTCCCTCTCATAAGCAAATAGAACTTGTTGCCTAGGGCTTAGAGCCTTGCTGAGAAAGGCTCTAGGGTGTCCTTCCTACATCAGCATAGCCCTCACTCTAGTTCCTAAAACGTCGGTTTCAATGACAAACAGCTTGGTCATGTCAGGTAAAGCCAAAACTGGAGGATTTGTCATTGCTTGTTTCAGATTTTCAAAAGCAACTGTAGCCTCTTCATTCCACCTGTAAGAATCCTTCTTGATGAGCTGAGTTAAAGGTTTGCAGATGGCCCCATAACCCTTGACAAACCGCTTGTAATAACCTGTGAGCCCCGGGAAACCCCTCAGCTGTTTGATGTTTCTAGGCAATGGCCAATTTACTATGACTTGAATCTTGAGTGGATCGGTGACTACCCCAGACTTTGTGATCACGTAGCCTAGATACTCCACTTGAGAGCTGCCAAAATCACACTTACTTCTCTTAGCAAGAAGACTCTGACTTCTGAGAATATCAAACACTATCTGCAATTGTTCCACATGCGTTTCCAGTGTAGGGCTGTACACCAAGATGTCGTCAAAGAAGACGAGAATGAATTTTCGTAAATGCCTTCTGAAAATGTCGATCATTAAGCTTTGGAAGGTAGCTGGCTGGTGCATTGGTTAAGCCGAATGGCATGACCAAAAACTTATAATGGTCATTATGGGTTCTGAAGGTTGTCTTGCGTATATCTCCAGCAAGCATCCTTATTTGATGATAACCAGCCCGCAAATCAACCTTTGAGAATATAGTCGCCCTTCCTAGTTCTTCCAACAGTTCTTCTACAATAGGGGATATGGAACTTGTCTTTGATCGTCATCTTGTTAAGAGCCCTGTAATCCACACACAACAGCCAAGTATCATTTTTCTTTTTCACTAAAACCACTGGTGAAGCAAATGGATTGGTGTTGTGTTGTATAATGCCAGAATCCAGCATTTCTGTTACTATTTTCTCCACTATATCTTTTTGTAAGCCAGCGTGGTGATAAGGTCGGAGATTGATTGGTTGTGATCCTTCCTTGAGAGGAATAGCATGATCATGCGTTCTAAGGGGAGGGAGCCCTGTCGGTTCCTTAAAAATGCCCTGGTAGGAATTCAACAATTCGTCTATAGTTGAATTAGTCCCAAGACTAGGTTGCAGGGTAGTGGTCATTGAGCTGATGAGATGATCATTGTCTTCTACTACTCTGAGGCTGTAAAGATTGACCTCCACGAGCTGAGTTGGATTGTTAAGCAAACTGTTGAATTGTTCGAAGCTAATAGTCTGGAGCTTAACTGGAGTATCTCCTTGCAGCAATACGTCTTGCCCTTGCCATACAAAAGACATCCATAAGTCATTGTAATTGGATAGGATGTTACCCAACGTAATCAACCATTGTACTCCCAGCACCATGTCACAGTTGTTTAGTTTCACTACAAACATATCTGCAAAGAACTTGACTCCTTGCATTTTCCAGAGAAAATTCTTGCACACATAGGTACAAGTCATCTGACCACCATTTACTGCTTCTACTGTTAATGGCCGAATTGGAGTGAGAGTGTAACTCAGTTTCTTGGCCACCTGAGTGTTGATAAAATTTTGTGTGCTTCCTGAGTCGATCATGATAAATAATGGAGACTTGTCAACCTTACCAGTCACTCTTAGGGTCTGAAAACCTGAAGTACCCTCCAAGGCATTGATGGATATTTGAGGTGTGAAGGTTTCAGGGTCAATCTCGCTGGCTTCCTGGACCTCTTCTTTTGCAACATCCTTATCGTCTAAAATACATAAGGAATACACCCTTTTATTTCTGCATCAATGTCCTGGTATGAATTTTTCATCACACCAAAAACACAATCATTTCGCCCTCCTCTCATCCAGCTCCTTATTCCTAATGGTCCTTGTAGGTCTGTAAGGTGTTTTAACAGGATAGTTATCAAGGGTTGGAGTCTTCTGGTGTTATGGAATCGGTTTTGCAGTGTTGTTATTGTGGAAGAGAGTGGTTTTAGTGGTGTTTTGGGCAAGGAAAGGCTTCTGTGGGTTGATATTAGTAGTTTATATGTGTTCTTTGAGTAGGAATGATGGGGTTACTTGTGACTGATGGTATTTTCTTGTAGTTTAGCTAGGTTGTAAGCTTGGTATAAAGTTTTTGGTTCAAACATTTTGACCATGTTCTTAATCTCAACTTTTAATCCCCCAAGGAAAAAGACCAGAGCCTGTCTTTCTGTCATCTCTGCCCTGTTCCACAGTATATCGAATTCTTGTATATAAGTTTCTAAGTCAGCCATTTGCTTATGATCCTTCAGTTCCTCTAGAGGGTCCTTCTGGCCTCCAAAACGACAGCACAACGCCTCAATATATTCACTCCATGGGACCCCAAGACGGTGCCTAACAAAATTCTGATGCCAATATAAGGCTCTGATGCCAAAAATCTATGATTTCAAAGTACTGGTTACATCTGAATAACCATTGATAGACTTTGTCTCCATTGAAACTAGAAAAGTCACGTCTAGGCTTATATACCTGTTGAGGATGTTGATCTGCTTCCCTAGTCCACCAATTCCTGGTAACTCAATTGGAGCAACCTGGCTGCTCATGGTTAGCAATTGGTTCACCCCTTCCCAAGCTCAGCTTCTGCAGAAAAGAGCTTTGCTGGAACGCTAAGCCACTGATCAAGTCTTTGATCTCCCCAAACTTAACCTTATGACCATCCATTTTCTGACCATACACTTCCAATAACTTGGTTACTTGCTCATATTTTACTGCATGCTCCTTGTTGGTAAACTCAAAAGACTCCTCCAAGCGCCTTAGATCCTGTGCTCTGGTGTCTGGAACCATGGCTAGTGTCCAAGGTTCGCAAGCTCTGATACCAGTTGATACAAGTGATATTTCTATGGAGCCTACTGGAATAGAATCCAATGTTTAGGTAAGGTTGTTATGTAAGGAGAATAAGGAATGTAATAGTGAAAACAGTGTGGGCAATGGCAATAGCCATTCATCATGTTTTTCAATAAATTCCCTCTCTATTACAGCTGTGCCATATATACACAGCATTCCTTCCAGAGCGTTTCCTTTAACTAATTAATCATTTATTTTAGCATGAGAGCACACAAAAGTCGTGTGCTTGTAGTTAGTTATTTACAACAATGCGAATAATTAAAACGAAGCGTTTTAACAACGATTATAACAATTTAAATATACCCACCTCTTCTTGGCTCAATTTGTGTGCATGTAACAGTAACCTGATCATACATGATTTTGACTGCCTATTAAAGTCAATTTCAAGAATTTTCTTATTAAAAAAATAAAATTATATTAAATTAACTCGATAATTTAGGCTTAATGATTTAGGTTTTTTTTTCAAGTCAATGCCTAGCACAAGTTTGACAACTATACTCTACATAGAAGAAGAATATATACAATCCCTTCCTCTTAAACCTTCTCCTCTCATCCATCCTTCTCTCAATCCCTCCTGACAAACAAGGTATCAAGAGATCAGCTGATGCTCATAAAAATATACAGCCTAGCAACCAGCTGATATTACCACATAGGTTCCAATGTAGGATGTCTTTGATCCTTCGATTGATCTAGAATCTTAGATGGTACAACTTAATAACATTACACTTCAGGATATAAGCATTAATTCCCATCTGCAAGGTGGAATTAGGAGTGATCATCCGCAACAATATAAGAGAAGTCATCTTGTATGCTACAAAATGGTTAAATAGCAAAGGTGAAATTAAGAGGATCACCATGTTTTAAGCCTCTCTGAACCCCAAATTCTCTACTGGGAGAACCATTTATTAGAATCGCAGGTCTTGATTGTGATAAGCATTCCAAGATAAAATTTCTCCATTTTATCCCAAAACCCATATACGACATGACTTCCTCCAAATACTCCCATAATACTGAATCAAAATCTTTTTCGAAGTCAACTTTGAAAATAAAACCATCGTTGCCAGTATGTTTCAGTCTATGAATCAATTCATTTGCTAGCTACCATATAACCATCTAGAATCTGTCTACCAGTAATGAATCCCGTCTGATTCGAAGTGGTAATAGTGGGCATATATAGTTTGTTTAAGTCTTGCTGAAAACAGTTTAGCTACAATCTTAAATAGCCCGTTGATCATACTTATTGGCTTGTAATCAGCAAAGCTATTAGGGGACTTACATTTAGGAGTTAAAGTTACATGAGAAGTATTGATACATTTAGGCAATTTTTCGTTTCTGATAAATTCATTCACCAGCCGCAGTTCTTCCGTGCCTATGATGCCAAGCATTCTTGTAAAATGCAAGAGTGAAACCATCCGGCCCAGGAACTTTAGAGCCGTCACAATCCCACACTACCTGCTTTGCTTCCTCTATAGTTGCCTCCTGCTCTAACTGTTGAGACATCAACATAGTGATAGACTTGAAGCCCTTATCTCCCATAGTTGCTAGTGATATGTTTTTCTTGCTGTACAACCCCTAGTAAGAGATTGCCGCTTCTTTGATTGTTTCTGGCATGTTTCAATATTCTACACCATCGAATTTAATTCTCAAGATTGTGTTTCCAGCCTTTCTAACATTCGCTGCCATGTGAAAAAATCCCGTGTTTCAGTCTCCAAGATCACACCAATTCTCTCTAGACTTCTGTCTCCAAATAGCTTCTGCATGTTTACTGACCTCCCTGAGAGATAAGGTCATTTAGATTGCTTTGCTCACCCTCAGTTCATGCCTTTAATTCACCCTGTTCCTCAAGGATCTGTATCTTGCTTTGCATCTCAAACAACCTGCTATCCTGGTTCCTGAAAAGCTATTTATTCCAAACCCGAATCTTGTGCGATAGCAGACTCTGTTTTTTCATCAAAGTGAAATCCCCTAGAAATTGATGGCAACATTGTTGCCAAAACTCATGAAGATCCTTCATAAAGCTCGGATGATTTATCCAGCAGTTGAAAATCTGAATGGCCTCCATCCCCAATCTTGTTGACCTGACTGAAGCACGAATTAGCAGTGATCCGATAGACCTCTCGGATATCTTACTAACGACAAAGTTTGGAACTGGATATGGCAAGGTGCTGTTGCGAAAGCTGTAATTCCACATTGCTTTTCTCCAATTGAGGTTTCCGTTGAGACTTCATCTTTATCCTGTATGATGTAGGTTGAGAGACTGGCCATGGAATATGATATAGATTCAGGGAGTGGATAATGAGTAGAGTCTATTTCACCAATTTTGATTTTGAAATCAGCTCCATTGAGATGCATCTTGATTACTGTATTTAAAATTTCCACGTTCTTGGTGCGAACTAACCTGCCAAAGCCATGTAGCATTTTGCCAATGCATTCCATTTTCCACCCAACAATTGATATCCAAGCCAATCTGTCAATGGCATAATCAACTGTATTCCAAGGTCTAATTTCATCAACGAAGTTAATCAACCATGTTGATTCACTCTCCAGTGCTTGTTTCATCTCGCCATATTCTTCAAATATGATCAGTACTTGAGATGCACCAAGGAACCAGACTAGTTTTCAGCCAAGTTTATTCCCAACAAAGAGCTTTCGTAAAAGTTTATTTTCAAACCCGAGATAATCTCAAACCATCTTAGAATTCTCTTTGCATGAATTAAAGAATTGAAATCATTTGGAATAAATATCAAAGTATCATCCGCGTACTGCAAATGGGTTATAAAATCTCCAGGATTAAACTGATCAATACCCCTGGAGTAATCTAAAGCTGAAGCTCCGTGGAAAAGCACAAATAATCAATCCCTCTGTTGCAATATCAAATAGCAAAGGTGAAAGAGGGTCGCCCTGTTTTAAGCCTCTTTGAACCCCAAATTATCTACTGGGAGAACCATCCCTTCCGGTATCTAACTAGTTTTTAAAAAACTCTAAAAAATTGTTGGATCTTAAGGGGAAAATTGTTGTCTGTGATCACGGAAGTAGTGCAAGAGTGGAAAAAGGGTTGGCTGTTAAGAAAGCTGGAGGTGTTGGATTCTTGCTAATGGAATTTCTAATGGTGAAGGTTTAGTTTACGATGCTCATTTAATTCCTGCTTGGACTGATGGTATTTGTCTAACTACATTGATTCAGGTACACTGAATTCAACCTTCTTTCTAGCACTTTAATGGAACGTCTTCATGTAAGTGGTGTCGCAGCCTTGCTTAAATCTGCACACCCAGATTGGAGTCCGGCAGCCATTAGATCTGCAATGATGATCACTGCCAATACAGTTGGGTTATGAATACCTAGTGGATACTCGAAATCTAATCAAGTTTGGTTCAGGTATCTAAGATTCGTACGTGATCGAGTTCGGATCGGTCATGGATAGTAATTTTGAGTTGATATTTGAATATGGATATGGATAGTACTGACCAGGTGATAATAAATATGTACATATTTATCTAAAATTACAATATCTAAAGTTCTTGTAATTTGAACACACCACTAGCTCCATCACCATGGTCCACCATCATCACCTATCTCCTTCCATTCTTCATGCACCTCTCGCTCCACCATTAAGCCTACCACCAGAACCACAACATATTCCTCCACCTCTACCACCTCCAAATCAACACCCACCAGCCCCTCCACTCAATCTATCTCTAGCCTCGCCGACAGCACCCTCACCACCTCCAACACCAACAATTTCTCCAGAACTAGCTCTAGCTCCACCACAAAAACCTTTACTAGCTCCAAAACCCACAACCTCTTCCAGCACCATCTAAATTAAAGGAGCCAAATTAATAAGTTTTTCTGAAACCTCAAAAGAACCCTTTTCAGTTGCAAGAAGTTTCCTAGACATGGTGAAGCAAACTACAAGATAACATTTTGATGATTAAAACTCGATGGTCGCAAGAGGGTTTTATAAGGGGAATATGTTCGAGTATCTTACATATTGTTTCTCATCTTTTCATCTAAAAACCCTGTTGAGAAAGTGATTACACTTAGCTACCCCTAATGAAAAGAAACCTTTGGTATTTACTTTTCATTCCTACTGACTTCTTCCATATTACTTTATGTCACGGGGTCAATTTTTCGCTCTCGAAAACAGACCTCGCGCGGCAGTCTAGTCCCGTTAGACTCAGCCTTTCCCTCGTCTATTCACTCGTGTTTTGCCTACGACTAGTTTGTCCCACAAACCCAAGAGATCCCCACACTCTTTCAACATAAACAAGCGGAATAACACTCAATGAATATGAACAGAATACAAAACACAGCAGATTATAGGAACAAGTCCCAACCTTTTCATTAACTCCATTAAAGGATTACACAAAGTCCGTCTTGTGTGCTATGCCCAATCCGTTCTGCATGCTACACATTTTACAGCCTATCTATTTACAAGATAATGGAAGTTACAAGTATAAACTGCCTTTAACTTCCTGCACAGCTGGAGCACCTATTATCCCATATTCTGCCAACTTCTTCCCCATATAAGAAACTGCCGCAAACTGCCGATAACTGCTCCCAAAACTGCCACAACTACATTGGCATGTTCTCACAAGCCAACTGCCAACTGCCAGCGTAACTGCCTCGCATGCCTTGGACCGTCCGCTGTCCAAGTTATCGTCAGCCCCTGCTGCCGATTTTGTCGACGCTGTCGAATTCCTCGACGCTGCCGAATTGTTGACACACGCTACTGCCGAATCTGTCAACGCCCATGCACGATGTCACTGTCGATGCATGCTGCCATTCCTGCCAGTAGTGTTTACGTCAAGTCTAGGACTGCCTACTGTCCAGACTTATCGTCAGCCCCTACTGCCGATTTTATCGACGCTGCCGAATTCCTCGACGCTGCCGATCTCACCAGTGCTGCCAAATTCCCCACTGTCCCATTGTGTCATCCCAGCACTGTTTCGTCAAGCCTTGAACAATCCTCGCCCAAGCCCCAACTTTCGTTAGCATACTACCTCGCTAGCTGTTGTGTGCTGTCGCACACACACTCTGCGGATTTTCGCTACTGTCACGCGGGCTGCCACCCCGTAGCTACTGTCCAGCAATGCTTTTCGTCAGCCTATGCCTTGACGAATTTAACCCTGTAACACTTTACCTTTTTATTTATTTTATTAATTTCTTGAAGTACAATATATTTACAACTAGGTATGAGACTATAATGTAGTGTTTATCATGGCAATTTTTATTATTTAAATTAAAATATAATTTTGATTATTTGAAAGAAATTTCAGCAGAGAAAGACTAGACTACTATAGTTACTGAAATATCAAACAAATTGCTAAATATTACTTCTAATTAATTACACTAAAACTTGATAAATAAAATCATAAAAATATATTCATAGATGTTGATATTAGCTGACAAAGATAACTAAGCCATGTTATATACTATCGAATAACAAGCCTTCTATCTATTTTTATTTAATTATAGAGAATTTGTGTGCTTGG
>Ga0325405_1008119_pt1 | contig 10473 bp, 6 predicted proteins | sample PopdelMetagenome_21_FD_205663 | JGI IMG/M metagenome (GOLD analysis project Ga0325405, IMG submission 205663) | Populus deltoides microbial communities from Bellville, Georgia, United States - Xylem-Control-R2 | ecosystem: Host-associated > Plants > Phyllosphere > Stem > Wood/Secondary xylem...
CCTAGGATGATTATTATAATTTTTCCTATCTTTAAACATTACAAATGTCTTCATGAGATATATTAGTGGAATATCAAGAATACATCTCAAAAAACATATATTGTTTAATTGTATAAATCAACACCTTTTTTTTTTGTTCACACACACACACACACACACACATATATATATATATAAAGAATATTCAAAGGCTTGGGCTTATGCAGATGCTCTCCTTATTTAGTTTTTCTTATGGTTTTAATTTAATTTTTCTTAATATTGTTCAAACTAAAGATCGTATATTATATATGTAAAATATCCCCATCATACATACACATACACTTGTGTGTTTTTGCATGCAGGAAACAAGATATCAAGATAGACACAACTTTACATTCGTTTCAACTACTTTTTCATATAATTCCTTAGATAGGGATGATTAGTTGGCGAGAGATTTTGTTGTTGTTGACCTGCTAGATCAGTTCGAGTTTAATAATTATAATTATGAATGCTTATAAAAATCAAATTTTAGTGATAACAAAATAGTTATTGTATATCTTTCGTATTTCATGAAAACCAGATTTTTCATATCTCTTTTTGTGTGTTTATACAAACACACATATTCTTTGAATGAATGTATAAAGAAAAAAAGAATATTTTTTTCCCCAAACCACATCTTTTGATTTATTATGTTTTCCAAACAGAGATTCTAAGATTCAATGGGATATTTGCTACGCGCACCCAAATTATTGACCAAAAAAATAAACTTAGTTAATAAAAAACCTCGGTGGTTATGAATAAGTTAGAAAAACATAGGCAACATAGAGAAAATTCTACTACTGGAGATGAAGTCTTGATGACTAAAATTAACTCTAAACCCGAAGTCTCCTAATGTAAACCTCCTAAGCAAAAAATAACACACACACACCCATACACACACCAGATAAACAAAAGATGGAACAAAATATGTAAACACAAAAAGAAAAAAAAATAAACAAATATATAAACAAGTACTTTGGCTTGTTACACCTAAATATGATCTTTAGATCTGGTCACAAGTTTCCAGTCGATATACTTGATTTTAAAACAAAATATAAAACATACAAATTTCTGATGTGATTGAAAAGACAAGTCTAATAACTTAGAATCCGCTCTAACAATCAAACTAAACAATCATAGTAAATAAACATAGAAAAACATTCATACTAATCGTATAAACTGAAAATAAAAGATAGAATAGATCTCATAATTTTTGAAATCTAAAGGTTTTTGTATCATTTCAACCAAGAAAAATAACTTAGCCTTGCATGTCTATCGAAAAACTAGGTAAGAGAAAAGAAGAAAAGATAATTTCGAGTATAAGAGAAAAGGGTGAGAGTTTTCTTCTTCTTTTTGGCCGCCTCATTCCCTTTCTTTTTATTTCATCTGAAAATTAAATCCCCACACCCCTCCAATCTATTTGTATCCTCCAAACAATAAAAACAATTCATTTCAAAGTAGACAATCTACACTTAAGTAGTATAATAACTATTTTCCTAAAAAGAGAAAAAAATAATCTTGCATAAAATCTTCTGGCTTTAAATTTGGAGTTAGAGAAGTTAATTTGCCCAAATAAATACCTTTTCCATATGAAGAAACAATTGTCATGTTGGTTTGGATGCTTTGGAAGTAAGTTGGACTTGTTTCTTCACAAAACCTATCTAGTGGTAGAATTTATAGGTTTTTCTTAGAAAATTCATATCTCTTTCATATGAGCTCTTTTTTTGCTTCAATTTGGTAGGTTGATAGGTCTTTGAGTCGGGAATCTAAAAAAGTTAAGTTTGCATTAAAATGACTTCTCTAACTCAATATATTCAAAGTCAGAATGACCGAAGGTCAAAACTAGCAGAATTTAAGACTTGTCTTTGAAGGTTGTGATTTTCATGCCCTTTTTTTTTCTTTGCATATATGTATAGAAATGTATGGATTTTATCTTTCTAATGCCACTGGAATCACTTTATTTTGACCTCTACAGCTCAAGTTCTGCATAAAATATCGATCAGAGGTCAAATTTGTCAATATTCAACATGAGTTGGAATATGGTTTGAATTTTATGTCTAATTTACTTCTTTTAAAATCATACATCCAAAAATACCTTCAAAACATAAAATAAAGATTATCAAGGGATTTTATATATAAAACATGATAAAAATACTAGGTAAATGTGGGTAAAACTATTAAATATTCCAGGTTAATCAAGTTGAAGACAATATTTTTAGTTTTGGTTAAAGAGGATTTATGGATTGGGATCTCAGGTTAACCAAGATAAAAACAAAGATCAAGGCTAAGGTTAAAAGGGTTCTCTAAATTAATATTTCAGGTTAACCGAGCCGAAGGCAACATTTTGGTTCTGATTAAAGGGAATCATCAAATTGAGATTTCAGGTTAATTGAGTTGTAAACTGTTTGATCTTACTTTTAGTTGAAGGGGATTAATGCGAAGATGGAGTTTTAGGTTAACTAAATTAAAAGCTTTGAGATGATTAGTTTTAGAAGAACATTATGTTTGTCTTTACAAATTTAATACGCAAAGCACATAACAAGTCTTTCCTTTGTAAGTATTGTAAAGAGGAGACATATATTGTTACCCATTTTTTAGGGCCCCACATAAACAAAAATATCAATAAATGAAAAGAGAAAATATAAAAAAAATTGGAAAAACAATATATCAGTGGAGAAGAACATACCAGAATGCTCAGGAAATTACTAAAGACTGGTTGAAGAGGATCACAATATACAAGATTGGAAAATTTGACAGCATGTTTTCACCTAATGAAGACCTTATTGGTAAAAAAAATTTAATTTTAAGGAGAAAAATTCAAAATTAAATGTTTAAGGATTCAATTGAAATTTTTCAAGGTTTAGTCGAATTTATTGATGGATTAATTGCAAGGAAAATTATTTCTTGAAGTCAAGTTAGGCTTAAATTAGAAGAAATTAAAGTCTAGGGGTCGAATTGTAAATTTTAAGAGTTAATTCGGTCAAATCAGGGGGTTAATTGCACGAATATTAAAGTTTGATGGGCAATTAGGGACTTAAATGAAGAAATTCAATACTAAGGACCAATTTGTAAGAAGAGCGAGAATTCAAGATTTGAAATCGTTGAAATTAGGGGCTAAATTAAGGAAAATTAGGGTCCAATTGAACAAAATAAAAAACCAAGGACCAAGTTGTAAGAGGCACTCACATTAGAGGCTGGCAATTGAGTTTAGTAAGGGTGAAATTGTATGAAATTAAGAGTTTATGAGGAAATTAAAAGTGAAAATAAAAGAAATTGAAAGAATAAGGATTTATTTGAAGATTTTCAGATCCTAAATTAAAACCCAAATTTGTAGGTTTTAGCCTAAACGATGTCGTTCGGCTACTGTGCATCTTCTTCGATAATTTTGGTTGATCAAGTAGGCATTTTTAAGTGAATAAATATGGCATTTTTGACCACTTATGAGGTTGGAACCATCACTATTCAATTGAGAAACACCCCCTTTATAACCTCATTTCCATGAAATCAAACATTTACATCTTATTTTCTCCATTGATCTCAACAACATATTGTCCACAATCAGTCATTACTGCATTTTCAGATTTGTATTGATCAGGTTGGCATTTTCAGACAAATGATTGTGGAGCTATAAATCTCTAAATTCAGCAAGAGTGGATCCAACATAAAGGTATGCACCCTCTTTACAAAATTTAGGTGGTATCGGGCAACGTTGATGTTAGAGTTGCTCTGGCAAAGCCACGAAAGTGACCAACCCATTCAGCCTTAATTGAGACACCTATTTGCATAAAACACTCAACTCTTTAATGTGTTTACACTTAAAACACTCACAAATGGTTCTTATCAAGGGTTTAAAACCATTCTCTCAAGATCAAAAGGCCAGAAACACTTTATCTTGGTTTCTAAGTTTGTTACAAAACCACTGAAATTCAAAACTATTGATCTTGTGGTAAAACCAACCTAGTTTTGGTTTTTTAAAACCCTAATAAACTCATCTAGAAGTACTGAATCATCCTATAAAAGGATAGGTAATAAAAAGAGAAATGAGGAAGAAAAGGGGGAAGAAGAGATAAGAAATAAATATTGGTTAAAGGGATCCAAATTTAAGCTCACGAATTGAGGAAAGGATCCAATTTATTCTCATTGGGTTTAGAGATAAGAGGAGCAGCAACAAAAATTGATTTCCATTTAAAGATTTCAAGCTTGGAAGGTATATCTTTCCAAACTTTGAAGGTGAAGCCCGTGAAGCCTGCTAGATTGTTTTAATTTTTAAATGCAATGTTTTGAGTTGTATTGTATGCGCCAACATGTTGGTAGCATCTGTGTCATTCAGGCGGTGCGTGTGATACTACTAGGTGGCCAAATCTAGCTTTTTGTCGTCTTCTTGGATGCTCCACTGTCTGCTCTTTCATTTGGAGTGGAGCGAGGTAGCTGACAGTGGTTGGATTGTCGTCAATGATAGCTTTTTCCCCCCCTTTCTTTTCTCTCTCTTTATAGCTAAAGAACACCATTATCATCTTTGTTTTTTTTTTTTTGTCAATTTCAGACCTCATTCTTTTAATCTCTTATTTCGTTCTGATTTCTTTTATAAAAGTTTTTTTTTATTTTGCAATTAAATCCTTTAATTACACTTTCTCAGATGTTTTATTTCTAATTTCAATCTTCATTTTTTTAATTTCAAATTTTATTTTTATTCCTTTTATTGTTTCAGTCCTTATTCTTTTAATTTCTTATTTCATTCTTATTCTTTTTAAAGAAGTTTGTAGTTTTTCATTTTAATCCTTCAATTACAATTTATCATTTGTTTTGTTTTTAATTTCAGTCCTCATTCTTTTAATTTTTTATTCTTTTCTTATCCCTTTGATATAATGTTTTTTCAATGTAGTTCTTCAATTGCAATTTTTCAAATGTTTTGTTTTTCATTTAGGTTCTTTATTTTTTATTTTTTATTTTTTCCTCAGCCTTTTTGTTGAAGTTTTTTTTTCTTTCAATTTCATCCTTCAACTAAAATTTTTGTTTAATTTTTTTCAGTTTAGCCCTCACTCTTTTGATTTAATTTTTTTGTTAAAATTATTTTTCAATTCAATTTAAGCTTCCATGTGAAAAGTTTTATTTGCCCTCTAATTAATTTGTTTTTCACCCACATTTTTTTAAAATCCTTTCATGTAATTTTTTTTTCAAGTTTTACCTTTTGACATTTGATTTGTTACGGATTCTAATTCATATGATCTTATCATTTTGCAATGGTTTTCTATGGGGTTATATAAAAAAGCACATTGAAGAAGCATGTATACCTGGTTTTTTGAAAAACAAATTACAACCCGTGGTGAAGCACGATTTAAATGGCTAGTAGTTTACTAATGAATCATGTAGGCTGTTGACGTGGTTTCTTAGTTCAACAAAGCAATGAGTAGTCATAGGTTCAACTAGATAGTTGGTTTGTGTTATGCTATGAGTCGGGGTTTTTTTTTTAAATAAAAAAAGATATTTAGGCGATATTAATTTTTAAAAAAAGTATGAAAAATCTGAGATCCAGGCCATTGACCTAACTGGGTTCAACAAGCTCAGTTAATTTAATAATATAATTAGAAAAAAGCATTGACAGTAAATAAAGCGATAAAACAAATAGAATTATTAACAATAAAAAATAAGTTGCCAATATCATATTCGGGAGTGGAGAAAAGAAAATCTCATTGGAGACTCATTATTGCTCCACCATGAACACCACCCCACCACCAAAAAAAGCTCATCAAAATGGAACACCACTACAAAATGTTGCACAACAACACCGAAAGAGCTCGTATATGCTGTTAGAGCAACGATCTAAAAAAGCAAACCATACAAAATATCATGAAGTGAAAATCTCATGTTTATATTTAATCAATTAATTTAATTTGATTAAAAAACATAATTATTTTAAAAAAACTAAATTTAACAAAGAACAACACATAAAAAGACCTAAGATAACTTAGGCTATTTTTAAAATTGGTGTAAAACCCTATAGAAAGTAAATTAAAAAAAAAAAGAGTAAATGGGCTCAATATTCAATTAAATAAATGCTTAATGATGAAAATGAAAAAAAAAAACATGATCTAAAAAGCACAAAAAAAATAAAAAATTAAACTCGGATGAATCTTCAAAACTCACAACCCATGAAATCCTATACCTGAACTTAATCAAAAAGCTCAATTCCCAAGCAATTTAATGTTAAATATGAAATAAAATATTAATTTTAAAAAATTTTCCAAGTAAAAAACTAGCAATCAAAAGAATGAGTATCAAATTTGATAAAAAATAAAAACTAAAAAGAAATAAGGATCAAATTTGATAAGAAAAAAAAATAAAGAAGAATGAGAATGTGAAAATAATTCAATTTTAAAAATTATCTTAAATAAAACAAATAGTAATAAGAAAAATAGGAACCATATATGGCAGATGAACAAATATTTGAAAGAAGATGAAATTGAAAAAAAAATTAAATTTTATAAATTATTTCAAATAAAATGAATAATAATAAAAAAAAACAGAGACTAAATTTAAAGAAAAAATAAATTAAAAGGCTACTTTGAAAATTTAGAGAATTAGATATGAAAATCAAGAAGGAGAGAGAAAATGTAAAAAACAAAGGTCACAAAGCCAAATTAGATATCAATAATCCACATGCGCTGCCTAGGGATAAAGGGGATACTGAGATGATTTAAGTCGCCCCGTAAGCCATCATTTGACAGGCAGACACCCCCTTACGCATTACTTGAATAATAGGAACGCAACCTACACGTTGGCTCGTGTAATGCATGCGTTAGGCAATTTTGCTTTTAATATATATATATATATATATATATATAAACAAAGCCAAAAATATGATAAAGCCCTTTAATGTTAGTTATAGCTTTTTTGCCTTTAAGGATAATTTATCTTTTTACTATTTTTTTTTATAAAAGTAGAAGTTTGAAAAAATCCCTTCGATGCTAGTATAACAAGTTTTGCTTTTATAGATAATTTAGTCATTTTATTATGCTATAAAATATGAAAAGATTGAATTGTCCCTAATCAATCTGATAATAACTAATAAAACTTATGAAATGAATGTATTACCCTAATAGCATGAGCAATAATTTTTTTTGGGAAATGTAAAATCATTTCTACATTATTTCAATCCTTAGTGTTTTATATTTGTGTCCATAGTGAAACACTTTTTTAGTTTTTTTTTTTAATTCTAGAATTTATTAGGATTTATTTAAGATTAAATTTGTTTATGTCTCCTGCAAAACTAATCATGTTAGCATTAGGTAATGAATACTAGGGAAGCATTTAGTATTGTGGTTAGGAGAGAGAAAAAGGAAAAAAAAGGAAAAAAGAAAGGATATTGACGTCAAACTAGAGATCAATAAGTCATAGGCATTGTCTACAGATCTGTTGTCAATACGATTCGAATGCCACCCTGAAAGCCACTATTTGACTGTCAAACGTCTTCTCATGTGTCACCGGAGTAATGAGGATGCAACCCACATATTGGCTCATGTAGTTCAGACGCTAGATATTTTGTTTTAAAATAATATTTTATTTTTACTAAAATACTAAATTGCCCTTTAATCATCTTGATTGTAACTAAAATACCAAGCTGAAAATAGAAAAAATCCCTTGGATGCCAATTTAAGAATTTTTGCTTTTAAGAGTAATTTAATCATTTATTGTGCTTTAAATAGTGAAAACTTGAACAAAGCCATGTCAGAAAAACAAATTTTGCTTTTATAGATAATTTAGTCATTTTATTATGCTATGAAAATGTGAAAAAATCAAGTTGTCCTCTGTAAGATCCCACATCGACGGGTGAGGGAGTGGTAGCTGGCTTTATTAAGAATGCTGGTTGCTAACTTGTCATACGCGTTTTGAAGCGTCAGGCTCAGAAGTGGGCTCGCATCACCAGAAACAAAACCATGAGGGCAGTAAGGCCCAAAGCGGACAATAAATGACGGGCTGGGCTGGGCTGTTACATTTGGTTTCAGAGCCTACCTCACTGGCTGTCCGGTTGTGTTGACGGGGTCATCGGGCTCCTTAAGGGGAGTGGATTGTAAGATCTCACATCGGCGGGTGAGGGAGTTGTAGCTGACCTTATTAAGAGTGCTGGTTGCTAACTTGTCATACACGTTTTGGGGCGTCAGGCTCAAAAGTGGGCTCGCGTCACCAGAAACAAAACCATGAGGGTGGCAAGGCCCAAAGGGGACAATATATGATGGGTTGGGCCAGACTGTTACATCCCCGATCAATCTGATAATGACTAATAGAACTTGTGAAATGATTGTATTACCCTTCATAGCCACGCCAATGATTTTTTTTAGAAGTGTAAAGTCATTATTATACTATTTCAATCCTTAGTGTTTTATGTCATAAAGAAAAAGGGAAAACAAAAACAAAGGTCATTGACACCAAACTTGAGATCAATAAGCCATATGCGCTGCCTAGAGACGGAGAGGTCACTAAGACGATTCGCACACCATCCTGGAAGCCATTGTTTGACAGTCGAACGTCCCCTTGCATCGCCTAACTAGTGAGAATGTAACCTATATGTTGGTTCATGCAATACACGCGTCAGCCAATTTTGTTTTAAAAATAATATTATATATTTACTAAAATATCAAATTACCTCTTAGTCATCTTGATTATAATCAAAATACCAAGATAAAAATAGAAAAAAAACCTTTGGATGTTAGTTAAAGAATTTTCACTATTAAGAGTAATTTAGCCCTTTCCGCTGCTTTAAAAAGTGAATTTGAAAAAGGCCCCTAAATATTTGTAAAACAAATTTTATTTCTAGAGGTAATTTAGTTATTTTATTGTGTTATGAAAATGCAAAAAAACCGAGTTATCCCCGATCAATCAAATAATTACTAATGGAACTTTTGAAATGACCACATTACTCTCCGATAGCCAAGCTAATAATGTTTTATGGACGAAGTGTGAAATCATCACTACACTATTCTAATCCATAGTATTTATGTCTACCTCCATAGTGAAATAATCTTTTATGTTTTATTGTTTATTCTAGAATTTATTATAATTTATTTCAAATTAAATTTGTCCATGACTCATGCAAAATATGATCATGTTAGCATCAGGTATTGGATGCCCGAGATCAATTTTGCAATGTGGTTTGTTGTGATTGAATTTGTGTTTTGTTTCAATTACAGATTTAAAAATATCTGGTTTATGAACATACAATATATAGTTTTGCATAGGTATTATTTAAAACTCTCTCTTGAAATCTTGATTACAAAAAAAAATATAATTTATAGCTTTTTTTTAAAATATAATTTTTCTAATTATAACAAAAAAAAAATTATCACAATGTTAAACACGCTAATACTAACTACTGCTATTAATATATATGAGTTTGTTGAAGAAAAATCCTTTTTTTATTATTGTATAGGTGACATCAACATATTTTCCTTACACATATTTGTAGATTTTGGATTAGTTTCTTACACCATGGTATTAATATTTTAATGTGCATCCGAGCTCTTTGAATCCATCATAGAGAAAAAAAAATAAAAAAATTAGATCACATCCTCCTATGATGATGAAAAAATTGTCCTTGTTACATGATTGAATTTTATTTTTTTTTCAAACGGTTAGAAGTGTATTTAAATCATTTTATGTTTCAATTAAAATTGATTTTTTTCAACGATTTTGAAAACACACTCAAAATAAATTATCTTTGTTATTGATTTTAAAATTCAAACCCAAAAATTTAATAAGAAGAAATTGAATATAGTTTAAGGCCTGCTTAATGACTGTCCTTAGAGGTGGAAATGATTTTATGAGGAAATTGAATATATATAGTTTACAAATATTATCCTTAGAGTTGACCCTTTCATGTTGTCTACGACCCAGTCTTATGATGTGAATAGGCTTAATTTCTCGTAGATTTATACACAAATTCAATGAATCTGCGGTTGACAAGTTAGATTTATCAATGTTAAAATTTGGGAACGTGTAAAGATGAAGTTGTAAATGACTTTTGTGCCAAAGCTTATATGGGACAAAGATTAAGAAAAGATGGTGTGAAGCTCTCGAATTTTTGTTTTTATTATTATTAATGTTGACGTGTGAAGTAGCTTGCGTGTATCTCGACTAATCCTACGGATCCTGAAATTAATGATTATGTAAGCTTTTAGTGATTCGAACTTGTATCTTTTAAAAAACAAATCTAAAATTTAATTAGTTGAGCTACAACTCTCAGAATTGAAGTTATTAAATCTTAATTTGACTTTTGGTGCTGAAGATTTTAAGATATAAAAGTCAAATTATGTAAGAATCAGTGGAGAAAATTCTGAAGTAAAACATGACAGTTTTTCCACACTAACATTTACAGAAAATGTTCATCATACAAACAAAGCATACTGAAATTAAATAAAATACAACTAATGGCATGATAGATGGTAAATGGCGAGGCCCACA
>Ga0325405_1008125_pt1 | contig 10469 bp, 7 predicted proteins | sample PopdelMetagenome_21_FD_205663 | JGI IMG/M metagenome (GOLD analysis project Ga0325405, IMG submission 205663) | Populus deltoides microbial communities from Bellville, Georgia, United States - Xylem-Control-R2 | ecosystem: Host-associated > Plants > Phyllosphere > Stem > Wood/Secondary xylem...
AAAAGTATTTTAACGCTGAAAATTAATAAGAAACAACTTGAAGAATACATGTGAATTTTTAGATTAGTGAGATTTCATCATTGGAACCCACATTAAGAACATATCAAATGGTCCACGATCCTTTTAAAGTTTTTCTTGGTATTTAGCATTATATATATATAAATAAAATTTGTTTTGCATAGAATATTTTACAAATAAAATGTAAACGTAATAAGTATTTTACATGGTAATAAGTATGGATGTAAAAAAAAAGCTCTGGTAATAAAAAAATAAAAATTTATTGTGGTGATAAGATAAAAATTATAACAATAATCATAATAATAATGATGAAAATAGTGATAGAAGTTAAGGTGAAAAAAATAATTATTATTATTATGTATTAAAATAGTATTGATAGTGGTGATAATAAGATGATGAGGTGGTGGTGATTTGATATTAGTTAGAGGTATATGGTAATAACAATAGTGAGTTAATGATATAAATGATAATATAAATGATTTAGTCAGTAAAATAATTTATTGTGATTTATAAGTTGAAAGTATTTTATTAAATTTAAAAGTTAAAATTGAGTATAAGTATAAAATATTATATTATATTTACAAGCTTTTATAAAAAATATTTTATAAAAAAGAATTATTTTATATATGAATTTTATGCAACGCCTCCTTTCACAAACCAGACCAGCATCAAGGAGGAGGACTTTACAAATTGTCGCTACACAGATGACTGCTAGCCATAACCACCGCAATTAAGTGACAAGTCGTTTAAATGTTAACCGTCGTAAATTTAGACGACTTATCGTTTTTCTTCTACTTCTGATGACTTGTCGTCTCGTGCTTCATTCAGACAAAAATATAAATAAACAGAAAAAATAATAAATAGGTGAAAGAACGCCGTAAGCCACCCTTTCCTATTATTCCACTGAATCATGGCTTCTTTTTCGAGCCCTAATGGGAAAGAAATGCAAAACCCTTCAAAACCATAATCCCAAATCCCACAATATCCACCATATCCTCATGATTCCAAGGTGAAGTTCAAAACTTTTATTTTCTTCTTTTTTTCACGTTATTTAGTATTATAGCATTTTTATTTACTTAATTATGATTTTGAAATCTAATTTTTCTTAACCTTAATTGTTATTGTGTGATTAGGAGGTGGTTATAATAATAATTATTATAATTTTTAATAAGATAATGACACAGCCATCAGTAATACTTGCCACTGCTAGTTATGATCACACTATCAGATTTTGGGAGGCAAAAAGTGGCCGCTGTTACCGTACAATCCAATACCCCGATTCGGTAATCACTCAGTTTTTCTCTTTTTGTTATAAAATTTGGATCTTTATCAGAAAATATTAGTGGGTTTGCTATAAATTTCTATCTTTTTTTTTCTTAGCTAGTAAATTTGCTAATAAATTGTTTTGTTTATTTATATTGTGAAAGAAGCAAGTTAATAGGCTTGAGATAACCCCTGATAAGAGATACTTGGCTGCAGCCGGGAATCCACACATTAAGCTGTTTGATGTCAACTCAAATAGTCCTCATCCGGTAATGAAAGTCTTGCCCTTTTTTATAATTAGTTTTTTGTTGTTGAAATATGGATTTTTTTTTTGGTGTTAGTGATGCAGTATTGTGTTGCATTAACAGGTAATGAGCTATGACTCGCATACGGCAAATGTTATGGCTGTGGGATTTCAGTGTGATGGAAACTGGATGTACTCAGGGTCCGAGGATGGAACAGTGAAAATTTGGGATTTGAGGTAAATCTTGAATGGATGCTATCATGCAGTGTTTTAAAAGGAAATTGTGTTTTATGCGTGTTTTGGATTTTTTTGGACTTGATTCTTATTTGAAGCTCAACCACAGGGCTCCTGGTTGTCAAAGGGAATATGAAAGTCGTGCGGCCGTCAACACTGTGGTGTTGCACCCAAACCAGGTTAGTTGTGGTGTATCACTTTTAGCCTGTAGGAAGGATAAATTGTTGGAAAGTGAAAGGGATTTTGGAATTGTAGGGTGGTTGTAAATGGAGAATATGATATTAAGACTTGCCATGAATGGGTTTTTATCTTTTCTTTTCTTTTTTAACTGTGAGACACAATGTACCAGCGTGCTTTGTCAGTGGTTGGAAGACTTGCCCCTTGCAAATGCTGATAAAATCAGTTTGTAATAACAGATTCGACAGTCAAGTTTTTTTGTTCTAAATGGCAAGAATCAAGATAATTCATGACCAAAGACCTATGGCATGGATTTTTGGAAGAGAAACTGTCAGATATGATGAGTTTTTTAGTACTTGTTTATATTGTTCAAATTCGGAGTTTAAAATAATTGGCACTATTCTGCAATTTTCTCAACATGTTTATATTGCCCTTTGATCACTTAACCGTCTGTTAGCTATAGAACATGAAAAGATCTTGATTGAACCATGCCTACCATCATTTCTGTGTGATTTGTGTATATCCTTCTAAGAGTTACTTTCTCCAAAAGCATCAGATTGCATATTAGTGTGGTTTTGGTGGTTGGTCTAATCTATTGTCTGGTTTTGCAGACAGAGCTGATATCTGGAGACCAAAATGGGAACATTCGAGTATGGGATTTGACTGCAAATTCATGCAGTTGTGAATTGGTATTCTTTTATGACTTACATTATCTTATTGGGTTATAATTACAAATGCAGGAACATTTTACACGAGTTACTATTTCCTTTTATTATGATATGTTACACAAAACTCAAGTGTTTGCTTATACATCTAGATGAGGTAGTTTATGAAAGCAAGTGGATCATTTGTAATGCTTTTGCATCTATAATGGCATCATAGATTTAAAGGGCTTTCCTCCAGCCTGGGGGCAGAGGGAGCCACTAGCAAAAGCCAAACAGGCACATGGCTGCTCCCTTCTTCCATTAATGTCTTTGAATATTTTTTGCTGCTTGGTGCATTTCTAGATCGTTGTTAGCTAATGATTCATTATTATTATAAATGATATGTGTTCCGAGATGATCATAATGCACCATAGTGTGTATCTAGGTACCCGAGGTGGATACAGCTGTAAGGTCTCTAACAGTTATGTGGGATGGAAGCTTGGTAGTTGCTGCAAATAACCATGGAACATGTTATGTTTGGCGCTTGTTGCGAGGGAACCAGGTAGCCCCTTGATGAATGCAACCATCTGACACTACCTTGTTGCTTAATTTGACTGCATTATCATTTGATGCAGAATGTATTTTCTTGCAGACAATGACCAACTTTGAGCCACTTCATAAGCTACAAGCACATAATAAATACATTCTCAAATGTCTTCTCTCACCTGAATTTTGTGATCCACACAGGTTTATATTTCCTTATTTAATCTTACCATTTTTCTGTTTTTCCTTGTTATACTCTCTGCAGTTTTCTCACCTACCTTCTTCTCCCACTTTTCTTGATGGATTTTTAGTTTAATTGTTTCCAATTTTATGCCTGCTAGATATCTGGCCACTGCATCAGCCGATCACACTGTAAAGATATGGAATGTTGATGGTTTTACTTTAGAGAAAACTTTGATAGGTAATTCATCAGATTTTCCTTTGATGCTCATTTTTATCAGGTTTTATACAACAAAAAAAGGTTTTAATCATCTCAGAGATATTCCTTGTTATGTTTCATTTGATCTCCAGGTCACCAACGCTGGGTGTGGGACTGTGTTTTCTCTGTAGATGGTGCTTACCTTATAACAGGTACATGGTTTGGTTGTCAAGATGCAATTGATATCTTTTTTGGAATGGAGGCCCAGTGAAGATGCGCCGACCATTTCAATTTTCCCTGCTTGATGCATTTAGTAATACTGTCTCTTGTTCATGCACGCAGCTTCTTCTGATACGACAGCTAGACTTTGGTCCATGTCATCCGGTGAAGACATCAGGGTGTATCAAGGGCATCACAAGGCGACTGTTTGTTGTGCACTCCATGATGGAGCAGAACCCTCTTCAAGTTGAGCCTGGAATATCTTTTTTCCACTTTTGGGGTTGGATTTTTTTATCACTCAATGAATATGGCATGATGATAATGCTCGAGTAAAACATCTGCTGCATATATTTCCTGGCATTCATCAAAGTTGTGCTTATTCTCCCTACCCGTTGATTTTCCTTCGAAAATTATAAGATTTGCTCTGTAACATATTTGGGATCATATTGTGTCGCACTCTTCATAGTATTCGGCGACAATAAAAATTATTATACTGTTCGTGATTCCCTTTCTGATATCCGAGGACCAAAATAAATGATTCTTTTTTATCCTTGCGTTGAGCACGGAAAAAAGAACACAGATCGATCTGTACGTCAGCACAGTCCAAATATATATATATATATATATATATATGAAAGAATTTATCTTAAAAGCTGGTTTCTTGTTAGATTATATAAGGTTTGTTTGATTATGCGGTTGCGGCTGTGTTTTAATTAAAATGCAGTTTATAGCTGTTTCATAATAAAAAATACATAGTTTATTATGTATGGACTCCACGAGTTTTTTGTGTTTGTCATGCAAAAAAAAAAAAACAACATTTTGCTGTTTTGTGTTAACTATGCATGCTAATTGCATTGTACTGAACAATGCAATTAACATGAACAGTATAGGCTAATTACACTGTTCCTATGAAAAGTGTAGAAGTTGCACTGTTCACTCAAAAAACAATGCAATTCACTGCACTGTTCACGTGAACAAGTTTTTTTTTTTTTAGGGTGTAAATTTTTTTAATATTTTTTTAAAAAAACTAGTTTAGACTAAATTACATTCACTCGCACTTTGATATTAACAATATTTTTTTTGAAAAATTAGTGTAAAGTGAATTAAATTTACTCGCATGTAATATCAATTTTATACCTGATAATATTTTATCTAATTTTATTACACGTATGAAAACTATAGTTCTTATCAGATGAATTTTATACATAATAAAATTATAAATTGTTTAATAGAATAATAAAAAATATTTTTTATATAGTATTATTTATTTTATGATGTAATAGGAGTAATTAATTCTACAATATTTAAATTTAAAACCATCAATATTAATATATATTTTTAAATTATTTTATAACCTCAATTTCAAAAGCATTCTTAACCAAGCATATTAAACTAATTTTTTTCAACTTCAATTTTAACTACAGTTTTAACCAAACATTTATTTTTTCAAACCAACCTCAATTATAAGTACTTTTTATAAAATAACCTTTTTCAAACCACAACCATAACCGCTTCCGCAATACCAAACATACTATATCTTAGTTATGAGATTTTTTATAAAGAAATTATAATGTTGTAAATTTGTTGAAAAGATTATGATATTAGACATAAGCTTCAAAATATGGTTTGTCACTTTTACCTATAATAAACATTTTTTTATTTGTTAAGAAGTGTTTACGTAAAATTATTTTTACTCTCTTTTTGCACTATTGATTAAAAAAATAATCAATAAATACAAGTGCTTAAGACTTTTGTGTTAGCGAGTGAATACAAGGCTATGCAATGAAAAAAATAAAAATTTAAAATTATAAGAAAATTATAAAATCATAATTTTATCTGATTTAACTAATTTTACATGATTTCAATCTAATTTTATCATTTTTTATATGATTTTACACAATAATTACATGATTTTAACAATCTTGAATATGAAATTTAAACAAAGAAAAAAATATTCCGAGAAAAAAAAAGCACCCTGATAAACTAGCAGCATTCATCTAATTATACTACACTTCAGTGCCACACTTCAGTAAGGTTTTGAAGTTAAAAATATTAAAAAATTTACAGTGGAGATCAAATTTCCAGTTTATGCATCAAATCAAAAGATCCAGTATCCATTTTCACAGGCAATCCAAGACACGCCCTAGCAGAAAGACATTTTACTTGAAGATGATATCGACCTCCCCATGCTTCCAAATTATCGACCTCCCATGCATTGCTGTTTCAATGGGACGCTGTCTCAAAAGACATTTTACTTAAAAGTGATATTGACTCTGATATGCCCCCAATTCGGTTAATTGGACGGTACTCACCGGTATGCTGGAATTTTTTGTTTTTCTCCAGGTTCTATATCAACTCTTCTCTTGGGGTCTTTCCCATAGTAAATCACTTGATTTTCCTTGCAGCCAGTCACTTGACGCCGTTGAAACTTCCCAGGATTCTGGATACAGACCCGCTTGGCTGTCTTCTGAGCAATCTATATACAATTAAATAAAACATAAAAATTGTTTGAATGTTGAAGAAACAAGCCAAGGAATGCACATAAGCAGGTAACTGCTGATGGGAACTTGTACATGGAAGTACAAACAAAAGACCATTTGATAGCTCTAAGGGAGGGAATGTTCTAATCATACTAATTGTTGAAATAAGATGATAGAAATGACATTAAAATTACTCCTCATTTAGCCCAGTATAACTCGTATTCAAAGCATACTACAAGAATATCAAACCAATATTTCTAAGTGCACTATCTGCTTTACAGATGATGTTATTCCTACAAAAGTACTGAGATCAAAAGCAAGAGATAAACTGTAGCGCTGAGATAAAAGCAAGTGATAAGAGTGTGATATGATACCCAAGTAGCAATGCATATTGAACTTAGCTTCCTATCTATCTTAACTAATGCTAAGAACAAATCGCATGAAAATGCATACTAGTGCCTTCATATTTTTTAAGTTTATCGATGAAGGGGTGGAAATTCCACCTTGAAGAAGAAAAACATAAAAGTAAATTTCAGCACAACAGTGTAAGAAGAAAGAGAGATCAGAAACTAAAGTTTTCGAAGTCAGTTTCCATAAATGGGCAACAGTTGTGAAAAAAACAGAAAATTGCAACCTATCATAGAGAAAATTCTTGGTTAGTAGATAGCGTTGGCCCACAAACAAATAGAGTAATAAAATATAGTCTACAATGAAAGCTCAAAACTCAATACGAGAACATACCTCAGCCAGCAAAATATGAGGTTCATTGGTGAATTTAACATAGATTTCAAAGTGCAATCCCTTGGCTGCCACAAAAATTGCTCTATCAAAGTCCTTTTTAATTCATTTTGATCTACCTTTCTTTCCCTTAGCTTTTAGTTTCTTCTTTTCCATTGTGTTACCCATTAGAAAAGCTAGAATTATTATGGTTTGCTCCAAACGATCTAATTTCTGCTCTTGAGCCCGCGCTATGCCCAAGAGAACCTCCACTCCTGCATCGCAAAGAGGATTACTATCATCTTTGTTCATCAAAGAGACCAACATGTTCTGACACCAATTAATGCAGCAATAGTGTGGATAGAAGTTATGGTTCTCAAACCCTAAGATTACGGACTTAAGCTGCAGATAAATTTAGAGAAAACTCTCGAGTATGTTTTAAAAGTCTAAATAATAATCTTCTTAAAAGAATTTAGAGAAAGAGAACAATTATTGAGCATTATATTGAGAAATTAATCAACAAGAAGCAGTAACAGTAAGTGCCAATGCATAACAAAGAATGTGACCCCATTTTCAAGCACATACAAAAAGTCGACATCTCAATACTCGCACAGGCAACGTGACCCTTAACATCAATAAAACTGAAGTCACAAAACTGAGCATTAAATGCAATATCAACAACCGAATGAGTTTCTGAGACTTACGGCTCGTCCCATAGTGGCCCCATTGCTGGATCATTTAACCCACCAGGCACAGGTTTGTCTAAATTATCAAGCAATCTTGGAACGGATGTGACGGAGAAGGAGATGATAGAGTGACGGAGCGGTGAGAAAAAGACGGCGCCGATGAAGTTATTTTGGGGAAGGGCTTAAAGAGGGTTTAAACTTTAAAGGTAAGCGAGCGTTGTGCTGCCCTGCTTTTCTTTTTTAGCTTCGCAAACAGCGGAAGAAGCAGCAGTAAAGAGGTGTTTATTTGTCGGAGGCGACACGACAACGTACCATCGGAATTTTTTAATTTTTTTAGTTTTGGTTGGAAGGTCTTTTAGGCTGGTACTGGATTTGTTGTTGGGCCTTTTCCTAAACTAGGGCTTTCACAAGTTTTTTTTTTTAAGGGCTGGAATTTGAAATGGAAATTTCAAGTTAGTCTCGTTTATGGAGGAAGAGCTCATCTAGCTCCTGGCCTGCTACGTCACATGTCAGATAGTTTTTTTTCTTACCATAAAATAAATATATATATAGATGTTAGTAAGAAAAAAAATAAATTATAAACCGCTGTAGAGCGCAGGTTAATAGCTATTCTATGTTGAAAGCAAAACTTAAATTATCTTCAGGTTAAAATAAATAAATAAATAAATATATACACAGAACTCAGAATTCGAAAGCTATTTGAATGAGTACTCTATCCTTCCATTAAATATGTTATGGTTGCGAGAAAGTTCTGTAAGAAACTAAAGTGGTCGGGAAAAGAATCGAGATCTGGAATTGGTCCCGGAATCACAATTTATGCCATCCATGGAACCGACGAAGATTCTGGCAATGGACAGACTAGATTCATCGTTTGATGTTCTACTCGTATTCTTCAATTGCTCAGTAAATTTTGGAACCATGCTCCTCTTTCTCCTAATCCATTGTGGCAGGCTACTCTTCTTTTCCATAAGATCTATGCACTTCTTTTTCCCAATCCTTAGGCTACTTATCTTTTCCATAAGCCACCGAAGTTGGGTTTCCTTATCGGCCGAGCTCTTCTTTCTCCTGATCCATTGCGGTCGGCTACTCTTCTTTTCCATAAGCCCTCCTAGTAGGGTTTCCGAATCTTCCGAACCCAAACGATGCCAAGTTTTCACAGCAGCTGTTATGGTTTCAGCCCTTGATTTTCTTACTCTATGTCGTGGAAAATAACTAACCATAGAACGGAGGTTGTTGACCGGAGAATGCAGATTGGTGTTCTTGTATGAACTCTTAGACGGCCTGCCTCTAGTTCGATGGCTTGTCATGATCTGTGCAAGGGTTTTCCCTGTTCAAATTCGAACAATCTTTTACTTTTATGTTTTCTTTTTTCTATTTGATAATAGTTTTCCAACTGGCTACTATGGTTGTGATTTATAGTAGATTCACAGCCCTAATCCTATCGGTTGAGATAAACACCACAGCTCCCTTGAATATTAGGAAAGTTTTGGTGAAATAAATACGTGTGGAGACGCCTTCTTTTTCCATAGAATCTATCTCATAAATACATGTTATACCTTCTAAACAAAACTGTGTTTATGTTTATTTGCTATTAAAAAAATTAGTCAACAGAAAATATTTTTCAGTTAAAAAAAATTTGACTTGGTTTTCAGGAAAGTGTTTTCCTTTTATTTTGGGCGGAAAACATTTTATGGAAGTTGTGAAAAAATTAGAAATGTCAGAGTATTTGTTGATTATATCAAATTTGATCCTCAAACTTTTGATTTCTATATATATTTTGTTTTGAATATTTATTTTTCAATTTCATCCCTTAGAATTTAATTTTTATATTAATTTTGGTTTTTATTTTTATAATTGTTATTTGCTTTTTCCTTATCATTTTTTAATTGAATTTTTTTATCTATCAAATTTGGTCCTCATTCTTTTGATTGTTATTTATTTTATTTGAAATAATTTATGAAATATTAATTATTATTATTATTTTAATTTCTTCATCTTTTAATTTTTTTATTTTTTAGATTTGATCTCTATTATTTTGATTATTATTTATTTTATTTGAGATAATTTATGAAATTATATATTTTTTTAATTTCATTCTCATTCAACTTTTTAATTTGTAAGATTTATTTCTCATTATTTTAATAAACTTGAAAAAAAATAAAACATTAATGAGCTATTTTCCAGCTCATTTTCCATGACACAACCAAACACTGGAAAGTATTTTCCGATTTATTTTTCATTACACTATCAAACATTGAAAAATAATTCACTTTTAAAAAAAAATTATTTTCCAGCAAGCAAACGGGACCTTAACAAAAGTATACATTTTTCTGCTCGGCAAATCTCAACAACTTTACACCACTAGCTCTGCTACTAGTTACCTCCAAGTAAACAAAAGATTACAAGACATTCTAAGTGAGTATTTGATATTGTTGTAGTTTTTACCATTATACTATGAAAATAGTAGGTTTAGAGAGAAAATATTTTTAGTTGTTAATTACTAGTTGGTTTGAAATAAATGTTTGGTTAGAATTTTAGTTGGAAGTGTTGTTTAAAAATAAAATGATAGTAATTTCATAACTTCAAATTATAATTATATATATATAAGAAGTACATAATAAATATAACAAGGTCGTCGTATTTTGCCCGAGGTCATTCTGATGAGCATTTGCCTGGAAAAAAAAAAAAAAAAAGAGGAGTGATTTTAGTCAAAACAAAAACAAGGAGGCAATCACAAACAGTGTTTATGACCTTATCACTTCAAAAACCTAGGCGTTGATGGATGTTGATCTTCGAAAAAGAAAAGGTGTAGATCTTAAAAATAAACTTGGGACGTATAAAAAGCAAGTGAGGATGAACAAAAAA
>Ga0325405_1008126_pt1 | contig 10468 bp, 4 predicted proteins | sample PopdelMetagenome_21_FD_205663 | JGI IMG/M metagenome (GOLD analysis project Ga0325405, IMG submission 205663) | Populus deltoides microbial communities from Bellville, Georgia, United States - Xylem-Control-R2 | ecosystem: Host-associated > Plants > Phyllosphere > Stem > Wood/Secondary xylem...
CGACCACTCCCGTCCCTCTTCCTGAACCGTCGGATGATATGATAGGTGGAAAAAGTAATGATTAGATGTCCCATGCATGTCCACCTAACAATGGCCGGGATCCCATCTTAGATCCACCATTTCATTCCAACATGCAATTAAGTAGAAAACAAGGTATTGTTTGTTTTTGAAAAATTATTTTTGAGAAATTATTTTTTAAATTTTTTTATGTTTGTTTTTAGTTAGAAAAGTTGATTAATGGAAAATATTTTTTAGTCAAAGAAAAATTTAATTTATTTTTTAGGAAAGTATTTTCTTAAAAAATTTAGACGGAAAATACTTTCTGGAAGTTGTGAAAAATTTAGAAATGTTATATTATTTGCTGATTATATCAAATTTGATCCTTAAACTTTTGATTGCTATATATATATATATTGTTTTGAATATTTATTTTTTAATTTCATCTCTTAAATTTTAATTTTTATATTAATTTTGGTCTTTATTTTTATAATTGTTATTTGCTTTTCTCTTATCATTTTTTTATTGAATTTTTTTATCTATCAAATTTGATCCTTATTCTTTTGATTGTTACTTATTTTATTTGAAATGATTTATGAAATGATTATTATTATTATTATTATTTTAATTTCTTCATCTTTTTATTTTTATTTTTTAGATTTGATCTATATTATTTTGATTATTATTTATTTTTTAAGATAATTTATGAAAATTTTTTTATGAAATAAGCAGACGACGAATTGTCTAATTTTTTTTAATTTATTCAATAAAAAATAGGGCAAACAACAAATACAACATAAGAAAAATGCAGTTCATTATCCTAATGAATGGGCTAGGCTAACTGGCCTAATTTGCCAGACCCAACAATATCTAGTTTTCTTATTTTTTTGAACATCAATGTTTTTTTCATATATATATATATATATATATATATATATATATAAAGAGAAGAAACATTATTTAACTTCTTTGAGTCCATGACTTGAATTATAGGTTTAATAAGTTAAGTCACAACATTAAAGTTATTACCTTTTTAATTTCACTTTTTTTATTGATATCTTTCTTTTAATTTTTTTTAAAATAATTTTTAAATTTATATTTCAATTAATATCATTCATTTGTGATATTTTCAAATAATTTTTCATTTAAAAAAAAATTGACATCTTAAAAAAACTAATTTAAAGCTTAAAAAATTTTCAAAAATCTTTAAAAGTGTGGTTGGATCACAATGCTAAACACCACCTAAGACATAAAGTCTATTTGGAAACGCGGTGCAAACCGTGTTCTCTCAAATTTTGAATTTTTGTTTTTGCTAAAAATTAATTTTTTATATGTTTTTAGATCATTTTGATATGTTGATATCAAAAATAATTTTTTTAAAATAAAAAATATTTTTTAATTTATTTTTAAGTAAAAAATATTTTTTAATTTATTTTTAAGTGAAAAATATTTTAAACCATAATGGCTACTACAATCTCAAATATACTCATACTCCTTTAGTGATGTTTGACATTATAATCCAACTGCACTTTCAAAGAATTTTAATTTTGAATTATTTCTTATATTTTTAAATTTTTTTGAAATATTAATATTAAAAAATAAAAAATAATAATATATTTTAAAATAAAAATCACTTAAAAAAACAATACGAAACACCCTTCTAACCGGACATTGGTGCGTTCGGTAAAGAATGGTGCCATGTTCAGCGCAATCATACACAAGAGGTCAAACTCGTAAGTTGAAAAACTCTCGAATCCACGCAGTCTCATGATTTCACGTGACGTGGTTTGGATCGTGTACATATATGTAGGCACCATCTGTCTGAAGGCCCCTCCCTTGCTTGGGACCGTAAATCAACCTTTTTGTTCCACAAAGTCACGTACAGGCACAGCAATCCTTCATTTTATTTTTATTTTTATTTTTTTTACTAGTTATCTTCGTTTTTCAGTTGACGTGAAAGAAATGCATATTCTCGCAACGCACGCGTACTCTAGCTGTGGGTATGAACGCGCTCCCAAATTTGGGTGTTCTAGCCATAGTTATTAAGTACTCTTTTTTATAGTATTTTTTTAAATTTAAAATATTTTTTATTTGAAAAAACATATTATTTAAAAAAAAACATTACGTTGTTAAGGCTACGTTTGTTATTATTTTTTTAAAAACATCAAAATACTTTTTACTTAAAAAAACATTTATTTTTTTTGTTTTTTTATATATTTTTATATATATCAAAAATAAAACAGAAAAAAATTATTTTAATATATTTTTAATTAATATACATTTTTGCTAAAATAAATTGCATCATATGACCAAACATACATAAAATCTGACTTATTCCCATGGTTTAATTCACTAATACACAAAACATTTCAGAGACTATGCATTTTTTATGCTCTTTTCCCTTTAAAGCCCCTAAATTGTTTTCCAATACGGTAATCAAAATAAATTTCTTTGCAATTTCATCATTGCAAGTTATATTAATATTGTTTTATGTGTTAATATTTGTTTCATTTTGCATGTTCTTAAATATTGTTACATTGTGAAGTGTCTAAGAATATTTCTAAAATAAATTAAATATCGTTATTATAAAATAAAATTTTAGGTTACAGTGAAAAAATTTGGATGCACAAGGAACAAAATTGATACACATATAAAACACATAGCCTTTAATTCATTTTCATGGTTAAAAAGGAGAGGAAATTTATGCATGTTTAATTCTTGATATTTAAGGATTTTATACTTTAATACTAAACTCTCTTTTTTTGTCATGTTTTAGTCTCTAAATATTAAGGGAGAAGAGATAAAATTTTGGGCAGTCACAACCCGATCACAAAAATAAATCTTAGTGTTTATGAGTTTGTTTCAAAAAAAAAAGTTTAATGGAGATTTTTTTTTTCCTTTAAACATGCTAGAAAAGGTAGATTAGGGTTGTGATGTTTTTTTTTTAGTTTGATTTTTTTATTTTTATTACACTAATTAGAGTTTTTGTAGGATTAAAATATATTTATTAGCATTTTAGAATGTTTTTTTGAGGTATTTTTAGGTGAAAATATATTTAAATTTGGATTTTAAAATTCAAAAACTTTCATCTTGATTTTTTAAGTAGAGATGATTGAAAAATATACTAATTAATGACATATCTTCTACCAAAATAGATGACTTATCATTCATTCCATTTTAAAAAAACGTGAGTGAATGAAATGTTGTCTACTCATTTTCTTTTGAAAAACAATTTTAACAAAACTAGGTACACCTGGATTATGCTTTTTAGCCGGATGCATAGACTGACCTTTCTTCTTCTTTCCTTCATTAATATCTTCGCTCTCTATTCTTTTCATTAATTAATCTTTTCAATTGTTTTTATAATTTCATAATACTTCAAAATGATTATTATAATTTATCTTTAATTTATCTTCTTTTTAGATTGATCATTTGTATTTGCATGATGTATTTATAACAACAAAAATCATGTGCATTTTACCAACCATATTTAAAATATAAGATAAATAAAAGAAAATATTTAAAATAAAAAAAACAACTAAGATAAAATACATTTATCTTTTGTTTCTTACTAGAAAAGTCAACTTCACCCTAATGTTACTAATGTTTTCTTGAACGTAAAAACAAATTTAAATGCTATTAATGTTTTCTTTCTAGTGAAGGATAAAAATTTAAACCATGTGGTAGTTGATTTAATGTGACCTGGTTGACTAGGAAATGTAATGTCCATACTTTTCACACCTAAAACATTTAACATAACGAGTATATTTAGGTTGGGTGTTAGATTTACCTTTGAACCCCATGAAGGCTTCAACCTTAGCTTTAGGTGGTTCGGCTTTGGCAGGGACAAAAGATTTTGGTTAGGTAGCCCCTTCTCTCCTCAAATTTGGCTCCCAAGATAATGAAAAACCCGAATTGAATGCTGGCCAAACATGTCATTTCTTTTTGAGTTGTCTCTCCACTTTCATAGCCATAAGAACAATATCTTCTACCTCCACATAGTGTTATAACTTAATAACATTAAGTATAACTTTATTCATCCAATTAAAAAACCTAGTCATAATAACTTTCCTATCATCAACCACATTAGCCCTAATCATTGCAATCTTCATCTCTTTATGGTAATTTTCCACACTTTTTGAACCCTGATATAAACTCTGTAGTTTCTGAAAGAGCTCTATGTAATAAAAGTTAGGAACAAATTATTTTCTCATTATGGCCTTCATGCCATCCAATGACTCAATAGATTTTTCACCATTCCTCCTCCTGCTCAAAACAAGTTGATCCTACTATATTAGTGCATGATTTGTAAACTCAATAACAACGAGTTTTACCTTTTTATGTTTTGTGTAGTGATGATAGTCAAAGATCCAATCAACCTTATTTTCTCACTCTAGATATGCTTGTAGATCATTCTTTTCTTGGAAATCAAATATTTTCAACTTAATGGTACTTAAATCTCTACATGAATCATTATGATACCTAAAATATCAGGAATTCTCCCTGATAAAAAACTACACTATGTCCTAAGCTTATATTAATTCTTGTTTTATTCGGCCCAAACATGTTTCCTTGGCCCATGGATGAAAACTTATGGTCATCATCACCTACATTTGTGTTATCATCAACAAACTCATCAAAATCAGTTCTATCATTTTGTACAACCCTTTTAAAATTACTTCTTTGGTGATCAACCCCATTATTATATTGCTTCATTGAGTCCATTTCATCCTTTAGCTCCCTGGTCACCTTAGTTAAGAGTTTGTTGGACCATAACTCGTATTTGGAAAAAGAATTCAGCGTTTAGTGTCGTTGATTCGTTGTTTTCAGACATCCTTTAAATTCTGTAAAAAATTGGTGAGTAGAACAAAATATATCCTCACACCCCTCGTGTTTCACACAAAATCAAGGCTTTTTACTATAATAAACTCACTATACCTTTTACCTCATAACTTTCTTTCGGTTCTTTCAAAACCAAAAATTCAATCAGTCAAAGTCAGAGGATTTTGCAACGCAGTCCAATTATGAATATAGACTTAAGAATCTCAAGAATAAATAAATATACAGAAAACAAGCCAAAAAAACTATGATTACAATTTCGCGAGTAGTAATGCAAATTTGTACGAATTATGGACAAAACAAAGACGTGAAATAAAACATAAGTGAAAATTAATGAAGACACTTATTTGATTCCCAAATAACCCAAATATAATAGAAATAAACTGATTTGGTTGAAACAAACAGAAGTTAAACATGTTTTGGAACTTGATGCAAATCTAATTGTTACTCAATTTTAAAATATTATAATTGAAACCCATACCTAACGGTATTATAATGACATGAGATTCAATATGTAGTATCTTGATACCAAATAAACTATAAATATCAGTTTATAAGTTGTTCCCTTATACCTAGGTATTGAAACCCATATATGATCAGTTTATGGTAGAATTAAACTCTGAATTGAAACCTAAAGAAAATAATATCTAAATCATCCCAAATTTTTATATATAGTGCAATTTCACTCCAGTAAGAAGTATATAAAATTTCAATTAATTCTAAGGTAGTTTGCTTAGGGTTCTCTCTGAGTTGTGTTTCTGTGAAAAAATAACAACAAGCTTTGAATAATTTCTCTTCTTCTTTTATTTTTTATTTTTTCACTTTTATGCTATTGATATGTTTAGAGACCATAACAAAAAAAAATATTAATTGTTTTTTACTAGTATGTCGCAGATACAAAGAAGAAGAAGAAGAAGATTGACACAAACATTAAAAAACTTAATAAACATTATGAAAACAAAAATACTAAAAGGATATGACATGTTCTTGGAGCCTTGCTCTGACTCCAACTGATATGAACCTCGTGATCATGTATTCATGTAACCTACAATCAAGATTGAGATCTGGTCCTTAAAAGCCAAAAGAGGCTTGATAGGAGTGTGACACAATAGAAACTTGTTCCAAGACACCAACACTATTGGAATGAAGTCGAATAATGCCATAAAACCATTTAATCTTTGATAAGTCAATTTCAGTTCGTTCAAGAACCAAAGAATGCAAGAATTTCTCTCACATGTTAAACTGAAAAGTTCAAAAGTATTATTCATCAAAGGTGCTGAAATTTAGGCTTTACATGTGTTTAAAAAGTTTGGAGAAATTAACCCTAATGGATCTACCCTTGTGGGCTGAATTGATTTCTTTACAAAAACTGGTCTAAAACCTTTACTAGTAAGCTCAAACCCTAATCCAAATAAGTCTTGGATCCTAGCTCAAAATAAAGTATTAATTAAGTCCAAACAAGCTTTGGTTGTAGCTGACAAAATAAAAATAAAGCTTATAAGTCTAAGTTTTGTTCTGCCGTTGAGAAAAGAAGAAGAAAAGAAAATATTGTAGGTCTGAGACAAGACTTATTTATAGCCTATAATGTTGTTAATAATCCTAGGAACTAAAAAAGAAGTTGTTGCCCTTTGGTTTCCAAGTTAGAATAGAATTCTGATCTTAGCCTTGAATTTATCCTACTTTTAGAAGGAAAAAAAATGATGCCTTTAATGCTTTTTTTTGCTACCACATGTGTTTTCTAAGTCAACTTGGATTCTTTTGTTTTCCTTGTTGTATTTTCTCCTCACCTAACAAGGAAAATGAAATAAAAATAATAAATTTAAAGGAAATAATTATTATTCTCATACATAATAAAAAATTCAAAACTAGTTAGGAATCCACAAAACACATGAAAACATTATAGAACAAGGCTGATGGAAACTAATATAAAATTGGCAGCCTTGTTGTCGAAACTTCATGATCTAAATAAAGGTGAATTAGGTTCCTTTTGCACATGGATTAAATTTACTGATTCCTCCTTTTAATGCTCCAAAACATCCCCAAGTCTTTCAGGAGATCCAATAGAAACTTGCACAACCAATCATTTCAATGCCTTCTCTTTAGACCTTGTGATGGGCCCATTTGAAACGCGTAATGGGTCAATAGTATTAAAAGCTGATCTACATCAAAGAGACGGTGATATCCTAAAAAAAGCAAATTGAAATAAATCATGAAGTCTAATTCCCAATCAAACTCAATATTAAATGATGAAATTGAAAAAAAAAAGTCAATTAAAAAAAACTGGGTCAATTGTGTTAACCCACTACTCAAATTATGAGATGAGAAAAACCTAATAAAAAACAAATCCAATGTTGAAGGATCCATGCCTTGGGTCATGAGACTAAAATAATATCTTAGAGAGAAAATAGAAAAAAAACAACCCGATTTAATCGGGGTTAAAATATCAAAACATGCGACCCTTATTATGAAACCAAAATATCCCTATAAAAAGTAAATCAAAATAAATTATGAAACTCAATTTTTAACCGACGCAATGTTAAATGATGAAATTAAAAAACAATCAATTAAGAAAAAGAACACAACAAACAACCCGAGTAAACTCAGGTTAATCAGTTAAGCACTATTTTCAGGTCATAAGAGTAAAATAACCTAATAGAAAAAAAAATGAAATTTAATTCTCAATTAATTTAATATTAAAAAATTAAATTAAAAAAATTAATTAAAAAAATATAATCAATTAAATTAACCTGTCAAATCTATTGAAAGATAAATATTTCAATAAAAATAAATATAATATTAAAAAATAATATTAACAAAATATTGATCGGAAAAAAACCCCACTATTTCATTAAACAGTACTGTGTTAAAGTAGGGTACAATGAATAACTCTCATTTATTTTATTTTTTTAATGTGCTGTCCCTCTCTGCTACTGGTTGCAGCCATATAATTTAATTAATTGTCTGAATCAAATAATAATAAAAAAAAAAGTCTCTTTAGTCACCGAAAAAATAACCGTTACAAATGGCTATGTGTCACTCCAACACTACTACCTGTCTTCTTCACCTCTCCTTCGGATTCCCTCACAACATTATTCCTTTGTTTCCTTGCTTAGATTCCAATCTCTCCCTCTCTCTCACTCAAAATCCGTGAAGAATTCTCAATCTCCTCCTCCTCCTCACTTCTCCAATAAACCTGAAACACTCAGTTCTATGATGTTAAAGTCTTAATGTCTCTCTCTCACAAAACTTCGCACATTGTTCCTTCACCAATTGTCTTGTTTCTCCTCCTCTGTTTAGGACTACTAAGAACCAAAGCATCATCAACTGATTTTGACTTCGGTACTTTAACTCTTAGCAGTCTTAAACTCCTCGGCGACGCTCACTTAAACAATGGCAGCGTCCGTCTCACTCGTGACCTGGCCGTCCCGAATTCTGGCGCCGGCAAAGTTCTCTACTCTAAACCCATCAGATTCCGACAACCATCCGTTCACTCCATCGCTAGCTTCTCCACTTTCTTCTCCTTTTCTGTTACTAATCTAAACCCTTCCTCCATCGGCGGTGGCCTAGCTTTTGTCCTCTCTCCGGACTCCGACGCCCTCGGCGCTGCCGGCGGCTTCCTTGGACTCCTCAACGTCGACGATGGGCCTGAGGCTGCTTCCAATTTTGTGGCGGTCGAGTTTGATACTTTAATGGACGTGGAGTTTAAAGATATTAATGGGAACCATGTGGGTTTGGATCTTAATAGTATGGTTTCTACACAAATAGGTGATTTAGGAGCTATTAATATTGATCTAAAAAGTGGTGATCTTGTTAATGCTTGGATCGATTATGATGGTACTAATCAAAGCTTCAACATTTCTGTTTCCTACTCAAATCTTAAGCCCAAAGAACCAATTTTGTCTTTTAGTCTTGATTTAGACCAGTATGTTAGTGATTTTATGTATGTTGGGTTTTCTGGGTCTACACAAGGAAGTACAGAGATTCATAGTATTGAATGGTGGAGTTTTAGTTCTTCTTTTCAGTCAAGTTTAGGTTCCGAGTCACCTTCTTCAGTACCTCCACCTCCGACGGCTAGTTTGATGAATCCATCGGCTAATTCTGTTAAGTCCCCGCCACCAACATTGGCTCCTAGCGGTTTAGAGTCAGTTAGTGGTAAGAGTGACAAGTCTAATTCATGTCATAATCAACTTTGCAAGCAGGGTGCAGGGGCTGTTGCAGGGGTGGTGACTGCTAGTGCCTTTTTTGTTATTTTTGCTGGTGTTCTTATCTGGGTTTTCTCTAAAAGATTCAAGCATGTGAAAAAGTCAGTGTCTTTTGCATCAGAGGTTATTAAAATGCCTAAGGAGTTTAGTTACAGAGAGCTTAAATCAGCTACCAAATGCTTCAATGCGAATAGAATTATTGGTCACGGAGCATTTGGGACTGTTTATAAGGGTATATTGCCGGAGACTGGTGAAATTGTGGCAGTGAAGAGGTGTAGTCATAGCAGTCAAGGAAAGAATGAGTTTTTATCTGAATTGTCAATAATTGGGACTCTAAGGCATCGAAATCTTGTTCGGCTTCAAGGTTGGTGTTATGAGAAAGGAGAAATATTGTTAGTTTATGATTTGATGCCCAATGGGAGTCTTGATAAAGCGTTGTTTGAGGCAAGAACGCCTTTGCCGTGGTCACATAGGCGTAAAGTTTTACTTGGTGTTGCTTCTGCTCTAGCTTATTTGCATCAAGAATGTGAAAACCAGGTGATTCATAGAGATATCAAGACCAGCAATATTATGTTGGATGAGGGGTTTAACGCAAGATTAGGAGATTTTGGTTTGGCAAGGCAAATTGAACATGATAAATCGCCAGATGCAACAGTAGCTGCTGGTACAATGGGGTATTTAGCTCCCGAGTATCTTTTAACAGGAAGAGCTACTGATAAAACTGATGTGTTTAGCTATGGAGCTGTGGTTCTTGAAGTGGCTAGTGGGAGAAGACCCATTGAGAGAGAGACTAGTGGGGTTGGAAAAGTTGCGGTTAATGGGAATTTGGTGGAGTGGGTTTGGAGTTTACACAGAGAAGGGAGATTGCTAATGGCAGCTGATGCTAGACTTGAGGGTCAGTTTGAGGAGAGTGAGATGAGGAGGGTTCTGTCGGTTGGGTTAGCTTGTTCGCACCCTGACCCAATGGCTAGACCCGCTATGAGGGGTGTGGTCCAGATGCTTATAGGGGAAGCCGAGGTCCCTCTTGTTCCAAGAGCAAAGCCTACATTGAATTTTAGCACTTCACACCTCTTGTTGAGTTTGCAAGACAGCGTGTCCGACTGTAACGGCCTGATCGCCATTTCAAGTTCCTCATCAGAAAACAGCTTCATAAGAGGTCATGACCTAGTGTGATATATATTTTTTTAAAATTATTATTATTCGTTTATGCTTGTATAACACTATAACATCCACTGTAATCTCAAGTTTTTGTAGGGACATTTTTTTGGGTGTTAATTTAATGTATCTTCTGGTACAATACAAATAGTAGTGGGGGGCTTAAGCTATGGTCGTAGAGGCAAATAAAAATGGTGGTGGGAGTCATTTTCTTGCTTTTCTCAGTGGATGTGTTCGCCTTCGTGGAAGGGGGAGGGTACTATGTGTTTGCCTTC
>Ga0325405_1008130_pt1 | contig 10466 bp, 5 predicted proteins | sample PopdelMetagenome_21_FD_205663 | JGI IMG/M metagenome (GOLD analysis project Ga0325405, IMG submission 205663) | Populus deltoides microbial communities from Bellville, Georgia, United States - Xylem-Control-R2 | ecosystem: Host-associated > Plants > Phyllosphere > Stem > Wood/Secondary xylem...
TCGTGAGTTTGAGGGGAGATGTTAAATAATATTTATGTAGTCTTATTTATTAAGGGTAGAATAGTACTTTCAGTTTGACCTATATATACTTTATTTGTATTTAGGTTAAGACAATGCATTCATAATAAACAAATTATTCAGAATTGTAGCCTCCTTTTTTTTTATCCAAAAATAAATCAAACATCAAGTAACAAGGCATATACCACCAAAATTCTTTAACCATAAACCATTCAGAAGATAGTTCTAGAGGAAAAGAAAAAACAAAAGGAAAAACAGCCCCATTCATAAGAGGTTCAAACCACACATTCAATACATCATAGATACTACCAGACAGATAGCCTAACACATTTCATCTTCAATTTCAATCTACCTGACCTATATATACTTTATTTGTATTTAGGTTAAGACAATGCATTCATAATAAACAGATTATTCAGAATTGTAGCCTCCTTTTTGTATTTGATCTCAATTAATTTAACAGTTTTGATGTGCTGATCATAAAAATAATTTTTAAAAAATAAAAAATATTATTTTAATATATTTTTAAATAAAAAATACTTTAAAATATAACTGCTATCACAATCTCAAACATTTCATTTCTATGTAACAAAAGCCGAATATTACAAAAAAATATCCTGGAAACTAAGATTGCCGTGTTTCCAACACTTGTATGGAAATATTTAAGTTTTCAATAATTAAACCTTCAGTCCCATGTTTTGCGCCACTTGTTTGACAATATATGTATATTAGATGCGGAGACTTGAAGGTCAATGAAAGGATGATCTAAAGAGAAATGGATGATCTATCACAATCTAATTATTTTAATGGCATTTTAGTCATTAATACTACTCTAAAGAGAAATGGATGATCTATTCAATAATCTCACAGTTTAAGTTCAAAACATTAAAAGGTAATTTCTTGTATACTTTATCTACGTTTTGGTGCTTAAATCATGCATGGCCACATACCTAATTAAGATGTGAATTAACTACGTTTGTAAATTATTAATTAAAAACAGTTCTTTCTATTGAAAATGTTGTGCCTCGATTTCTTAATTTTTGGAAATTAAAGTCAGTATGTAAAGCACTCGTAATTTGTTTTCCCTAAAAATATTTTCATGTAAAATTCCACCTCCGATATCTATAAAATTAATTATTAGCACCATTACTTTGCGGGGAAATTATTTACTAGAAACAAAGACTTTGGGGTCAAGAAAAAGGACAGACCAAGTCCTAAGTCATAAAAAAGACTTTAGTCCGTGACTACGCTGAACTTTCCTTTCTTTGTTTACGGCCACTTTGTTTCCCAGGGGACAGGCCACGTCGTCAGTTAATAAACTGTTGATTTGTTTGTGTATAAATAGTACCAATGCGAATCTTTACTTCTCATCTTTCGCTCAACACTCCAAATATACTTTCGAATCCTGCAAGGCCAGCCAACATGGGGTTTTCACCAGTACTGCCCCTCTCTCAATTTCTCTCTTCCATTCTGTTTCTCTTCCATTTTCACACAACAATTTCTTCATCAAATTACTCCTCTTCATCTCATTTCTGTGCTCCTGACCAAAGCCTTTCTTTGCTCCAATTCAAAGAGTCCTTTTCCATTAGTAGCTCTGCTTCAGGGCGTTGCCAGCATCCCAAGACAGAGTCGTGGAAAGAGGGTACAGACTGCTGTTTGTGGGCTGGGGTCACTTGTGACATGAAAACCGGGCAAGTCACTGCACTGGACCTTGCTTGCAGCATGCTTTATGGCACCCTCCATCCCAATAGCACCCTCTTCTCCCTGCATCATCTTCAAAAGCTCGACCTCTCTGACAATCATTTCAATAGCTCCCATATTTCTTCTCGATTTGGCCAGTTCTCCAACCTGACACATCTTAACCTAAATTACTCAGTCTTTGAAGGTCAAGTTCCGTCGAAAATCTCTCAGCTCTCCAAATTGGTTTCACTTGATCTCTCTGGAGACAGAAATGACTATCTAAGTCTAGAACCAATTTCTTTTGACAAGCTTGTTCGAAATCTAACCCAGCTTAGAGAACTCGATCTGAGTCGGGTAAACATGTCATTGGTTGTACCCAATTCCTTGATGAATCTGTCTTCTTCTTTGTCATCACTCATACTCAATTCGTGTAGATTGCAAGGAAAATTCCCATTCTCAATGAGAAAATTTAAGCACCTCCAGCAGTTGGAACTTGCAGAAAACAATCTTAAAGGTCCAATTCCATATGATCTTGAGCAACTCACTGAGTTGGTTTCACTTGCTCTCTCTGGAAACGAAAACGACTATCTAAGTCTAGAACCAATTTCTTTTGACAAGCTTGTTCAAAATCTAACCCAGCTTAGAGAACTCTATCTGAAGTGGGTGGACATGTCATTGGTTGTGCCCAATTCCTTGATGAATCTGTCTTCTTCTTTGTCATCACTCACAGTCTATTCAGGTGGATTGCAAGGAAAATTCCCATCCTCAGTGAGAAAATTTAAGCACCTCCAGAAGTTAGATCTTAGATACAGCAATCTTACAGGTTCAATTCCAGATGATCTTGGGCAACTCACTGAGTTGGTTTCAATTGATCTCTCTTTCAATGACTATTTGAGTGTAGAACCAAGTTCTTTTGACAAGACTATTCAAAACCTAACCAAGCTAAGAAATCTCCGTTTGGGTAGTGTAAATATGCCTTTGGTCACACCTAATTCCTTGGCGAATCTGTCCTCATCCTTGTCAGCTCTTGGCCTTTGGGATTGTGGATTGAAAGGGAAGTTCCCAGATAACATCTTTCTCCTACCAAACCTTCAAGTACTTGATTTGAATAACAACGACGACCTCACTGGCTCTTTTCCTTCATCCAATGTGAGTAATAGCCTCAGGTTATTGGGTCTTTCTCATACTACAATTTCAGTTTATTTAGAAAATGACTTCTTCACAAATCTAAAGTTGTTGGAAGTTCTGACTCTCAGAGAATGTAATATCATAAGGTCAAATCTGACCCTGATCGGTCATCTCACAAAGCTCACTCGTTTAGACCTATAGGTAACAATTTAAGTGGTCAGATTCCATCATCATTTAAAAACCTTGTGCAACTTCAATCCTTGTATCTTGATAACAATAATTTTTCAGGTAGGATTCCAGATTTTTTAGGTAACCTTACCCTTCTTGAAAATTTAGGTTTATCCAATAATCAACTGTCAGGACCTATCCCTTCTCAAATAAGTACTCTTTCATTGAGATTGTTTGATTTGAGCAAAAACAACTTGCATGGTCCAATCCCAAGTTCAATTTTCAAACAAGAGAACCTGTTAGCCCTTTCTCTTGCATCCAACAGTAAATTAACAGGTGAAATTTCTTCCTCTATTTGCAAGCTTAAATTCCTTCGACTCCTTGATTTGTCCAACAACAGCTTGAGTGGTTTTATACCACAATGTTTAGGGAACTTTAGCAACTCTCTCTCAGTTTTGAATCTTGGCATGAATAATCTTCAAGGCACTATCTTTTCACCATTTTCAAAAGGGAATAACTTGGGATATCTCAACCTAAATGGCAATGAATTGGAAGGGAACATACCATCGTCTATCATCAACTGCATTATGCTGCAAGTTCTTGATCTTGGTGACAATAAAATTGATGACACATTTCCCTATTTTCTAGAAACGGTTCCAGAGTTGTATATCCTTGTCCTAAAGTCCAATAAACTCCATGGTTTTGTGAATAGTCCGACTACTAAAAAATCATTCTCCAAATTGCGGATCTTTGACATCTCCAACAATAATTTGAGTGGACCTTTACCAATAGGGTATTTCAATAGTTTTGAAGCAATGATGGCCTATGATCAAAATTCATTTTACATGATGGCCTATGCCATAAAAGTGACATGGAAAGGGGTTGAATTTAAGTTCGAGAAAATCCAAAGCACTCTTAGAATACTTGATTTGTCAAACAACAGTTTCATCGGAGAGATTCCAAAGGTGATTGGAAAGCTTAAAGGACTTCAACAACTCAATCTCTCTCATAATTCTCTTACAGGTCAAATTCAATCATCATTAGGAATGTTGACCAATCTGGAATCATTCGATCTATCTTCAAATTTTCTTACTGGAAGGATTCCAGTACAGTTGGCAGATCTAACATTTCTTGAAGTCTTAAACCTTTCACATAACCGGCTTGAGGGGGCCATACCCACTGGAAAGCAGTTCAACACGTAGAACATGTGAATTATAATAATATCAATAATGGTTTTTTTAGAAAAATCATACGTGTGAGGTTTATGTAAAATCAAAATTCATAAAACCTTCTTTTTAAATAATTAAAAGAAGTAGTGAATTTCTATATTTAATTTACTCAAACTTAATAATTTAAAAACAGTGTAAACTAAAGGAGGAAAGAAGTACTATATCACCTTTATAGAGAATTACACGAGATACTCTTATATTTATTTGCTTAGAAACAAAGATAAGACTTTTGAAATGTTTAAAAATTACAAAAATTAAGTTCAAAATCAACTTAATAAGACATTAAAAAATGAGAGTATGGAACACATTTTGGTGAATTTTGTTTCCAAAATGAGATAATCCACCAAATTATTACTCTTTATTTGCCTCAATAAAATGACATTAAAAAACATAAAAATCAAACACTTAAAAAAATAATGAATATCATGTTGATAAGCTCAAGAATACCTCAAAACTTGTGAAAAGAGGCAATTCTGACTGCCAATTGTATATTTAATAAAGTACACCCATAAAAAGCTAGAAAAGACACTTTATGAATAGTGGAAAGGTAAAAGATTTTTTTAAAAATACTTCAAAATGTGGGGGTGCCTTGAAAGGGTAGCAATATTTGATCCTAAAAAGTTCAAAATGGGACATAAAATTGTGGATTGTGTATTTATCGAATATATTTACAATAATAGTGCATATTAGTTTTTTATACACAAGTTAAGTATTGAGAACATATATTCTAATACTATTATAGAATCAAAGAGCGCTACATTCTTTGAAAATGTGTTTTCATTTGAAGAGATACAAGAAAATTATTCACTTAAAAGAATGATAGAAGCTAGTTCAAATAGTCATCATCAAATAAAAAAAATAAAATTGAGCCTACAAAAAGTAAAAGGACAAAAACAATCAAAATATTTGAAATTTGATCAATAACCACTTGAATGGTCCAATCCCAAGTTCAATTTTCAAATAAGAGAGCTTGTTATAATCATTTTACATCCAACAGTAAGAAATTTCTTTTTCTATTTGCAAGCTGAAATTCCTTCAAGTCCTTGACTTATCCAACAATAGCTTGAGTAGTTCTATTCCCCCATGTTTGGAGAACTTCAATAACACTATTAGTTTTACATTTAGGCATGAACAATCTTCAATGAACTATCTCTTTAACATTTTTAAAGAGGAATGGCTTGGGATATTCCAACCTCAATGGCAATTAATTGGAAGGGGAAATATATACCATCGTCAATCATCAACTGCATAATAGTGGAAGTTCTTGATCTTGGCAACAATAAGATTTAGTATACATTCCCCTATTTCCTAGAAACACTTTCAAAATTGCAGGTTTTTGTTCTAAAATTGAATAGACTCTAGGGTTTTTTGAAGGTCCAATCACTTATAACTCCTTCAAATTATAGATTTTTGACATCTTCAACAATAATTTTAATGGACCATTGCCAATAAGGTGTTTAATAGTCTTGAAGCAACGTTGGTCTCTTTAAAATATTATTAATTTATGTGATGGCAAGAGTTTTCTCAAGATATGCCTATACCTTAAAAACAACATGGAAAGAGTTAGAAGTTGAGTTTATGAAAATCCAAAGTATTCTTGGAATAGTACTTGTCTTGTCAAATAATAATTTTATCGGAAAGATTCCAAAATTAATCAGAAAGCTTAAAACAATTCAACAACTTAACCTCTCTCACAATTCCCTTACAGGTCGTATCCAATCTTAGGAGTTTCGACCAAACTAGAATCATTAGATCTATCTTTCAATTTGCTTACCAGAAGGATTCCTATGCAGTTGGCTAAAACTTGATGGCTAATCATTTCTTGATCAGTACTAAATCTTTTACATAACCAGCTCGAGGGACACATACTTGGTGAAAGTAACTCAACATATTTGATCAAAGCACATTTGAAGGAAACTTGGGTTTATGTGGATTTCCACTGCCAAAACGATGCAATAGTGGCGAGGCACCATCAATATTGTTGTTGTCATAACTCAATTCTGGGTTATTCCTCAAAATAAAATTTTTTTTAAAAAATAAAGACAAAAAAAATAATAAAGGCTGGCAACGTGGAGAAAGTAGGCCGGGAAATCAAGTTGCAATTTTTGGAGGAGATTCAAGACCTATTTGTGCCCCATTATGCCCAAAATTGGAGAAAAAAATGCAAATTCAAGGTCAAATTAAATGATTATTGGACAAATTTGCATAAAAATTAAGTCCAATGGCATAATTAAATTTTTAATAGCCAGTTTAATTTAATCATGGGCCAAATTAAATTTTAATTATGTTTAAGAATTAATTTAGGTCCAAATGAAGGATTTAATTAAGTACAAGGACTTAATTATACTTTAAATGGGTCAAATTAATTTTATTTGGGGCTTAATTGGTGAAAAATTAAATTTGGGAGCCTAATTTGGGCTTAATTGAGAAGATTGGAATTTTAAGAGACTAAATTTAATTTTTACAAAGTTAATTGATTGAAATCAGGGGCCAAATTGCAAGAAAATTGAAGTTTTGGGGCCAATTAGGGGTTAAATTGACAAACTCCAAAGCCAAGGACCAATCTGCAAAAAGCGCCAAACTATAGGGGTTTAATTGACAAAATCCGGGGGTCAAATTGAAGAAATTGAAAGCTGGATGACTAAATTGAAAATAGGCAAAAATCCCTAATTTTAACCCTAAACGGCGCCGTTTTTGCGTTTTTTAAAAAAAAAGGGGAGAGACCAGGCGACGCGTCGCCGGGCCTTGTTCATCATCTTCCCCGCAAAGCTGGCCGAGTAGCAGCTTTACAGGCGCATTTGATTCCTCGTTTGGCCCCCAAATTCGACAACGCGTGCACCAAAATGCCCACCTGAATCCCCTCTATCCCCAAGAATGGTCCGGTCCGGTCGAAAAACTTTGAAACGGCTCCGTTTATTGGCCTAAAGTGGCCACCTCGGACAGTCTGCAGCCTTGGACTGCCAAATTTGGCAGTTCGAGGTGCACACTTTGAACCGACGGCTTGGATTCCTCGAGTCGAATTAAGGGCTGAGACGTTTTCCCCGTTGAATACAAGATTACCCTCGTTCCATCCCTATAAATAGGAGCAAATTGCATGCTCAGGGGAGAAAAACAATCGAGCTCAAAGTTGGCCTAAAACCAGCCTTCTGTATTCATTTTTCCTGCAAACAATCCTTTTTCTGCTTTCTCTCTCCACCGTGGCCTTCAGCCGCCACCACCTTCATCACCTGGCTTCTCACCATCATCCCCACCTCCAGTAGCCATAAAACCATCTCACGTGACAGTTGCACCATTTCTCTCCCTCTCTCCTCTGTAAAAATTTCCTTCTCCACCACCGTGACTCCAGCAGCGGCGGCACCAGCAGAGGCAGCGGCCACCACCTTGCCTAGAAGCTCTTTTCCTTCCCAAAGGCAGCCGAGGTAGCAGTGAGCTTTCCTTCTCCTTTGCAGGACTTTGCTCCTTCTTCTTCCAGCCGTGACCAGTGCAAGCCGCCGGCCTCACCACCTCCAGTTGCACCGTGCACCACCTGCCAGGCCACCAACTCCCTCCACGTCAGGTAACTCTCTCCTCCCCGCCTCGCCTTTTCCTTCTTCGCCGTGGCTGCATGCAGAATTCATTTCTGCATGCAGCGGCTAATTAATTAGCCAATTGCTTGGGCCGGGCCGGTTCTGGCCCAGCCCGACCCCCCAAAAAAAAGAGAGGATCTGTTGGGCCGAGGCCGGCCCAACCCAAAGTTCCTGGGTCCGGACCAGTTGTTTGGGCCGGATCGGCCCACGTACCTTAATAATATTTAATTGATATATTATATGATATTATATTAAAAAAACAAAAAAATTCCAAAAATTTCAAAAATCATTTCAAAAAATTTGTGATTTTCTTAAATATTTTTCTACCAAGTTTGCTTAATATTGGGTTGTATACTTACATTGTAAGATACAAGTCCGGTATTAAAATACCCGGTTTTCTCTAAAATATTAAAAAAATTAAAAAAAAAAAACTTTTATTGCATACGACCAAGTCCTAAAGAATTTTCCAAGCATGTTTTCAAAAAAATTGCATCTTTCTCACGTTTTAAAAAATCCAAAAAAATAGATATCATAACTAGTTTATGATCATCCATTAGGGTTTGGCCAAAATAACAAAAACCTTTTTCCATCCTTTTTTTTTTAGGATCCAGATGTACCTTTTTTTCTAGGATCCAGATGTAGACTTTAATATTTGTGGGGTGTAAAATTACACGATAAAGTACACCCTCGGGTATTAAAGATACAAGGTTATAAATGCAATCCTAAAATTCAAACTTTAGAACGGTTAGGATTTAACCCAATACGGTAGAGACTCCCTCATGAAGGGAGATCTACCTTGAACCTTAGAAAAGACCAACGAATAGAAACTCGACCTAGAAAAACAATCAAACAACAATGCAGCTTACCTTAGGTAGGGTGCACTGGGGGTGATGCGTCTTCCCCTTGCACAACCAGTCTCTTACTCAGACTCTCGCAGACCATAGGTTCCTAGTGACCATAATACTAGGTGGCGACTCCAAAGAACCAAGCAAAACACAAATAATAAAAAATCGCCAGCCGACGCCGCGCGGATTTTGACGTGCGACAGTTGCCATCAAACTTTAATGAAGGAGATCGCTCAACATTGTTTGGAGATGGATTTGGATGGAAAGTTGTGGCAATGGGTTATGGATGTGGGTTTGTATTTGGAGTCACAACGAGACAAGTACTTGCATGGTTTATGAGGATGGTTGAAGGTCAATGGAATTTGAAGGCAAGAAGAACAGAAAAGAATTCTCGCAGACAAGGTGCAAGAAGAAACTCAAAAAAATTACATTCAGTAAATTAAAGTAAGTTTTGCAAGCAATTGACATTTTTCAGGATAACCAAAAAGAAATATTCTTGATTTCACCCAAAAAAAAAATGACATTTTTCAGGTTTTTCATATAGAAGAGTTTATGCTTACGCTATCTTTTCTTTGCTATCTCATTTAATCAGTCTAACCTTTCTGTTTCTGTGAGTATAGAACTCTAAGTACTCATGACAATAATTGTATGTGTTTCTTATTGCAGTACAAATTCAATAGAGGTTGTACCTCACGAGCTACCAAGTGGAGTTAACATTGGAGCAACACTAAAGTGTTAGGTTTAGAATATTTGATGCAGGTGTAAGCTAAAGATAAGAACAAATAAATAACACGGAATTTTGATAATAATAAAACTCTATCCTAACTAGGAAAAAAAACAAAAATACAAAGAAAAAAAATATGAAATCCAAAATAAATTAAGAAATAAAAAAAACACATGGAAAATAACACAACTATCAAAACTGAGGGGCCCTGGGCAAGATTTTTAATACCTAAAGATCCGACAATCCACGATGTAAGTAAAACGGCCTCCAAAAACTCATGTAAAAATCTCAGTTTGATTCAATAGTAAGATTAAAAATTATGATCCTTTTGAGTCATTATTCCGGTTTAATATTATCAGATCTTCTCTCGAGCCTAAACTTACCTTACTGGTCCATAAATGCACCTGTAAAGTTATTTATTTAGTTTTTTTACCACAAATACTCATCAAATTAAAGCACATCTATATCTAACTATAAAGACAGATGAATTTGAACCCACCGAGAAGTAAATTAAAGAATTTAAAAGGTACCAAACAAATACATACCGACAGCTTTTAGCCACACTAACTTAATTATCGATCAATATAAGCCTAGGAATTACCTACAAGGAGCCACAAAACAGAAATCTCGGAAAACGATAACTAAAGTCTAGTTTGTGATATTACAAGACACAAGTTCATAATAAAAACAGAAAATTAAAAACTCAACATGCGTACACAACTTATTCTAATGCTCTGTTCCTTGCCTACTTTTGGGCAGTGTTATCATGCAAACAGAAGCATTGGCAAAGTAATTAGTTCCAAATATTTCTAGCATAGATTTATGCATGCAAAATAGTAATGTTGAACTATAAAATCAGAAAAAATATTAATTTTAAAAAATTATCAAGAAAAAAAAATAGTAATTAAAATGATAAGGATCAAATTGGTAAAAAAAAACTAAAGAATAATGAAATTATAAAAAAAACTTCTAAAATTCATCTCAAATAAACTAAATATCAATTATGAGAATAAGAACCAAATATAAAAGATAAAAATTTGAAGGGAGATGATATTGAAAAAAATAAATAAATTTCATAAATTATCTCAAATGAAACAAATAATAATAA
>Ga0325405_1008137_pt1 | contig 10463 bp, 6 predicted proteins | sample PopdelMetagenome_21_FD_205663 | JGI IMG/M metagenome (GOLD analysis project Ga0325405, IMG submission 205663) | Populus deltoides microbial communities from Bellville, Georgia, United States - Xylem-Control-R2 | ecosystem: Host-associated > Plants > Phyllosphere > Stem > Wood/Secondary xylem...
AATTGTAGTGGGGGATTCTATTCATCGTTTTGGCGGGAAATGACTTCAAGGTTAATTGTGTCTTTTTCTTATTTTCTTATTAAAAAATACGCAATAGTCATTCTCTATACTCAGCAATAGTCATTTTTAAAGAAAACGATAATAAATAAATAGATTAAATAATCAGTAATTTTTATTTGTGAGACAACTATATTATATAATATATTAAATAAAAATACGCACTAGTCATTCTCTATACTCAGCAATAGTCATTTTTAAAGAAAACGATAATAAATAAATAGATTAAATAATCAGTAATTTTTATTTTCGAGACAACTATATTATATTAACTAATATACTAAAATGTGTGGGGGGATTTACTGTTACCTCACACACAAATCATTGTGGATTACAATAGTAATCCACAATGATTTTTCTCCCTTTTTTTTTCTTTTTTTTTTTTATTTTTTTTCAACTTTCTTTTTTTTCTTTTTTTTTTCATTTCTTTTTTTCAATTTTTTTATTTTTTTTTCAAAATTATTTTTGTTGGTTTTACCTTTTAAATATTGACCTGGTTAAAATTTTTGCTTAGTAATTTTTTTCTTTAAAATACTATGAATTGCTGTGATGTTTTCCCACTTAATTTTTCTATTTTATTTCTTTATTTTTTAAAATTATATTTATCGATTTTTTTTAATATTGAGCTGATTGAGAAATTGGTTTTATAATTTTTTTTTAAAGCATTGTTGATTGCTACAGTATTTCTCCGCATGATTTGTTTTCTCCAAAATTATCTTTTTTTTATTTTATTTTTTAATATTGAGCTGGTTAAAAATTATAGTTATAATATGTGATGAAAGCACTGTAACGTTTTTTTTTTTAATTATTGTTCATTCCCACATGGTTTTTTTTAATTTTTTTTAAATTATCCTTTTCAATTTTATTTTTTTAATATTAAGTTGTTTGTGAATTACAATTACAAGTCATTACAAATAAGGCTAAATCATGTGGAGAAGCACTGTAGCTTTCATCACAAAACACTATGAATTGCTACAGTGTTTCCAACATGATTTTTTTTCCTTTTTTTGGTGTTTATTTTTTTTTCTAAAATTGTCTATGTCAATTTTTTTTTAATATTGAGCTGATTAAGAATTTAGTTTTATAATTTTTCTCTTTAAAACACTGTGAATTGTTGCAGTGTTTTTCCATGTGATTTTTTCCAAAATTATCTTTGTCGATTTTTTTTAATATTGAGTTGGTTAAGAATTATAATTACAGTAAAACTAAATCATATAAGGAAAGCGTTATAGTTTTCCTCACAAAACACTGTGGATTGCTACAACATTTTTTCTCATGGGTTTTTTTCCTTCCAAAATTATCTTTGTTGGTTTTTTTTTTTAGTATTAAGTTGGTAGAGAATTTAGCTTTGTAATTTTTTTTCTTTTTATTAACTGAAAAGCTAAATCATGTGACGAAAGCACTGTATCTTTCCTCACAAAACACTGTAAATTACTACAAATCATTTTGTTCAGTCTCTAAGTTTTGGATCACCAACACAACTTTTTTTTTCGTCATGAAATATTTGCTTCATCATACCTTTAATTTCTATTACTTATCTAGCGCTGGTTCATAATTATAACACTATCAAATGCATTTGTTTTATAAGCCCGCGGCAGCGCGTGGGCATGTTATCTCGTAATATATTAAAAGGAATCGGTGTTCTTGTTATTATTTACATAAATACAAAGCATTATAAATTTGAGCAATATAATAACAGAGTCACTCTTGCCACATAGAGTTGGAAAGATTGCAGGGGAGGGTAAAGTTGTCTTTTTACTAGGAAGTATATTGCATTGAAGGGATGGTTTGGAAGAAAATGATCAGCTCTAATTTTGATGGAGCTGCAAGCCCAGGATTGCAAAGACTTAGCGCTGAGGCAAGTAAGCCCTGGGTGCCCACGCGTCACATGCCACAATCTGCAGACACATGGCGTTTGGGCTGTCCTAGGTGCTAGGATCAAACCTGCATGCATGGTTGAAGATCCCAAGTGAGCGGGTCTGGGGCTGCCCTGGGCGCTAGGGCCAGATCCGCACGCATGGCTACAGACTCAGGCAAGCGAGTCTGGGGTTGTCTTATTGAGTCCTGATGCAGGACTCAAGGCTAAGGGGTCCCGAGCGGATCTTCAGACGCGCTCGCTTAGGTCTGGCGTCAGGACCCAGGTCTCTTTAGATCTTTATCAAGACCTAGGTTCTTGGGTCTTGAGTTTATTAATATAATTATTTGTGTTATAAATATTATTATTTTTATTATAACTCAAAGCATTCATATAAAAAATATAATTATTTGTGCTATTTGGGTCTTAGGTTTCTAAATATTATTATTTGTGTTATAAATATTGTGATTTTTTCTATAACTAATAAGATTTATAAAATAATTAATAAATTAGAAAAAAAATCATTATCAATATTGAAAAACAACTTTAGATTTGATTTGAAGGGTAAAATTAAAAATTATTGTTGTTATTGTTATCATTAATAAATTTTTAAAAAATATTATTATTACTATTGAAGAAAAACCAATTTTTTTAAAGATTAAAAAATATAAAAATTTGAGCAAATAAGTTAAATAGACTCGAAACTCTTGGGTTCGGCGTTGCAGCCAGACCCAACACTTTTGGTCTTATATTTTCTTGATTTTTTTTTTAAATAAAAAGTTGGCTCGCAGTGGGATTGTCACTGGGATGCATTTGACATTGAAAGGATGACTGGAGAGAAAATGACCAGTTCTAGTTTTGGTAGGGTTGCAGTGCCTAGGATGCGGGCACCTGACGCTAAGGTGGGCAAGCCCTGGGCGCTAAGCCAAACCCGTGCGCGACACCTGGCGCTGGGGCTGCCCTGCCTATAGGCTGGGTCAAACCCGCGCGCATAGCTATAGACCCTAGCGAGACCCAAGGCTCATGGCTTCAGCGTTAGGACCTAGTTCTCTTTGGTCCCCGTCGGAACCTAAGGCTCACGGGTCCTAACACAGGACCTACTGCTCTTGGGTCCTGTGGGGGCAAGAACCAAAATAGCTTTGGGTCTGGCTGCATAACAGGATCCAAGAAGTTTGGGAACCCAAAAGCACTTGGTTCGGACCCAATTCTTTTGGGTCTTGCATCAGAACCCAACTAGATTGGATCCAGCGTCGTGACCAAATTCTCTTGGGTCCTGCATCATAACCCAAGACTAATGAGTCCTAAATCTGGACCCAATTTCGGTACTTTGTCAGGACCCAAAGGAAATGAGTCATGCCTCTGGACCTATTTAGATTAGGTCCTGAGTGAGGACCCATTTCGATTGGGCCTTACCTCCGCACCCAATTCTCTTGGGTTCAATATCAAGACTCATTTCAATTGGGTTCTGCGTCAGGATCCATTTCGATTGGGTCCTGCCTCCGGATCCAATTCTATTGGGTCCTACCTCGGGACCAAATCGAAATGGTCCTGCGTCAGGACCCAAGGTTCTTGGTTCTTAGGTTTCTAAATATTATTATTTGTGTTATAAATATTGTTGTTGTTGTTATTATTATTATTATTATTATTATTTGTAAAATAATTAATAAATTTAAAAAAAAATTATTATCAATATTGAAAATCAACCTTAGATTTGATTTGAAGGGTAAAACTAAAAATTATTGTTATTGTTATTATCATTAATAAATTTTTTAAAAAATACTAGTATTACTATTGAAGAAAAACCAATTTTTTAAAAAAAAATGATTAAAAATATAAGAATTTGAGTAAACAGGTTCAATAGACTCGAAGCTTTTGGATCCGGCGTTGCAGCCAGACCCAACACTTTTGGTCTTATAGTTTTTGTATATTTTTTATGAAAATAAAAAGTTAAATTCTTAAGTTATTGAAGTTAGAGAAATTATTACTAGATGGATGGTTAAAGTTGTGTCATGACCAATTAAAAAATTTCCTCATGTAAAAAATATTTCAGGTTGATGTTAGTGTTTTAAAAGAAATATAAGATTTGGATTATTGACTTAACGAGTTCAATAAACCCATTTAATTTAATAATATAATTAAAAACAAAATATCGTAAATAACATGAATATAAAAGGCAATAACTAATCATATCGAGGAGGAGAAAAAATAAAAGCTCGCTGAAGACATATCATCATTCTGTCTTGGACACCACTCCATTAAGAAAAATAATTTATCGGGACGATTCAAACGTCATTGTAAAAGGCTTCATGTTGACACCAAGAGAGGTTGCACGCGTTGTTAGAGTAACAAACCAAAAATCCTATATTTAATAAATTATGAGATGAATGTTTCACGTTTATATTTAATGAATTAAATTAATTTAATTTTAAAACAAATTTTATATTAAAAAAAGTTAAATTAAACATGGAACAACAAATAAAAAGACTTGAGACTCAAGTTAAATTATCAAAACTAGTGAAAAATCCTATTGGAAGTTTAAAAAAATATTGAAATTTAGTCTTATATTAAATAAATGTTGATACATTAAATTAAAAAAACATGATCATGGAAAAAAAGGAAAAAAAAAAAAAAGCAAACCCGAGTGAATTTTTTAAAACTGGGTTAATCTTTTAAACTCGCAACTCATAAAATTCTAGACTTTGGCTCAATTAAGAAACTCAATTCCCAACAAATTATTTTTTCGAACATGAAATTGGAAAAAAAATGATCAATCTAAGAAAATTACCAAGGCAAAAAAATTTCATTGCTCCAATTTACAATAATTTGTCAAATAGTGAATAGTAATTGGTGCTATGGTAAAAATAGAATCCTTTTAGTTTATTTTAATTTACATTAAATGATATAATAACTTCTTAGAGTTACAAAAACATGAGTGCATATTTTTTTTTATCCCTTATCTTTAACTAAACGCAAATTAGTTTTTTTTATGAAGTAACATTTGTCTTTGTTTAATTCTAAAAGACAAAAATCACTTGCTTTGGTTTGAAAAAATCACTTGCTTTGGTTTCAAACCAGCTAGGTATTAACCAAATATATATATATTTTTATTAACAAGCAGTAATGCTAAAAGCTCAAACAATACTAACCAACTATAATCCAAAAGGCTAGTTTGAATTAAAAGCATGATTTTGTGAATATTTTATTCAAACTAAAAATAATTCCTCATAATTAAAATTTTTTCAATTCTTATAGACATCACTAAAATAAATATTAAATTTTATTTTTCTAAAAACAATGGATTAAAAAAATTAATTAAGAAAATAAAAGAAAAAAAGAGAAAAATAAGTCAGCTCTTGCAAGGCACATGCAAAACAAGCCTAGAATGTAAGGGTCCTCATGCCTAAGCTAATGGGTTGGCAATGGGTTGGCTTAGGTGAATTTTTTTTAAAAAAAATTGTGGATAGCACATTGTCTTATTGGCCTCTTCTATTGTGTTTTCAAGTTTATCGGAGAATTGCAACATGAGACTCCAGCCATTTAAAACATGTTTTTTCCTTTATTTTTTTTTTCACTAAGAGCACCTCTAACAATCATAAAGATCTCAAAAGGTCTTTTTATTACAGGAGATCAGGAAATAACTTACACAATAATACACTTAATTGTAACTGGTTTTTCTTTGTGATGCTCCCTCGTCATAATTTTTTCAAACAAATCTCCTCCCTCACACAATTCCATCACAAAGTGCAAAACAAAATCATCCTCATAATTGGCTTTCAATATCCATAATAGTCCTTAGCTTCTTTTTTGATATAAACTTGCAAGAAAACTTCTCACTAATGTTTATATTAGTACAAAAATATGTAACACCAAACTCACCATGGCCAAGATTACAATATAATTATCACTAAGGAATGGATTTTGCTTCTCCTTCCTTTTCCATTTGACTTCCTTCATAAAAAAAGAAGTTGCGGTAAAGGTTACAAAACAATTACCCATGAAAGATGTAATATATATATATATATATATATATATATATATATATATATATATATATATATATATATATATATATATCCTAACTAATTTAGGAAATTAATTATATAGGAAAAATAAAAGACCAAATAATAAGGAAATTAATTCTAAATTCCTATACAGGAAATTAGAAAATCTTAACACCCCTTCAAGTTGATGCATAAATATCATACATGCCCAACTTGTTTAGAAATTTCGAGAACACCCAACTTGAAACTACTTTAGTGAAAATATGAGTTAATTCATCCTCATATTTGATCTTAGAAAACTCCATAATTTTCTTTTTCAACCTCTTTTTTATGAAGAATTTGTCAATCTCTACATGTTTTGTACAATCATGTTGAGCTATATTATGGGTAATATTGCATGCTGCTTTCTTATCGTAATATAGTTAAATTGGTTACCTTGATGAACAACCCAAATCATGTAATAAAATTCTGAACCATAATGCTTTATAAAATCCAAATGACATATACCTTTGAATTCAACCTCTACACTTGAATGAGAGACAATACCTTCTTGTTTTTTTTTTTTTTTTTTTGCTTCTCTATGCAATGAGATTACCACTATGAAGGTAAAGTAACTAAATGTAAATTGTTTATCATCTACCCCTTCATCAGTCAACATCAAAGCATGTATATATGCTTCGACAATTTATATTTTTAGTGAATAAAATTCTCTTTTCATGTGTAGCCTTCAGATATTAAAAAATATGCATGATTGTATTTATATGTTGGATTATACATAAACTGATTAAAAATACTTAATGCATAGGCATCGTATGAGCTAAACACACCAATCTCCCTACAAGTTTGTAGTATATTCCTTTATCAGCTGATATCTAATTGGACTTAACATTTAATTTCATATCTTTTTTCTATCGATGTGTCAATTAGTTGATAATCTACATATATGTTTCTTGTAAAAGTATAAAATATATTTTCTTTGAGATAGAAATATTTTTTTATAAGATCAAGATACTTCGATTCTAAGAAAATATCTCAAATGACCTAAATCTTTTATTTTAAATTCTCTAGCCAAGTGTTCTTGGAGGCCCTTCTTTTTTTCAAGATCATTTCCTGTGACCACCATATCATCTATATATATAATAAGTGCAGTAATTTTACCTTATCATTTCTTCAAAAATAATGTGTTATCTAAATTGCTTTGATGATAGCAAAATAATATTATATATTTTATGAACCTTTCAAACCATGCTCTCAAAGATTATTTCAATCCATACAATGATTTGTGTTCACCCTATACACCTTCTAATAATACCTTCCAAGTATCATGCATCTTCATAAGAGATTCATATAAACTTTTTTAGAAATCCACCGTGCAGAAAGGCATACTTCATATAAAATTATTATATGGTCGATCCAGGTTTGTAACTAAGGATAATAAGACTCAAACTATGTTGATCTTGACTACATGTGTAAATATCTTTATGTAATTAATCCTATAAGTTTGAGTGTAACCTTGTAGTCTTGTTTTAAAACATTTAATTATGCCACCAAACTTATACTTTATTATGTAAATCCATTGATATCCAGCTGGTTTCTTTCATGGTAGAAAATCAATAAGTTCTTATATTCCACTTTTGTGCAAGGATTTTATCTCTTCATTTATAATTACTTTTCATTTTGGGTTAGTTAAAGTTTCCTGTACACTTTTATAAATAAATATAATAGACAATTGATTTATAAAAGACATTTAATTTTGACAACCGATGGTTAAACACATAATGACTTATAAGATATTTGACTTTACTAGAAAGTTTAGGCTTATAAGTGGGTTTAGGAATACCTCTGGTGTGAAGATATGGTAATTTTTTTTTATTAACTCAAATATTAAGTCATGAACATCCTCAACAATCAATTGGTTCAGTATATTAGTTATGATAGATTCTAAATTGGTTGAAGTATTTCTTATATAAGTATTAGTCAGAGTCATATCTTCAATTTCTAAGTGTTCATCACCATTTTGACTTAAAATTACACTACTGAAATCTAAATCACCTTTTTCTTGATTATTTGGTCCAATTTATGAATCATCTTAACTAGAATCCAAATTGATTTCTAGAAAGTCATATTTTAAAGTTTGAATTTTCTCATGGTACTTCATCTAAAGTTCAGACTCAAAAGAAAAAAAAAATATAAGATGAATTCATGAAAAATAACATCTATTGTGATAAACATTTATCGAGTTGGAGGATAATAACATTGGTACCCCTTTTAATGATTGAAATACCCAAGAAAAACACATCACAATGTTTGAGGAGTCAACTTATTATGCCAGTGTTGATGGATATGTACAAATACAAGATAACTAGAAGTATAAGGTGATAAATTTAGGATTGTTGGGGCATCAACAACATCAATGAGAGTTTAGAATGGTATTTTAAAGTTAATTAAACTAAAAGATACATAATTGATTAAATATGTTGTAGGGGCAACTAATTCTCCCCAATAAGATAATGATATATGAGTTTCTATCAATGATTCATAAACAACCTCCAATAAGTGTCGATTCTTATGCTCAACAATCCTATTTTGTTGGAGTGTATTAGAATAAGTAGTTTGATAAAAAGTTTCATGTGCTTTAAAAAATTATTGAACTTCTAAACTATGATATTCTCTTCCATTATCACTATGAAAAACTTGAATCTTTGTTTTATACTAAGACTCAACCATTTTGTAAAACTTTGGAAATAACGAGTTCACTTCACCTTTAGACTTTATCAAACATACCCAAGTTATCTTAATAAAATCATTAATAAAAATAACAAAACAACATTATCCTTTTAAAGTAGGGATTTGAAAATTTTTATTTTATTTTTTGCTTTAAATTAATATGTTTTTAGTGTTCTTAGATCATTTTGATGTGCTGATGTCAAAAATAAGTTTTTTTTTAAAAATATTATTTTAATGTGTTTTGAAATGAAAAGCACTTTGAAAAACAACCGCAACAACACTCTTAAACACCATATCTAATTGAATAAAAGAATTCATATATATAGCATTAACATATAGATAGAAACTAACAACAAGTTATAATCTAATGATGGAACAACAAGAACAAAATCTAAATTTATAAAGTATCAATAAACATTAAAGGATCCTTTTCTAATGACTGGAGTTATAATACCATTTATAGTAGAAAGAAAATTTTATGTGGGCAAATTGAGAGTTGTGAAATATCTAGGATCAAATATCATATGATCTGTAGCACCATAATCAATTATCCATGTACATTAGAACTAGATGCATAAATATTTAAGACTTTACCACCATTATATATGGTTACTACTAATCCATGCAAATTAAACTCACGATATGCATGCTCATGTATTTTGAGTATGTTCTAGCCAAATTCACCCCTCTTTAAGCTAGTATTTTGCTTGAATATCTTGGTGGGATGAATAAATCAGCCTTAAGGAAAATAGGCAAAATAGGCATATTTTTATTAGCTAAATAAATTGATAATTCCATATGTTTATCAATTTAATAAGAAGTGGTTCTCTTCTTTATTGAATTATGGATGTTAAAAAAAAATGAAGACATCTACACTTCATATATTGATCAACCGGTGCAATCCATGCCCCTGACAATCCAATTGTTTGATGAAGGTTGTACCCACCATGAAGAAGGTTGTGTTTAAAAATGTAGTAACAGTTATAGTTTAAAATATTTTTTATTTAAAAATATATTAAAATAATATTTTTTTATTTTTAAAAATAATTTTTAACATCAGCACATCAAAACAATTTAAAAATATAAAAAAATTAATTAATTTTTTAAATTAAAAAAACATTGTTTCAACCGATTCCAAGCTAGAAATGCACATGTAGACACCGCAACTTTATAAGCCCACATGTAAATTTTTGTCCTCATCACAAATCTTAAAGCCTTTGAGAGTGTTTAGCTGTGCGTTTTAACTTGCGTTTCGTCAAATTTTGAATTTTTTCTTTTTGCTAAAATTGAGTGCAGTTTGTACTTTTTGGATTGTTTTGATGTGCTGATGTTAAAAATGATTTTTAAAAAATAAAAAAAAATCATTGACATGTATTTCAGCACAAAAAATTATTTGAAAAATAACCGCTACCACACTGACAAATACATTCAAAATTTTCACTATAAAACCCACAATGCAGCGATGCAGTTTCTTTCACCTAGACTTTTTGTCCCCGTCACAAACCTTAAAGAATGCATTATGAATACACATGTGAGAAGGGCAAGTTCCCATTAAGATCTTGCATTGGTAGAAACTCTGTTTTCATGGCAACAATTAATTACAATGAACATCTAAAGGGACAATTTGAACATAAATTTAGATTTGGTAAGAAATTGTCTGGTTAAAGCTCATAATAATTTAACAGAAACCAAAACCTTTGAACTCTCTACCGGATTGCATCAATGCTAAAATCAAAGTACAGACACGTATGTAAGAGTGTAGCAGAACTCTAGCTGCTTTTGAGTTCAACTTCCCACCTTTTCAAACAACCATTCCATAGAAG
>Ga0325405_1008138_pt1 | contig 10462 bp, 10 predicted proteins | sample PopdelMetagenome_21_FD_205663 | JGI IMG/M metagenome (GOLD analysis project Ga0325405, IMG submission 205663) | Populus deltoides microbial communities from Bellville, Georgia, United States - Xylem-Control-R2 | ecosystem: Host-associated > Plants > Phyllosphere > Stem > Wood/Secondary xylem...
TGAATAATTATATTTTTTCAAATTTATTAATTATTTTATTAATAATATTAATTATAATAAAATTAATAATATTTATAACATAAATGATAATATTTTTAATATTCATAGTATTAATTATATTAAAAATAATAATATTTATAAGTTAAATAATATTATTTTTTATATGAATATTTAGAATTATAATAAAAAAAATAATATTTATCACATAAATAATTATATTAAGAATTCTAAGGATGATTATAACAAAAATAATAATATTTTTTATATAAAAATTTAAAATTATAAGAGAAATAATAATATTTATAACGCACATTATTATATTAAGAAAACCGAAGAATATTTATAACACAAATTATTTAGGTCCTGGCGAGGACCCAAGTGAATTAGATCCTGAAGCAGGACCCATTACCATTGGGTCCACGACCAGCGTGGGGTTGGGCACGGACACGTCAAGGTCCAACATGGAGTTGGTCGCGGTCGTGTTCAAGCCCAACGTGGGGTTGGGTGTTGACACGTCCAGATCCATTATGAAGTTGGACATGGTCGCGTCTAGGCCCAACGTGGGGGTGGACGTATACGTGTCCAAGTCCAATATGGGGTGGACGCGGTTGCGTCAAGCCCCATCGTGGGGTTGTGCACGGTCGCGTCCAGACCCAACGGTGGGTTGGGGGTGGAGGTGTCCAAGGTTAGACCTGGATGTGTCCACGCCTAACGTGAGGTTGAGTTGGACGTGACCAGGTCCGGGCGTGGACCCAACCCCTGTGGGTCCGAGAAAAGGCACCAAGTCCTCTGGTCACGGATCCAAACCCCAAGCTTGTTTGGTCCAGTCAAAGACCCCACCCCCATGGGACCGGGCATCAACCTAACCCCCTAGGCCCAAATAATGCCCCAGCCCACTTGGGTTCGTCCACGACCCAAAAACCACCCACCTTAGGTCCGGATAGGCCCTAAGCCCAACGACCTGGTTGGGCGTGGACGCCTCCAGGTCCAAACCCCATGTTGGGCCTGGACATGACCGCGACCAACTCTATGTTGGACCTGGACGCATCCAGGCCCATCCTCACGCAAGCCCGGGCAGCTTAAGTGGCAGATGTCCCCATGTGGGGGCGCGAGCCTAGCTCATGCCTAAGGCAATGGCATACAATACCGAGCGCCACGTGGTGCTCGGGTCTGACCGAGGGCAAGGGCAAGCTAATGTTAGTGTCATGTGGCGCTCGGGTTAGACCCGGTGTAAGGGTTGGTCAGCCTAAGCGCCAGGTGTCCCCACGTGGGGGCGCAGACCTTGTTCACGCCTAGGACAAGGGCAAGCCAGCCCTAGCGCCACGTGGCGCTCGGGCTTGACCTAGCGTAAAGGCATGTCAACCAAAGCACCAGGTGTCCTCACGTAAGGTCGCGGGCCCGACTGACACCCAGGGCAACCCCACTAAAACTTGAAGCGATTATTTTCTCCCTAACCATCCATTCAATGCCAAATGCATCTCAGTAAAAAGACAACCCCATCCCTCCCCCGCAACCCTTGCAACTCTTTGTGGCAAGGGTTGAGCTGCTATTACACTACTCCAATCCACAGTGCTTTAAGTCTAGGTAAATAGTAAGAGCGGCACTTGGATGCCCGCGCTACGCGGCGGGCTTACTTTTTATTTTCATAAAAAATACTGTAAAAATTTATAATACAAAAAATGATTTTTTTAAATATTAATAATAATTTGTTTTCAAATTTATTAATTATTTTATTAATAATATTAATTATAATAAAAAAATATTTATAACACAAATGATAATATTTTTAATATTCATACTATTAATTATAATAAATATAATAATATTGATTACATAAATAATTATATTAAGAATTCGAAGGATGATTATAACACAAATAATAATATTTTTTATATCAATACTTTGAGTTATAATAAAAATAATAATATTTATAACACAAATAGTAATATTTTTGATATGAACACTTTGAGTTATAAGAAAAATAATAATATTTATAACACACATTATTATATTAAGAAAACCAAAGAATATTTATAACACAAATTATTTGTGTCTTGGTGAGGACCCAAGCGAATTGGGTCTTGAGGTAGGACCCATTACCATTGGGTCTTGCGTTGGACCAATTGCATTGGGTCTAGCGCAAGACCTGATCGCTCCCAGACCGAAAGTGGGGTTGGGCGTGGACACGTCTAGGGCCAACATGGAGTTAGACGTGGTCGCGTCTAGACCCAACGTGGGGTGTGGCGCGCACGTGTCCAGGTCCTATATGGAGGAGGACGCGGTTGCGTCCAGACCCAACGTGAGGTTGGGCGGGGACGCGGCAAGACCCAGTGTGGGTTGGGCATGGTCGCGTCCAGACCCAATGTAAGGTTGGGCGGGGATGCGGCCAGACCCAGCTTGGGTTGGGCACGTTCGCGTCCAGACCCAATGTGGGGTTAGGCGGGGACACTTCTAGGCCCAACATGGAGTTAGATGCAGCTGCATCCAGACCCAATGTGAGGTTGGGCGTGGATGTGTCCAGATGGCGCTCAGGTCAGACCCAACACAAGGGCAGGCCATCCCGATCCCCACGTGACGCTCGGGTCAAACCCAGCACAAGGTTAGGCCAGTCCAAGCGCCAGGTGTCCTCACGTGGGGCGCAGACCTAGCTGACATTCAGGGCAAGCCAGCCCCAGCCCCAGCGCCACGTGGCGCTCGAGTCTAACCTAGCACAAGGGCAGGTCAGCCCAAACGCCAGATGTCCTCACGTGGGTGCGTGGGCCTAGTTGACACTCAGGGCAACTCCACCAAAACTTGAAGTGATCATTTTCTCCCCAACCATATCTTCAATGCCAAATGCATCCCAGTGAAAAGACAACCCCACCCCTCCCCTGCTGCCCTCATAACTCTTTACGGCAAGGGCTGGGCTGCCATTACACTACTCCAATCCACAGTGCTTTGAGTCTTGGTAAACAATAACAGGGGTACTAAGCCCTTTTGGTATATTGTATAACTAGTTTTTTTCCCACGCCTAAAGCTTGGAAAAAAATATGTTTTAAATGTAAAAAAAATATAATATGTAGACGGTAAATAATTTTTTTTGACATTATTATAATAGTTTAAACTTGAAACTACTTGACTTTTTGTTTATTTAGAGTTTAAAATTAAATTATATATGAATTGTTTTGATGTTACCTTATTAATTAGATAGATAAAACAACATCAAAGAAAAAAACAAGTCAAGTTAATCCTAATCAACACATAAAGCCCGTAACCTGGGTTATAGACTCCACTGAATTGAATTTTTTTTTTATTATAAGATAAAATTACAAAAATTGATTTACCATCAACCCAATACTGAAGGATAAAATTCAATAAAAACCCTATACTAAATGATGGCATTAAATAAAAACCAAAAGATAAAAAGATGGGAAAAAAAGCCCCAACCACTTTGGGCTAAGGCCTATCCACAACAATCAAGAGTGTTTGTTTAAAATTGTTTTTTAATTGAAAATGTATCAAAATAATATTTATTTATTTTTATTTTAGATCAGCACATCAAAATCATAAAACAATCCTAAAAAGTATCAATTTAATGTTTTTTAAAATGAAAAGTAATTTAAAAAGTATTTTGAAAAATAAGTTAAACCGCATTACCAAACACATTCTTAATTGATATAGGGTTAGGGTAACTAAAATGATGAGAAGAGAGAGTTTTTGAAAATTTTATATTTTTTTAAAAAATATTTTTTTTATCTTTTTACAAAAAAATAATCAATGGGATCTTATATATATATATTGTTTATCATTGTGTTCAATTTTAAAATCATTGAGTCTTAACATTATATATAAACTATACATATTTATCAAACATCCTTAACATTTCACAATTGAACTATTTCTTACACCATTAACATATCATATGTTAACGCTTATTATAAAGTATGTCTAGCAAAACAAATTTTAATTTAATGTTAAAGAAATTAATTAATATCTAGGAAAACAAATCAATTATCATGTTAACACATATTACATTAAGATTGTGTTCAATTTTTAACACTCATCCTGTCAACACTTATTATTTAATTTATAATTCTAAAACAAACACAATCTTAATGTAATATACACTACGGCATTAAACAGTTTTACCGACGAATTAATTCTGTTAGTGAAAAGAACAAAAATCATCGGTAATATTTTTACCGACGGTATCTCCGACGGAATTAGTCCATCGGAGTCATGAGCATCAGTAATTTCTAATTCCGTCACAATTTCTGTTGGTAATTAAAAAAACAAATACTGAAGGAAAAATCGACGGTATTACAAACGGCTAAGCACGCCAAAAATATTTCGGCCACCAAGTTACCGACGGAATAAAAGCGTCTGTATGTTCAACGGTAATTACTAATGGATATTCCATCGGTGATTGTGGCATGAAATTATCAACGTATATATTCTGTCGGTAAAAGTGGCACGACCGTAAATTTTGTAAACTATCCTAAAATACCAACGGACAGATTCCCTCTGTAAAGCTGTAGGTATTTATTTAAAATATTTTAAAAAAATTATTTATTAACAGTTAAAAAACTTAATAACCAAATAAATTTGCATTAAACATTAAAAAAGTAAAAATAATGTTAAATAATATTCATCGAAATATTCATTACAAATTTAATGTTTTTTTAAAAAAATTAAACTAATTAAAATAGCGGCGGAGCTGGAGGAGGAGGAGGAGGAGGCTGGTTGTTGCCGGGACCGTATGACCAAAAAGAAGCAGCACATATTGTTGGGACCATACGATCACCACCCATCTTTGATCTAATCTCCATGACCATTTGATGGAGCTGAGCATAATCCGTTGAGAGCCGTTCATATTGTTGTTTCAAGGCTAAAAACTCCTCTGACTAGGTGCTTGATACTGATGGAGAGCTTCCAATGGTTGAGACACTACGGGCCGACCGTAATTTTTTGGCCGTAGTGTTGGAGAGCCCGTAGACCCGATTTTTATCGGGTCCACCAGATGATCCGTCCTCCATCCACAAATCCGGATCGAAATCTGGTTGGGTCAAAGGATCGTCTCCGTATCTCTCTCTTAATCGGCTATTATAGGTCTCCTGTTTGTTTTTTTTAAAATCATAATATTCAAATCAAGAAAATAATAACTTATGAAATAAACTGATTGATCGAACATACCACAAAATGCTGAGCACGGTTGTCCACGTACTACAACACCCTCTTTTGGCGGTCTTGACTCCACACGTGCGTCTCTACAAATAGCTCCATTGGACTCGGCTCACATCTAAAAGACGTAGCCTGTAAAGAAAAAAAAGATTGCAAGTTAAATATATTTATAAGCAACAACAAATTAATTAACGATATATTTCATTTAAATTAATCTTACCATCCGCTTCGCATGTGCGCTGAACGGGACGGAGCCGCCAGTGTGCGTGGTCACCGAACCATAAATTTGCCGATTCCGGTTGACGACTCCGGATTGTGAGCGCCGTGAGAACCGCCCAGATGTTACATGCTCAATATATGCCGCCCATATATCTCCCGAGATGAATAGCGGTTTAAATTCTAGTCAAACCACCACCTTATTCCATCCTTCAAGACCGTTGTCCCTTGCATATCTTTTCGTCTTTTTTTGGGTGTCATACCAAAAACCACGTAACTTACTTCCATAATAACTAATTAGAATTTAGAACATAAAATTATAAATAAAAAATAAATATTATTTTCGATGTTAGCTAGTTGCCACGTGATTCTCCCATACTCTCCTAACAACATTGTTGTCCACGCTGTCCCACTCAAATAATTCATTGAAAATAAAAATAGTACAAGATATAAAATTACAAAAATTATTTATTAAAAATAAAGTGGAAATTAAAAATTAACACCTACCTGAAATCGCCAAAACCAGGCATCGATATTAGGTCTCCACTCAGGATGTCTGGAGACCTGACTCCATTGAAACAATAGAATCTCCATCGACGATTTCAATGCTAATGTAATTGTCCTGGCAGCCTCAATGTTTGTGAACTTGAAATTAAATAATAAAAAATTAATTAGTTGTTCATAAATTATGTTATAAGTATTATAAAAAAAAACTAAAACCTAAACAAACTTACATTGAGAGGTCATCCTTCCATTGTGCCTGGTACTTGCAGGTGGATTGACCCCGCTGTGAAGGCACACCGCTTCTGCGCTGTGAAACCGCGCTAGAAGAGGCAGCATCACACGGTGGCGTAGATACATTTTCGTGATCAGCACCTAAAGAGATGTCCTCCTCGCTGCTAGAAGAACTAGGTGTAACCGTCTGCTGACAACATGCTGTAGATTTCATTCGATGCATCTACACAAATGTATATGAATTATTACATAAATTAACTTTGATTATTTTAAAAAAATTCGGTAGCACTTCCCCTATACCAAAGACTACCCACAGTTTTCAAACCTGCAATATTTACAATAACCACAATTCATATAATCTCCATCAACATCATATATATAACCTAATATCTATAGGAATTCAATCATTAATAAAAATTCAGCAGCACCTCCCCTATATTATAGACTACCCATATTTTTCAAACCTGCAATCTTTACAATAACCGCAATCCATATAATCTCCATCAACATCATATATATAGCCTAATATCTATACCAATTCAATTATTAAAAAAAAATTCGACAGTACCTCCCTTGTATTAGAGACTACCACAGTTTTCATTCCTACAAATATTGATAATTACACAAATATTGCAAAATCAACTATATACAACCTAACATCTATAGAAATTCAATGTATATATTTTCAACTACCATCAATACAAATTCATAAATAACAATTAAAATTAATCAAAATAAGAAACAACATAACATAAATTGAACAATAACAATTATTGCAATACAAACTATAATATCATAAAAATTAATATAAACTAATTAAATTTAATTCTATTTATCAATTCACATTTATAACATAAATTCAACAATAACAATTATTTCAATACAAACAATAATATCATAAAATTAATATAAACTAATTAAATTTAATTCTATATATCAATTCGCATTTATAACATAAATTCAACAATAACAATTATTTCAATACAAACAATAATATCCTAAAATTAATATAAAATAATTAAATTTAATTCTATATTTCAATTCACATTTGTAACTAAATTAAACAATAACAATTATTCCAATACAAACAATAATATCTTAAAATTAATAAATAAAATGAAAAAACTAAATAACATTAAACAAAACATCCTAAATACAAAACAAGCAATACACAAAACTAAAAAAACACTACATTAATTCAAAAACAATTTCAAAATAAAAAATGCTTACTTTAATAATGTGTTGATTTTTAGATTTTATCTATAAACAATACACAAAACAAAGAAAACCAAAAAATAATGATAATTAAAATAAAAAAATATAAAGATAAAGAAAAACGATTACATACCTTTTAATATGTTTAAAACTACCACCAAAACAATAAAATCTCTTCCAAAAACTAAACTCAAACAGAGAGGAGAAGAAATAGAGATGAGAGCTAAGAGAAAAAATGAACCAAATGGGGGAGGGGGGGTGGTTATATATGCCAATTTTTCCGTCGGAATTACCGACGGAACATTAAATGTTGTCGATGGCATTAAATTCCATCGGTAATTCCGTCGGAAATAAGTTGAAATGCACACCAAAAATTTCAAAAATGCCTCCTATTTTTTTCAATCCGTCGGAAATTGTGCCTCTGATAGGCGTGCGCTTCGGGATGTGCGATTTCCATCGGTGATTTCCATCGGTGATTGTGGCACAACTCTGTAATTTTTTGATAACTCTCCATGAAATACCGACGGCACTAGGCCGTCGGTATACTCGTCGGTAATTTCCCATTCTGTCGGTGTATCCGTCGGAATGTTGAATTTCGTCGGTGAAACCGACAAAAAGTGTGGCACAAGTCAATATTTCTACAGCTTCTCCCTGTATTTTTGTCTATCCTCCTGCACACTTAGATGACACACAGCACAATAACAGGAGTTGCCAATTAAAAAAGAATAAATATTTTATTTTCCAAAATATTACATTATAAAAATAAGGTTTTACAGCATGTTTAGTCAGAATTTTCATCTTCGTCCTCAATTGAATTGTTATCATCCACTTCACCGCACTCTTCAATGTGGTTATCATCTTCTTCATCAACATTCTCTACTGAATTAGTAGAGCTCAAAACGGCATTCAACTCCTCTACATCAACATCAACATCAACATCAACAAGACTATCGTCGAAAACATAAAAATTTGAATTTTCTTCTAAGTCAATCGAAGAAGCAACTTTGTATGGTTCAACCAACTCACTAGTTTGAAAGACTTCATCTATCACACTTGTGTCTTTGTTCTCATCCTGAACAACCTTGACACGACCCCTGGGTTTTGTTTTTAAAACGGATAACCAATTAACTCTTGATCGGTCCTTTCTAAAGGAAGAGGTGTATGTGTAATAAACTTGTTCGCATTGCTTTGCGAAAACAAAGACGTCGTTTACGTTGCGGTGTCTTACTTTTGAGTTGATTTCAACGAGACCATAGTGAGGATCTACTCTGATTCCTCTGTCAATTGTGTCATACCAATAGCATTTGAATAAAAACACTCTATTCTGCTCGCTATGATATTGCAGTTCGATGACCTCTTCCAATCTACCGTAGTAGTCAACTTCAAATTCACTAGAAGTCGATCCCGTAATACAAACACCGTTGTTGTATATCTTTCTTCCATGCCCGTATTCTTCAGTATGAAAGACATATCCATTGACAAAATACCCGTTATAGCACTTGACTTTTCTTTCAGGGCCCATGCTTAGTAAAGACAGTGAAATAGCAGCACTAACTCCCATTTGATAAACCTTGTATATTAAATACAACAACAATCAATAAACGGATATTATGTCATATATATTTACGTACAGTGAATTACATTGCAAGAGATTATGAGTTTGTGATAGGACTTACATGTGTTCTAAACCATGTGGCAAATTGTTCATCTTGTAATTGAAAGATCCGGGATTCGGTCAGCTGTGAGTTATTGGACAGTAAGTATCGTTGATGTTGCCTGCAAGGTTGTTTCAAATTATATGAGTTTATGGTATCACAAAACATAAATAGTACAGTTTTGACAAAGTTTATGTCGAACATCTACTTACTTAATAAAAGGTCTCAGCTCATCACAGTTAAATAGGATATAATTGTGTGCTTGTCTGAACTCTATTTAGACAAATATCTTCCCCTCACGGTATTTTTAGGTGTGGGTCGTCCAGGATTGGAGAATATTGACAAGTTCCTACTTGAAGGCACTTCACCACCATTATCATGCCGTGGAACACGGTTGATCCTCATTCTCAAATGTGGTTTGAAATAGTATAAGATAAATGTTGAGATCTCCTCAACAATATAGGCTTCATATATTGACGTCTCAACATGCGCCTTATTCTTAACCTTTTTTTTTAAGAATGAACAAGTATCTGCATATATATATATATATAATAAAAAATTATCAATAAAAAAAATTAAAAAAATATTAATTATGAATTACATAGCAACTGTAATATCTAACCTCTCGAATGGATATATCCATTTGTACTGGATCGGTCCTTCAACTTTTACCTCAAATGGTAAATGTATGGGTAAATGCTCCATTAAGTCAAAAAATGATGGAGGGAATATCATCTAAAGTTTGCACATTGTCTCCACGATATTCATTTCAAGCCTCTCAATGTGATCAACATTCAACTTGCTGGAGCATATATCTCTAAAAAAATAATTGATCTCCGTTAGTGCATCCCATATCCCCTTTAGCAACAAATCACGAAAAGCTAATGGGATGAGTGTTTGCATAAACATATGGCAGTCATGACTCTTCATTCCATATAATCTGCATTCCTCGGTATTAACCAGCCTTGATATATTCGAGGCATGTCCATCGGGAAAACGCAGACTCTTAAGCCATTTGTAGACTAGTAGTTGTGCGTTTTTCTCTAACACGAAGCTTGCTCTTGGTTTTGCGACCCGTAACCCATCACAAACCAACTCCATATTGTTACGGTTACAGAACAACGCTACATCTAATCTAGCCTTGATATTGTCCTTTGTCTTCCCTTTTACATCCATGATGGTGTTGAAAATGTTCTCAAACACGTTCTTTTCAATGTGTATGACGTTAAGGTTATGGCAGAAAAGATTGGTCTTCCAATAAGAAAGCTCCCAAAATATACTTTGCTTCACCTAGTTATGGGTCAAACCAAAACTAGGAAACTTCTGCTTACCTGATTGGAGACCAAATACAATGTCTTCGTATTCTGAAACAATATCAAACAATTCTTCACCAGAAAGACACGGGGGTGCAACATCCTTTTCAACTCTGCCAATAAAGAAATCCTTCCTGTTCTTTCTATACTTGTGATTCGGCGGCAAGA